>OOBV01001519.1_pt1 | contig 14492 bp, 10 predicted proteins | sample 1671731 | NCBI WGS metagenome assembly OOBV01 (sample SAMN06348186, study PRJEB24527) | human gut metagenome | biome: human gut; feature: ankylosing spondylitis patient; material: feces | host: Homo sapiens | place: China | collected 2015-10
CTCGTCATCGACGGTGTCGGGCAACAACATCGCCGCCGAGCTAACCGACTCGGTTCGGAAGGTGTCCGCGCCAACGGTTTACGACCTCATTCGCTACATCGAAGAGGCCTACGTTGTGGGAAGAGCGGAGCGCTACGATATCCGCGGAAAGAAGAAACTGCGATTCGAGGCTAAAGAGTATGTGTGCGATCTCGGATTGTTCCATCTTCGGAAGAACCGAGTCAAAGATGAGTGGAACTGCGTCGTTGAGACGGTAGTCTATAACGAGCTGATCTCGCGCGGTATGCAAGTGTATGTGGGAAAGCTGCACAAGAGCGAGATAGACTTCGTTGTCGAAAGAGACGGGCGTCGTTGCTACGTTCAGGTCGTCTACGTGATGGCCAGTGAGTCAACGATTGATCGTGAGTTCGGAGCGCTGGAGGCCATTGGCGATAGCTATCCCAAGTACGTGGTCTCGATGGACCCTGTTGTCGCGAGCAGGAATGGCATCACCCATGTGAGGCTGATCGATTTTCTGCGTGACGAATCATTGCTCCGCTTGGGTTGAGGTCGCTGCCGGCCGCTGTGTCTCGCAAGCGCCATGGCAGGGCCGCTCTTCCAGAGAGGCTTCGTTGTGGTTGCTCCGCGGCTGTGCATCGATGGGCTACTTGATTTGACATCTTGGACGAGAGATGATGTCTTGGACGTTCCGGAAAGTCATTCTACTAAGGAGCGCGAAATGATTCTTCGAGAGTGCAACCATCCGGTGGCGCCAGCTCGTGAGAGCCGTGCCTCGAAAACCCTCAGAGCCGTCGTGTACGGGGCTGCTGTGGGCGATGCGCTTGGGGTGCCTTATGAGTGCATGGAGCGCGGCACCTTCGCATGCGAGGGCATGGTCGGTGGGGGAGCGCACGGGATGCCTGCGGGCACGTTCTCGGACGACACGTCGCTGATGCTTGCGACTTGCGACAGTATCAGAGCTTGCGGCGGCATCGATGTGGACGACATGCGTAGCCGCTTCCGGGCTTGGCTCTACGAGGGCGCGTACACTGCCGACGGTCGCGCCTTCGGGGTCGGCAACGCCACCGCTACTGCGCTTCTCCAGGGATTCGGCTGCGACGGCGAGCGTTCTAACGGCAACGGGTCGCTCATGCGCATCGCGCCGCTGGCCCTTACGGACGCGACCGACGATGAGGTCAGGGCGGTGTCGGCCATCACGCACGCCCATCCGATATCCACGGAGTCCTGCGTTTTCTTCGTGCGCGCCCTGAGGGATGTGCTGGAAGGGGAGGGGCTGGAAGAGGCCATCGGGCGCAACATTCCCGGCGACGAGCGCTTCGCTTTCCTGGAGGGCATCCGGGGACTGCCCCGCGACGAGATCCGCTCGACGGGCTACGTCCTGGACACCTTGGGCGCCGCGCTCTGGTGCGCGTGCAACACCGGCAGCTACGAGGAATGCGTGACGGAGGCGGTGAACCTGGGCAGCGACTCCGATACCACCGCCTGCGTCGCCGGCGCGCTGGCGGGAGCCCTTTACGGCTACGATTCCATTCCCCGGCAATGGCTGGAGCAGCTCCGCGGGAAGGAAATCATCGAGCGGTGCCTGTTCTGATGGCCCGGGTCTTGCTTTTCGTTCTCGCTGTCTAGCGTGACCGCTTGATAGGGTCGGGAAGGGAGCATGCAAGCGGGAAATACGTTTATGCTGCCCGAAAGGAAAGCGGTGCGACGCTGCGAGCGAGGCGGTAACTTCTGTTTTGTTGCGCGCGGCTCCGCCTGGGATGTCTCGCGCAGTATGGCCTCGCTTGGCAAGAGGTTCTGGTGGTCAATTCTCTAGTCTCGATTCGAGCGAGGCCCGTTGACAGCGTTTTATCGAAGCGTTATTGTCTTACTTATTTTATTTGGGGGATTGCGTTCTCGTTTCTTGGCGCTTGGTGCTGTCTTGTCAATTTCCGTGGCAGAAGGGAGGGGTATGTCTCGGCCTCGCCTGAAATTCTGGCTTGCTATGCCTGTGACCATTGTCGTCTTCTTGCTGCTGGTCGTAAGCATCGTCGCCGACGTCTGGCTTCAAAACCGCCAGAGCGAAGAAGCGCTGCATGAGCAGGCGTACATTCTGTCGGAGCAGATGCAGGCAGTGTGGGATTTCATGGCTGTCAACCAGGATCGCATCAATACCGATGCCGACGGTGATTACAATTTCAAGGGCCTTCATTGTTCAATTGTGGGAACATCGGTCGGCGCTCTTTTTACCGATCGAACCGATTACGTCATCCGCTACGTCTCCGATATGCCGCGGAACGAGCAGAACCGAGCCGATGAGTTCGAGGAAAAAGCCATTGCGGCCTTCCGCCAAAACGGCAACCTTATCAACTACGCTTCTTTCGGAACCATCGACAATGGCGAGGAGTATTACCGCTTCATGGTTCCGCTTAAGATGACGAGCGGCTGCGAAGAGTGCCATGGGAACCCCGCGGGGGAAGTTGACGTCACGGGCTTTCCGAAGGAGGGCATGAAAACTGGAGACATCGTTGGCGTTGCGAGTATTTCGATTCCCACCGATACCTATCGCGAGAACCTGATCACGCGGACGCTGCTGCGGACTTTGCTGTCGGTGGCGGTATTGGCCGCGTGCCTGCTGGTCATCTACTGCGTGAGCATGCGTTTTGTCGTTCATCCTTTGGGCAAATTCGAAGCGGCCATCCGGAAAGTCGGCGCGGGAGACCTGAAAACGCGCATAGACGCTGAGGATATTCACGCCAAAGGTGAGCTGGAGAACCTGTCGGACTATTTCAACGAGATGGCCGAAGAGCTCGACTCGCTTCGCCTCGATCTTGAAACCAAGGTTGACGAGCGCACCGAGCAGCTTGCGGACGCCAACAACGCTTTGGCCCGGCAAGCTCGCGAGCTTGAAAAGGTGAATTCGCAACTGCAGGCGGACGACAAGTACAAGACGCACTACTTCACTATGATGAGCCATGAACTGAGAACGCCGCTCACGGCAATTCGCGCGCATATCGGGATTTTGAAAGACCCCGATTTGGACGAGAACAAACGCCAGGAAGTCATTCGCTCTATCCAGGCGAACACTATGTCTCTGGCCAAGTTGGTCAACAACATTCTGGATTCCGCGAAGTTCGAGGTCGGGGCAATCAAGCTGGAGAAGGAAGTCATCGACGCCTCCGATCTCATCAGCCAGCTTGAGAAGGTGATCTCGCCCTTGATCGACGCGAAGGACATGCGACCGAGCTATAGCGTCGATGATGAGATGCCGTTGTTCATGGGGGATGAAGACAAGCTGCTCCATATTCTGGAGAACCTCTGCACCAATGCCGTCAAATACTCCGAAGACCGTAGGTCTATCTGGGTTAATGTCTATCAGAGCAAGGATGGCAAGTCCATTTGCTTCGATGTCTCGGACGAAGGGGTTGGAATTCCCGAGGAGGATCTCGGCATCGTGTTCGAGAAGTTCAAGCAAGGCGAGAGCGCCACGGCACGACCTGTGAGCGGCAGCGGTCTGGGATTGTCCCTTGCTAAAGAATATGCGGAGCTGCATGGCGGAAGGATAACGGTCCGAAGCAAAGAGGGGGAAGGGAGCATCTTCAAGGTGGCCATCCCCTACGAAGAGCCTGATTTTGATATTGGTTAGCGACCCACACGAGGAGGAGCAATGGCACGAATTCTGATTGTCGATGATGATGCGGGTATCCGAGATGCGGTAAGTTTCTATATCCGCAAGGAAGGCCATGACGTTGTGGCGGTCTCAGACGGGGTCGAGGCGCTTCGCGTCTACCAAGAAGGCAACTTCGATTTGGTCGTTTTGGATATCATGATGCCCGGCCATGGCGGGTTCGAGGTGTGCTCTGCCATCAGAGACAAAGATCCCAGGATACCCGTGATATTCCTGTCGGTAAAGGACAATCTGATAGACAAAAAACTCGGCTTCAAATTGGGGGCAGACGATTACATCACAAAGCCCTTTGAGCCGACAGAGCTCGTTTTGCGGGTGAATTCTTGCTTGCGGCGCGGGCAGTATTCTCCTTCGGGGGCGTCCCTGGAGGCACAAGGCGGCGAACCTGGCGAAGAGGGCGTTATCGTTCTGGGGGATTTGCGCATCGATACCAACACGCGCAGCGTATCCGTCTCGGACAGGCGCATCGATCTCACCGCGAAAGAGTACGACATTTTGCTCCTGCTGGCGCAAAGCCCCAACACGGTGTTCACGCGCCAGCAAATTCTCGACGAGGTGTGGGGCGCCTATTACGGCAATGCGGGAATCGTGGCCGTTTTCATGAGGAAGCTTCGGCAGAAGATAGAGGCCGACGCCTCTAAGCCGACTCATATTCTCACCGAATGGGGCGTAGGCTACAGGATCGTATAACGCCTGCTCATGGTTGACTTGGCGGACTGGGTCCGCGTGCTTGTTAAGACATGCTAATAATTATTAATCCCCATTTTAATCAACGGGTTGGGCGCGCTTGCTATCATGGGGCCATCAGCAGGAGGTAGCTGATTCGCTTGAGGGGAGCAGTGCATTTTTGCCGGCTAAAGTTCAATGCTTTCCTTTTGCCAATTATCTTTTAGAGAGGATGGGAGAGTTATGGCCGATAGCAATATCAGCAGGAGGGCTTTCGTTGGCGCCGCCGCGGGCATGTCAGCTTTGGCTGCGGTTGGATGTGCGCCCCAGGGCGGGCCGCGCCTCGAGGAGGGAGGCGAAGAGCGGGCGCTCGCGGACACCCATGCCGCTGCGCAAGCCGAAGATCTGGAGCAATTCCACGTAAGGGTCGGATACAACTGCAATGGCTGCTTTCTGGCAGGATACAAGCGCGACGGCAAGATTGTCCGCATCGAGCCGGGCGACCGTCCGAACAATTCTGAGCAGAACAACGGCTGCGGCAGATGCATGGCGTTTGCCACGAAGGTCCAAAACGAAGACGCGCGCGTTATGTACCCCATGCGCCGCACGGGGGAGCGCGGCTCGGGCGAGTTCGAGCGCATCTCGTGGGACGAGGCCATCGACGAGGTTGCGGGAAAGCTCAAGGCGGTCATCGAGAAGGATCCGCGCGCTGCGAGCTTCTACATCTTCACCGGCAACATGAACAGCCTGTCCTGGTTCGCGCCCGCCCGCATGGCGCATAGCTTGGGCGCCTCCACCTGGGCCATGGAGGGCATCATGGGAGACCACGGCTCATCGGTGGGCTATACCATGGTGACGGGAAACCCCGACCCTGGCCACGACGCGGCCGACTTCCTGAATTCGAACCTTTTGCTTTGGTTCGGTTCCAACACGGCCGATACGCAGACAAGTGCGTTCCGCTATCTTGTCCAGGCGAGGGAGCAGGGCACCAAGCTCATCGTCATCGACCCGCGCATGAGCTCGACTGCCTCCATTGCGGACGAGTGGATCCCCATCAATCCTGGAACAGACGCCGCCATGGTGCTCGCCATGATGAAGGTTATCGTCGACAACGACCTTCACGATAAGACGTGGCTCGCGAACTACTCGTGCGCACCGCTTTTGGTCTCCGACGAGACCGGCGAGTACGTTCACCCGAGTGAGGGCATGTATTGCGCATGGGATACCGCGACGGGTGCCATGGTAGTCATCGATCCTGCTCAGAGCGGCGGCGAGGACGACAACACGTCGGGGCCGGAAAGCACCCTTGCCCTGACCGGCTCCTTTGAGGTCAACGGCGTCGCCTGCCATCCGACCATGGACGATTTGGTCGCTGAGATTCAGAAGTGGGATCTTGACCGCGCCGCCTCGATCACGGGTGTCGATGGGGCGACGATCGAGCGGATCGCCCTTGAGTACGCCAACGCGAAGCCCGGAGCGCTCAACGGGCGCCAGGGCGTCGGCCGCTACTACTACTCCTACGAAACGCCCCGCGCCCTAGCGACGCTGGCCGGCCTTTGCGGAAATATCGGACGCTCCGGCGGCGGCGCCTCGCGAAACTACGGCGGCAAGCCGGTTGATGCGAGCGCGGCCGCGAACTTCACCAATGCCGGCGCGTCTTTGTTCAACATGGCTGAGTGGAGCGATGTCGGCGACGGCAAGAGCTTCAACGTCTTCAACATGGGCATTCTGGCTTTGTACATGAGCAATCCGGAGGAGTTTGCCGGAGCCAACGTATACAAGAGCTCGGAAATGTACGACGCCGCCATTACGGGCAACCCCGTGCCCATCGACTTTTTGTACCTCGCAACGTCGAACTTCCTCAACATGTCGCCGGACGCGAACAAGATCATCAACGAGGTGTTTCCCGCCATCGACTTCATCGTGGCGGCAGATCCCTTCTGGACGTGGACGACGAAATACGCTGATATCGTTCTGCCGACCACGACGTGGTTCGAAGCCTGGGACATCAAATCGGGCGGTCAGTACGTGTTTGTCAACAAGCCCGCAATTGAGCCCATGGGCGAAAGCAAGCACGATGTCGAGATTATGAACATGCTTGCTGAGAAAATGGGTGTTGCGGACGAATGGGGCAAGACGCCCGAGGAATGGGTGCGCACCTATTTGGACAGCGACCACTACGCCTTGCAGGATATGGATGTCGAGAAACTCATCGAGGAAGGCGTGTACGCCCGGCCCGATGGCATTTACGGCAAGGCCACCTACCCGCTTGGAGACAAGAAGTTCGGGACCGCAACCGGGCGCTTGCACTTCTACGACGACGGGTTGGTGTCCTATGGCGCACAGGTACCGACCTACATGCGCGGGGACGACAATCCTGAGCACGACAACCCCAACTACCCGTTGAATTTCATCCAGTACCACGACAGGCGTCTCGTGCACACGCAACACACGGGCATCCCCATGCTTGGAGTGATCGAGGCAGAGCCGCACCTGTACATGAACCCGACAGATGCTCAGGCGCGCGGCATCGCCCATGACGATGTTGTCCACATCTACAACGACCGCGGCGAATGCAAGGTGAAGGCCTTTGTGACCGATGGCATCATGCCGGGCACTACGGCCATGTCCCAGGGTTGGACGCCGGACGACTTTATTGAGGGCCATTATCAGTTCTTGACGCACTATCGCAAAAACGAGGTCGAAGAGGCCATCAGCATGACCAACGCCGCGTTCTACGATGTGCGCGTAGAAGTTGAGAAGGCATAGGAGGTTTGACAAATGAGCGATACCCAATATGGCATGGTAATTGACTTGCGCGGATGCATGGGTTGCCAAACCTGCGTGATCAGCTGCAAGACCTCGAACGAAGTTTCCGGGGATCTGTTCTGGAGCCATGTGCTGGACTTCCATGAGAACGAAACGTACATGACCGCATCCGACCCCAAGCCTTCCATGAAGTTCCGCCCGGTTCTTTGCAACCATTGCGAGGATCCTGCATGCGTGAAGAACTGCCCGACTGGCGCCATGCACAAGGACGAGCAGACCGGTGTGGTTTCTGTCGATCAAAACATCTGCATTGGCTGCAGAACATGCGAGCAGTCTTGTCCTTACGGTGCCCCGGTGGTCGATCCGGAGAAGACGGTTTCCACGAAATGCAATCTCTGTGCCGGCCGCATCGAAAAGGGGGAAGATCCGTACTGTGTGATCTCTTGCCCGGCGCGCGTGCGGTATTGCGGGGATATCTCTGACCCCAATAGCACGGTTGCGAAAATGATTGAAGAGCACAATGCCGAGCCGTACAAACCCGAAGAAGGCACGGGCCCCTCTGTTTACTATATTCCTCCCAGTCAGTAAAGCAGGCGGCTCTTCAAGCTACAGGACGTTTTAAAGAGATCGGCATGGCATTGAAGAATGCGGGCGGCAAAGACTGTCGCTCGCATTCTTCTCCTGATTACGCGGTTTAGGGGTTCGATGGTGTCGTTGGGGAATTCGCTCTCAGTACTCCATCGGGAGCCTGGTGCAGGTTGATGCCTCGCCAGCGTTGTTGCGCGCGTACTTCGTGGTCTCTTTGGGCTTCCCCGAGGCGAACTTGCCAGCCGTATTCTCGGTCTTGGGCGGGATAGGCTCCATTGCTTTTCGGGTATTGCCCATTTGCGCACGACCGCGCTTGATTGGTAAACACGCTACGTTTGAAGCACGCAGTATGACATTGGTGGGCGGTGCCGGATCACGTTTCGGTGGGTAAGAGATGCGAACGATTTCTAAAATGGGTTGGTTGAAGGGGGTAGTTTGCGGGAAAGTGCGTGGAGGAAGAGGGGCCGTATGACTCACCAGCAACACGTCGATAGGCCGGGGTTTCTCACGAGGTAATGCCACGAAAGATGGCTGCCTGCGGACAGCAGATACCGCGCCCAGGGTTTCAGGAAGGGCTTCTGCTCTGCGGAGTTGAAGTCTCGTGACCTGAATCTGGATTGACGCAGGTCGCTGAGAATCCGTAGTGCGTGTGTATCCCGGAGAAGAGCTCCGTCTCGGCGACCTTGCTGCTGATCTTACAGCCGGTTCCCGTGCGTTGCCGAGCGCAATCCGGTGCGGCACTCTCGGCGTCCACGCGAACTCGATGAGCGCCGTCTCTGTTGTCCCCATTTGGACCTTGCGCCCGCGGACGCACGTCTTCACGATCCCGTATCTGCCTGCGTGGGACGTCTCGCCAGGTAGCCGCTCGTAGATCCTCTGGGCGCTGTGGCGCTGCTTGCGCCAGACGTGCCGGTTATCCTTTCGCCTCCTTGCCAAGCAGTTGGCAGCTATGCCAACAAGGATGGCCTAGTTGGTCGGCGTAGCTTTGCCGTATCTGAAAACCTTCGCTGTCGCAGCTGAAATCATACGGTGCCGAAGCTACAAGTCTCAGATATAGCGAAAATTACTTATTCTCCTCCACGATGCGCTGGTAAGCCTTCGTGTCGGTGTAGATCTGGTCCTTCAGCGGGTTCAGCTTCAGCTTGCGGATGCGGTGGAACTGGTAGGCCGCAAGCGCCACGTTCGACGCGAGCGCGAGCAGGCTTACCACGAAGAACGCCGTGGGGTTGTGCGTGGTCGGAATGGGGGCGAGCACGTCGGCGAACTGGGGCACCGTCATCACGAACATAATCCAGAGTGCCAGCGTCTGCGCCCGGTGCTGCAGCCACGCGCCGCGTTTGATGAAGAACGTCGGGATGGTGCACGCCAGAAGCAGCGCCAGGCCGCAGTAGGCGGAGTGGTCCGAGATGCAGTTGTAGGTGTAGGCGAAGTTCCAAAGATCATAGGCGATGATCCAGGCCCAGATCATGTCCGGCCAGATCATGTCCTTCGACGGGTCCTTCGAAATGAAGATGCCGAACCAGCCGCAGATCGTGAGGATGTTCAAAATGCCCGCGATGCCGTTCATGATGTTCCACGGGCCCGATATTGTCCAGAGGTTCTCGACGACGCCGCCTTCCCACAGCGCGAAGCTGAACACCTGGAAGTCGCGGATGACCGCCTCGGCGATGTTGATCGCCAGGATGAGCGGTGGGAAGCACAGCGCCCAGCGCTTCTCGTACAGGTAGTGGGTCTTGCCGTCTTTGCCACGCCATTTCACGAAGCGCAGGGCTATGAACCCGAGGCACCCCGCCAGTGCGGAATAGGTCTTCACCCAGTTGAACCAGGTGCCTGTGCCGTATTCGTTGCCAGGTGCGGCGGTTTCGGGCCACACGAAGAGCGTGAGCGCAATCGGCACGAGGGCGAACAGAACGAGCCCGCACCACAGCTTGACGCGGCCCAGCTCGTTGAAGGCCATCAAAGCGAAGAGAACGAAGAGCCAAATGACCCAATAGATCGGATCGGCTGCCTGGTAGAGGATGCCCATGAGGTCTCCTTTCGTCGGCATGTGCCCGCGCGTTTCAGAAGCGGGAATGCGGCTTGCGATGCGCCCGTGTGCGGGCCGATTCGCTTAAAGTCTAGCAAATGCCGGTATCGCAATACTTCACAAAAGGCTATGATTTGTGCAGGACATTTCGCGGAGGAGAGACGGGACGTTCCAGGGGATGACGATGATGCGCGACTACGGGAAGATGACGCCGCTGCAGGCGGCCGGCTGCGTACGGGAGAGGCGCCGAGACCTGAAGGAATCGCGACGCCTGACCGACACGCCGGGCGCGATTGTGGCCACGGCACGGAAGCTCTTCGAGCAGAGAGGGGTGCGGGCAACCTCCATTGCGGCCATCGCGAAGGAGGCGAACGTCACCCGTGAACTTATCTACTACCACTTCGCAAACCGCAACGGGCTGATTGAGGCGGTCATCGACGACTACGTGGAAGACTTGGTGGAAAGCGTGATCGTGTGGAACGAGGCGCGGGTCTTCGGCGACACGCCGGGGTCGCTGAAGAAGTGCATCCAGACGTTTCGCTACTCCCTCTACGACAGGGCGGGAAGGCCGCGCCCGGTGATAGCCGTCCTGGAGGAGCTGGGCGTGCGGGACGCCTTCGACGTGCGCGCCACGCGAGAGACAGCGGACTGCCTGGCGAACCACATCGCGAAAGAGTACGCGGCCTACCATCGGATCGAGATCGAGCTGGTGCACGAAATGTTCTGCGTCGTGATATTCGGCCTGGTGGGCCTCGTGAAGATGAACCCCCGGATAGAAGACGACGTCCTCATGAAGGTGATAGAGCAGACCCTGCGCCTCGACATGGTGCCGATTGGGAAGGGGGAGGGATAAGATGAGCGATGTCTGGGGTGAGAGCCTGCCGATTCTCTACGGTAGAAGTGTGATGACTGGCGAGCTCGTCCATGTTGACGATGCCCCGAACGGGAAGGCGTGTGGGTGCGTGTGCCCTGATCCGGGGTGTGGTCAGCCACTCATCGCTCGCAACAACGGCAAGAAGAAGATCCACCATTTCGCCCATATCGGCGGCACGTGCGCATGGTCGGCTGAATACCTGCTGGCCGAATTGGCCCTGGAGGTCATAAGAGAACGTGGGCGCGTCTGGTTTCCGGAGCTGGCCTACGAGGCGCCAGGAACGCATCTTCCTGAAAAGGTTTCCGAGGGTATGGAACTACCGGTGTGCTGTGCGGAGAAAATTGAGGTGGAAGGCAGAAAAGCCCCAGCCATTGCCTTAGGGATCCGAACATCCCGCGGCAATGCCCGATACGTGTTCGTTCCCGAGCTGGTGCACGTTCTCGACGGCGAGCAAATCGCGAGTCTTAGAAAAGAGTGCCGGGGAATCGTCAGGATTGGCCTTCGCAGCTTGATGCGTTCGATGAAGACCTTGGAAGGAAAACACTACGACCGCGAAGAGCTTGCGGTCAGGATCCAAAGCAAAGAGGTCATGGAGGAGCTGTTGTCTGGGAGGCGCCAGCGGCATCTGGAATGGGCGTGGAATGCCAAGGCGAAGGAGCTTGGCGATCGGGCGTGGGCACTCTATGCGCAGCGCAAGAAAGAAGAAAGACAAAAAGCAGATGCAGAGAAGGAACGAAAAGCCGTCATCGATCAGGCGAGGCGAGAGAAGGTGCGCTTGGCGGCCGCCAAGAGGGCCGAAAAAGAACGGGCGCAGCTGGCTCAGGCGACAAAGGCAGCAGCAGAGAGGGAGGCAGCGCGCGAGGCTTGGGAAGAAGCGCATCCCGTGCAGGGGAGGTCGATAAGAGATGAAGCGCGTCGCCAGAAGGCCCTCAGCGACATGGATCGTGCCCGCGAAATAATGGCACCCATTTTGGGCTATGGGGGGAGGCCGGAAAGAGGCCTGGGCGGCAAACGATGGTATCGGTGCGAGAAATGCGGCAAAGTGGGCCCAGCCGACGAGTTCGCCGTCGGCGATGTGAGCGGCGTCTGGAATCACGGAGTGTGCCTTGAATGCATTTGAAAAGAAACTGAAGGGCGTGATGAAACAGCGAGTGAGCTATCCAATTTCATACTGGGCAGAAATGCCCACTGGTGCTGTGCTGGGTGTCCACGCATTGAGAGGGCTATTAATCGGATGTAGCTGCAGGTTCGTCCTCTGCAATGCGTCGCTCGTTGAGATATTTGCGTAAATCTTCTTTCAAGCAGTAGATATGAAATGAGCGAGTTTTTGACGGCACTCGTGTGTCTGCGAGTTCGTTGTTGAGGTCGGCGAACCATTCTCTTCGTTCTGCCGATTGATCTTTTTCGCCAGGAAATTTTGATAATTCGTAAATGGCGGATCTGATTCTGCCTATAGAGGCCACGCTGCTTGAAGCAATTATTTTGGCAAGGACGACCGGGTCGATTTTTGTCATAGCAAAGGCGTCGAGGGGTGCGAGTTCTCTCACATTGTCGACAAACATGCTTCCGCTATCTTCGGACCTGGTGTCCACTCCAGCTATTATGGCATCAGAAACACGAGAAGCGTGTTCACGCTCAATCTCTTTACGCAAAGCATCCACCTCGTGAATTTGCAATTCCGATGGTCCTTCGCTGGTGTGCCACTCGAACCATCCCTCAGCATTGAAGACTTTAATGGAAAGCGTTGTTGAAGTTAAGAGAATTTCTCTGGAAGACGCAAGAGCATCTTCCAGGTCTTGGGCGGTGGCAATGCCGCACCGCATTAAGGACTTTACTGCACGTATGCATCTAGGAATATTGACCAATGCGACCTCTTTTGCGGAGAGCGCTTCTTTTATGGCCTCGAGTCCATTCTGCCCTTCGTCGTCTTCAAACTCCCAAAACTTGATTCGATCAACTGCCGTTATGGCGGCCATCTCTCTTGCTGTTTGAGGATGGTATTTGATCGCGTAACTTGAAAGACTTGCATTGAGATCCTCCACGGTCATCTCGCTCCCTCCGTTTAGGTAACTTTCGATAAACCGAAGAGATTTGCATTTCTCATGGCGCTCGTTGATGCGCTCGAGGCGCATATGCTCCAATGGATCGTCGGATTGGGACTCAACCGCCGCGATACCACCTTGCTCCGCCACTTCATAGGAAAGAGACACGATGTCAGAAAAAACATTCTTTTGTATAAGATCATCCGTCTTGTCGCAAGCAAAGAAAGAGCTGGAAGCGGTTAGAATTAAGAGAGGCTTTATCCTTTGGAGCAGACGGGCGTTTAGGTTTGTCCGGGCCTTAAGGGACTCGACGATTAACTCTGTAGTGTCGATTGATCCAATCTGTGCTATCTCTTCACCTATGGTAGATGCAACTAGTTCAAATGGGTTGGGTGTGAATCTGTATTTCTTCCAGACCAGCTTTTCTACGAGCTCTGCAGGTACATTGTCGACGCTCTTTGCTACGAGGATGACGTTCAGGTTATGGGTTTCTACCAAATCATTTATAGCGCCAAACAATTCACCCTCTTCGATGGAGCATCGTTCGAGATCGTCGATAACGATGAGGCTTTTTTTGGGGAGCAAGAAAGAAAGAATAAGTTGAGGAGACGCCGTATAGCTAATGCCAAGTTTCTTTAAAACCTTGATGCCTGTTGCGTTGAGGCCGGATAAACCAGTGTTCTTTAGGAGCGCTTTCAAGGCGTCGTTTCGCGAGCTGGTTTCGTCGACTATGCCAGCTCTCTCGTTGATAAGAGCGGAGACGATTCGCCCCATCAGCTCCTCGCCGGTACTTACTCCAAAAGCAGATGCTCTGAGTGACAGTATCGGCTTGTCGTTATCTTCTAGGTGCCGCTTCAGGTTATTTTGGACGAATCGTGTTTTGCCGCAGCCCCATTCGCCATATATGAGAATCGCATACTGCCCTTCTTGGCGGTTTAGGTAGGAGTCGACCGCCTCTATTAGTTCGGACTCGGTTGCCATGATGCAAGCTCGCTTTCAGTAACAGGAATCGTCTTTCGCCAGGATATCCCTCTTGTCGGTAAAAACGGAAAAATGTACTAGGGCAGCTGGTGTACAGGAACGACATACAAGACATTTGATGCGCCAAGAAGAGAAAGAAACGGTGCCATATTTGCTTTCATGCTTTGCCTTACTCCTTATGCCGCGCGAGCTAGCGTGTAGTAATAGTCGTATATCTTGTTGATGCGGAGGGGCAGCTCCTCGTCTGGATAACTGCTCTCGGGAAGCTTGTAGATTTGGTCGCGAATGATGATGCGGACGGCATCGCGCGTCTCTGGCTTTTCCTCCCACTTGACCATCTCTGCAAGACGATTCTCGATGGTTGTCGCAAGATCGATAGCAACTGCCTTCACCTTGGCAATTTCGGACTTGCTGAGATTATCTTTGAAGAGCATTTCGAAGACGGTCATCTGCTGCTGGTTCGCGAATCCCTCTTTGATCCATTCTCGCTGCTTCTCGTCCAGTTCCTGGGACAGCCTAATCAAGTCGTTGAAGGTCTTCTCGATCGTCGCCTTGTCTTGTTCCGAGTTGTACTCTTCGATGATACGCTCGTATCGTTCGTAGAAGTCGATACGTAGGGGGTTCTCTCTGAGCGCAACGACCAATCTTTCCTCGATAACGTCGCGCAACTCGTCTAGGAGAAGGTGCGGGCGCTTCGTTTTGGCGAACTCTTGCGAGAGTCTTGGGAAGTCTATCTCGCTGATATCGAACCGGGTTCCGTTCTTCTGATTCTCGTCGGTGATCTTGACGCCGATGTGTTCATCGACGATACGCTGGAGTTCTACCATGAGATCGGTCGTGTCGGCGTGCTCTGCTTTCTTGTTGACCTGGGAGTAGATTGCC
>OOBV01001533.1_pt1 | contig 14376 bp, 8 predicted proteins | sample 1671731 | NCBI WGS metagenome assembly OOBV01 (sample SAMN06348186, study PRJEB24527) | human gut metagenome | biome: human gut; feature: ankylosing spondylitis patient; material: feces | host: Homo sapiens | place: China | collected 2015-10
TATTTTAGTGGTCATGAACGTGTACTGGTTCTGCTATGAAGCCATACGGCTCTGGGGCGTGGACATCGGCGTAGTGGACAGAATCCTGATGAACTTCAACCGCACGGCGGGGCTGTTCCATTCCATCCTCTACACGAAACTGTTCGCCGTCCTCCTGCTTGCCCTGTCCTGTCTGGGGACGAAGGGCGTCAAGGGAGAGAAAATCACTTGGGGAAGGATCTGGACGGCACTTGCCGCAGGGTTCGTGTTGTTCTTCCTCAACTGGTGGATACTGGCATTGCCGCTGCCGGTTGAAGCGGTGACGGGACTTTACGCGCTGACCGTAGGCACGGGCTATGTCTGCCTGCTGATGGGCGGTCTGTGGATGAGCCGCCTGTTGAAACACAACCTTATGGATGACGTGTTCAACAACGAGAACGAGAGCTTCATGCAGGAAACACGGCTCATCGAAAGCGAGTATTCGGTCAATCTGCCCACCCGCTTTTATTATAGGAAACGTTGGAACAACGGCTGGATCAACGTGGTGAACCCATTCCGCGCCTCCATCGTGCTGGGTACGCCGGGCAGCGGAAAGTCATACGCGGTGGTAAACAGTTTCATCAAGCAGCAGATTGAGAAGGGCTTCTCGATGTATGTCTATGATTTCAAATTCAGTGACTTGTCCACGATAGCCTATAATCATCTGCTCAACCACCCGGAGGGATACAAGGTGAAGCCGAAGTTCTACGTGATAAACTTCGACGACCCGCGACGCAGCCACCGTTGCAATCCCATTCACCCAGATTTCATGGAGGACATTACGGACGCTTACGAGAGCGCGTACACCATCATGCTCAATTTAAACAAGAGTTGGGTGCAGAAGCAGGGCGACTTCTTTGTGGAATCGCCCATCATCCTTTTCGCGGCTATCATCTGGTATCTTAAAATTTTTCAGAACGGCAAGTATTGCACGTTCCCCCATGCCATCGAGTTCCTGAACCGCCGTTACGAGGATATTTTCCCGATTCTGACCTCTTATCCCGAACTGGAGAACTATCTCTCGCCATTCATGGACGCGTGGCTCGGAGGGGCTGCGGAGCAGTTAATGGGGCAGATTGCTTCGGCGAAAATTCCGCTGTCACGCATGATTTCCCCGCAGCTCTATTGGGTAATGTCGGACAGCGAGTTCACGCTGGACATCAACAATCCCGAAGAACCGAAAATTCTCTGCGTGGGCAACAATCCCGACCGACAGAACATATACGGGGCGGCTCTCGGTCTGTATAATTCCCGTATCGTTAAACTTATCAACAAGAAAGGGATGCTGAAGTCGTCGGTCATCATAGACGAGCTGCCGACGATATACTTCAAGGGGCTGGACAACCTTATCGCCACCGCGCGAAGCAACAAGGTTGCCGTGTGTCTGGGTTTTCAGGATTTCAGCCAGTTGGTGCGTGACTATGGGGACCGCGAGGCGAAAGTGGTGATGAACACGGTCGGCAATATCTTCTCCGGGCAGGTGGTGGGCGAAACAGCCAAGACGCTCTCGGAGCGGTTCGGAAAGGTGCTTCAAAAGCGGCAGTCCATCTCCATCAACCGGCAGGATGTTTCCACCTCCATCAACACGCAGATGGACGCGCTTATCCCGCCGAGCAAAATTTCCGGCTTGACGCAGGGGATGTTCGTCGGTTCGGTGTCCGACAACTTCAACGAGCGTATCAAGCAGAAGATTTTCCACTGTGAGATTGTCGTGGATGCCGAGAAAATGAAGCGCGAGGAGAAAGCCTACAAGCCGATACCCGTCATTACCGACTTCGCGGACGCGAACGGCAACGACTGCATGAAGGAAATGGTGAAGGCGAATTACAGGCGCATCAAGGAGGAGGTGAAACAGATTGTCGCCGACGAGTTGGAGCGCATCGCTGGTGACGAGAATCTGAAACATCTGTTGCAACAGAAATAATATATAACAACAAGATGTATCAGACTCCCGTTTTGAGAATTACTCCTGCTACAGCTATCTGTGACAGGAGTAATTTGTAATTCTTTATATTGAGCATTATGACTATATTAAGTTCAACTAACCATTGCGGCCGTGTTATTTGAAACTTCATTCATTACCTCATTTAATGATTGGGATTTAGATAAAGTGGCTCTTTCTATTTTGAGCTTATCAAGCAAATATTTCAGCCTACGTTCCACCTCATTTGTTATTTCACTCCATTTTTTTACATAGAGGCTATAATTACTGTCATTTTGGACTAAACCAGTAAGCTTATTTATGACCCTTCGACCTACAATATCATCATAGTCTTGTCCTATCAAAATGAAAGTCCAAAACTCATTAGCATCATTAAAACAATCTTGTTTTAGAATAACATCCATATATTGTTCTAATTGATTTAACTGTTCTGATTTTAATTGTTTTATAGTTGTCGGATTTTTGATTTCCACAACTATATTATGAGGTCTCCCATCCCTAAAATCAGTACCAGTAAGAAATAAATCCATTTCTTTGTATTTATTAGGGTGAGCAATATATTTTTTCTCGCTAACTCCACGCAGAATATAAATGTATTTTCTTAAAGCCTCTTCAAATTTGACCTCTTCCGCACATACCATTCTATATTCTTCGCCAAAAATCCAATAGTGTTTTTCTATGAACGACTGCAAATCACGAACTTCATTGGCTTGTAAAGTATGATTAAAAACAATCTTTTTTAGATTCTCCAGTGTCAGCAATCTGTCTGAAATAAGCTTAATCGTGGAAACGACTTGTTTTAACCTCGTTATTTCTAATATTTTTGCAAATTCTTTCCTATCGTTCGAGTCTAATTCAACAACTGCATCTAAAATCTTAAACAGACTATCGCGCTCACCGCTATCCATCACCAAATTTAGAAGTTCTAAGAAAACTCTTTTTTGTTCTTTGTTCAACTTCATGAAAACAGCAGGTTCTACTTCGTATAGTTCCTTTACGAAGTTTTCCAAACCTTCTCTACGCACTATATCCCAATCTTCAGTACCAAATTTAGGGAAAACATCTTCATTCTTATATTTGGTTACCATAACTTCTGCTTGCTCCTTTAGGAATGGGCGTCTTTTCTTTTTGAGAAACTCATTGAGTTGCGTAATTAGTTCCTTAAATAATTTTCTATCAGCAGAATTATCAAACAATTTAGGTTGAATAGCATTATCGTCTAATTCGTTATCACAATTGATTTCATTGAAGAAATCATCAACCACAATTACAGAATGCCAAAAATTGTCTCCTTTTTTATTTAATAATGTCGTTTTGGTAAATTTTAACTCCAAGTCATTATTCAAGAAGTAAAATCGAGAATATTCATCATTCATCTTTACATTCCATCGGATATACTTGCATTGAAAGTTGATGTTATTTTTCTGGTTATGTGATAATATCGGTGATATTGATTCTTGTTCTGCTATTATAGAAGAATAATCTAATTCTTGCCCATTGATGTATATTTGATATTCGGATTTCAATTCTAAAAACCACGCAAATTCAGCCTTTAGATAAGGGATAAGAGTCTTCGTTATAAACAAACTGGAAATATCGGAAGAAATCTCATTAAAAATCACACAAGTACCTGTAGTTGCATTATCAGATACAAGTGGCTCTGTTGTAGTGTAGTCTTTTAAAGTATCGCTATCAATTCTAATGTCATAAGACATTATTTGTGCATCTTTACTATAGCGTGTTTCCCAATTAGCAAATCTCGCAAATTTATAGAAAGTAAAACGACCATAACCGTTTTTTCCTCTTGTAAATTCAGTATTATTCTCGTTGGCTATTCTCTTTTGAGACTCATAGAATTTTTTGAATTTTATAGGTAATTCTTCATAGCAGATGCCTGTACCATTGTCTGTTATTCTAATATTTTTGATTGTGTCCAATTCTGCATTGTCAATTTCAAAATCAATATTTATAATGGTCGCTTTTGCATCAAATCCATTCCATACATATTCGGCAATAGCTCGCTCTGGAGTGTATTTATTCAATATCTTCCTAATGCCAGCAGATGTTATTTCTACAGTTTGCGAGTTCATGACTAATTATTTTTAATTAAATTTATGCCTTTTTCCGTGAGGCGGTATTTCTGTCGAGGGTGTTTCGGATTATCCGGATAAATAGGTTCTACCAAATTCTGTCTTGTGGCAGGATACAAGTAAAGTTCCAAGAAATTGCTTTTGTCCTTTAATCCTAGCATACCCATAATCTCTTTGGTTGAAAGTGTTTGTTCCTTGATTGCATGCAACACTTTTTCCACTTGTGGGGTAGCTGTGGGGCAACTGTCGGGCAGCTGTCGGGTAGCTGTCGGGTCGTATTCCATAGTTTTACGTGTATAGCGGAAAATAACCCAGACACTATTCCCGTCGGTATGGAACTCCGGGTCAGGAATATTGACACGTCGGCATTCGCTTATCATTAACTCAATACCCCTTCCCCAATTTTCCAAAACCTCACTCTTATACAGGACATTCGCTATAATCAGATTTTGTGGTTCTGAATTATGCCCGCTTAACAACTTTTCCATAGTTATATTAGGCGGAAAAGTCCCACTGTTTTCTATTTCCACACGGTCGTCATAGATAGCGATTCCTACAGAACTGCCGGGACGGTGGTACAAGCGGTGGCAAAAGGCATTTGTACAGCACTCTCTCAAAGCCTTGTATGGTATTTCCAGTTCTTCCTCCCGATATAATCCTTCTATCTTTCCTGAAAGGGACAGGTGTTTGAAAAAGAACGCCATTGCTGCATCCAGCAGTGCATAGATATTGCCTATGACACGTTGATTGTCGATGAATTCATTTTTTGTGGTCCCTTTGAAACGCGCCATCCGGAGCAGGCATTGGGGATAATAATATAAATCACGGCCGAACAGGACAGCGGAAGCATTGTTCAGTTTCCCGTCATGTGACAAGTTAAATTTTTCAAGAATGGTCGGCAGATCTTCTCTAATGGTGGCTTCGGGCAAACGACCACACCGGATACCTCCGCGAACTGCACCCAAGATTGCGTGTTCGTCAAGGTCGGAAATTTTGAGGTCTGGATTTGTCATCGCTTCCCAACTATAATTTCCTCCCCGCTCCATCAACAGTTGCCTGTATTTGTCTTGTGGCATTACCGTGGTAACATTTTGAAAACGCATATACGGTCGTCCCTTATAACAGAATGGACGTTCCATTCTCGAACTCTCCACATGTAAAGCAATGACTTTCTTTTCGCTATCAGGCATAGGTACATAAAAAATCCTGACATTGACATTTGGTTCAATTCGGCTGATGGCTTCTCCTATGGTTTCCTTGGTTTTACCGGCAATGTCCTGTCCAATAATCTTTCCTTCATCTGTAACTCCGAACAGCACCGTGCCGCCGTCACCGTTAAGAAAAGCACAAAGCGTTTCCATACCACGCTCCAACTGTCCGGTAGTTTTCTTAAACTCAATAGTATCTGTTTCCGTATCAGATTTTATCAAGTTCTTTATATCATCTATTGTCTGTATTTCCATTTGTCAAATACGGGGCTTTAATCAAATACAAAAGTACAAAAATGTGGGAGATACGGGCTATATTTCCCATCAAATCTCTCTCAAATATCACCGTCTTGTCCTTTCGCGTTCCTCGTCCATGTCCATGCGCCGGTTGAGTTTCTCCTGCATTTTGTCGAGGAAGTAGGTGCGGCTGTCGTTCTTGCGTAGTTTGAGGTCGGAATAGATGCGGTAACAGTCTTTCGCCTCCACATTGAACAGCGAGTAGAAGAAGGCAGCAAGTTCGCCGACGGTGATTTTCCCGTCATTGATGCAGCCCATCTCCGCCATGCCGTAAAGGATTTCCACGAGGTCGGAGGCCTTGCCCGTCCAACGCATGGGCGGGGCATCGGCAGGCGTGTCGTCTTTCTTTTCGTCTTTGGAGGGGATGGAGGATAGTGGCGGCACTTGGCTATGTGGCAAGGCGAGGTGCTTCAGCATCTTGCGCACGAAGGCGAGGGCTTTGCGCACATACACACCGTGGTAGGTGTCCGTGCTTTGCAGGGCTTTGTGGTATTGCAGTTCCGTTTCCGCATAGCTCAACGCAGGAAGCGGGTGGCAGGGGCTTGCCTCTCCCGTGCAGAGCGACACGACCGCCATAGTGAACTCGTTGTATGCCGCATTTAGTCCGCTGCGGCTGCCGGGATTGTCTATCAGACGGAAGAACTCCGTCTCCGTCAATATGAGATGTTCCATTTGCTATCAGTTTTATGTTGTTACACTTGGGTTGAAGTGTGCGCACATAAAACTATCGGGCAAACGGTAGTCCAATGGAGAGAGTTTCTTGCGATCTGTTTTGCAGCAGGCTGATAAACAGTGGTATGATTGATGAAAATAATTTTGGATGCTCCAAAAAGGATTTCCGTAAGTGTTCAGAAAGTGAACACGTGTTCACTTTCTGAACAGTCTTTTGAGCAGGGAAACGTTCATTTTCTGAACACTTGCGCCGTCGCTCTTGCGGTACACGGCTTTCAGCGAGCCGTCCTTGTATGCCTTTATTCCGTCCCGTACCCATTCGCTTTCGGGCAAATCCCCAAGGAACAGGCGGCAACCATTCCCGGCAATGACGGGTATCGTGCAGAGGATTATTTCATCCAGCAGGTGCATCCGTGCCATGCCGTTGATGATACTTGCGGTGGTGGTGTCGGCTTCTATGAAATATGTTGTGACGGTCTTGTCAAGCACCAGCATCGTGAGGGAGGTGTATTCGGAGAGCGGACGGGCGCTTTCCTTCATTTCGGCAATCCCGAACCTGTCCGGCATGTCGGTCTTGGAGAGCCATTTCTGCGCTTCCCCTGAACTGTCCGCAAGGCATCCGTCCATCGTGAGGACGGCGAATAATACGACTTTTCCCATTCGGTCTCTTTTTTAGTGGTTATGACCGAAGCCGACAAAAAAATAGCGTGCAATGCACACTACTTTCAAGCGACGGCTCTGGTAAAGCCTTTACAGAGAGTACGTGACTGCACGCTATGCCAAGGCATAGCATAAGCATCACGCAATCGCCTCTGTAGTTCCAATTTACCAGATTTTCGCTTGAAACGCCTTGCGGTCTTATTCTATACTATATCTTCATCGCTTGACGGAAACTTTATGCCTACGTCTGCGATATTTCTCAAATGTTGCTACAAAGGTAGCTTTTTTACTTGAATATCTTTCATGTTCCTTTCGTTTTTTATTCTATTCCGTATGCTTTCATCTTGTTGTACAGCGTGGTACGTCCGATGCCGAGCAACGCCGCAGCCAACGTGCGGTTGCCCTTTGCCTGTTCTAGCGCATGGATGATTTGTTTCTTCTCCATATCGTTTAGCGCAAGTGAAGCATCAGTTGTCAATGGAATTTCGTCAAATTCCAATATATCTGCCGTGACTATATCGCCTTCGGTATGCAGCACCGCCATGCGCACGACCCGTTTCAGTTCCCTCACGTTGCCGCCCCACGCATAGGCAAGCATCTGTTTCCTTGCTTCCGCGTCAAAGCCTTTCACTTGCTTTTCTAATTCATCATTAGCAAGTTGCCGGAAGAAGTCCGCCAATGGCATTATGTCCTCACGGCACTCGCGCAACGGCGGTATGTGCAGGGTGTATTCCTTCAACCGTTGATAGAGGTCAGCCCGGAAACGCTTTTCGGCAATGGCTGTCTGCAAGTCCTCGTTGGTGGCGGCAATGATGCGGACATCGGCTTTCTTGTCCTTGCTGCCGCCAGTGGGTCTGTACCGCTTGGCTTCCAACGCGCGGAGCAGCATCTGTTGCACTTCTATGGGCAGGTTGCCTATCTCGTCGAGGAACAACGTGCCCCCGGTGGCTTCCTCCCAAAAGCCTTGCTTCTTGCTTTCGGCTCCCGTGAACGCCCCTTTCTCGTGTCCGAACAGTTCGGACGCGGCAAGCTCCTTTGACAACAGTCCGCAATCTACGGCTATGAATAGTCCTGCCGACCGTTTGCTCCTTGTGTGTATCTTCTCGGCAATGTGTTCCTTGCCCGTTCCGCTCTCGCCCAATATCAGGACACTCATGTTGGTGGTGGCAACCAGTTTTATCTTGTGGTCTATCTCACGGAAAGCCGCGCTCTGCCGCTCGAAAATCGGTGTTTCGTGGTGTTCCATCCTTTTCCGCAAGGTTTTCAGGAGCGGAAAGAGGTTGTCCTCAATCAGCTTCTTCGGGATATAGTCCTCCGCACCCAATTTCATAGACCGGACGGCGGTGGGCACTTCGTCATAGTCGGTCATGACGATGTAGGGATTGTTCCTGCCTTGCTTCCGCAGTTCTTCCAGCAGGGCGATGCCGTCACCGTCGGGCAGGCGCATGTCGGCAAGCACGATGTCGTCCTCCTGCATTTTGACAAACAATTTCCGTGCACCATTGCAGGTGGAAGTGGTTTCACTTTTGAAGCCCTTGCTTGCCAATAATCGGCACACATAGTCGGCAAACACAAGGTTGTCCTCTATCACGATTACTCTGCCCATCGTTCCGCCTCCTTCCTTGCCAAATCTACAATCAGTTTGCCTTGTGCCAATACAGCACCGACGGCTGCATTCAATTCTTCATCCGATATGCTCTTCTTATGGATGGCATCAGACAGCACTTTCAGCGGCTGTTCCGCCTTTATCAGCATCCACGAGCTTCTCAGGTGGTGTACCCAGTTATCCAACGCTTCCATGTCCTTTGCTTCCGCCGCCTTGCGCACTTCGTCCATGTCGGATTGTGTCGTTGCCGCCAGTTTTTCCAACGTGCGCCGCTTCTCGCCGAAAGCGAGCAGTGGCAAGAGGTCTATGCGGCTTGTCTTGTTCCGCTCGATGCAGTTTTCCGTAACGGCAAGCAGTTCGTCTATGGAATAGGGCTTGTATAGCACGGCGGCAAAGCCTTTCCCTTTCAGTTCTTCTTCCTCCACATACCCTGCGGCGGTGGCGGCAACAACGGGTATGGTTTGCGAGTTGCCTATTTCCGATGTGCGCAGCAGTTCCAATACCTCGTAGCCGTTCACTTCCGGCATCTTCAGGTCGGTTATCAGCAGGTCGTAGTCTTTTGTGCGCATCAGGTCGGTCAGTTCGTCCACTGTCAGGCAGGTGTCGCACACCACGCCGCTTTGCTTATACATTTCCTTCATCATGTCCAGTAGCATCCCGTTGTTGTCTATCGCCAGTACTGAGCAGCCGGAGAGCGTGGAATGTCTGGCGTTTGTCTTTTCGGTGGTCATCGCTTCTTCCGCCTTGGTCAATGGCAGACTTACGGTAAAACGGCTTCCCTTGCCCGGTTCGCTTTCCACTGTGATGCTTCCTTTCAGCAACTTCACCGTATCGGCTACGATGGCAAGCCCTAATCCGAAGCCGTCTTCCGTCACGGCGTTGCCCAACCGTTCAAACGGGATGAATATTCGCTGTTGTTGCTCTTCGGTCATACCCGTGCCTGTGTCCTCTACTGTCAGGATGAATGTGCCGTTTTTGTAATCGGTGCTTAATGTGACTGTGCCGCTTGATGTGAATTTGATGGCGTTGGATAGCAGGTTGCCGCCGATGCTGATAATGCGGTTCTTGTCGCCGCTTACTATCTCGTTCGCTTGGTTTTTCACCGTGAATGCGAGTTGTTTGCCTTTCGCTAATGGCTCAAACTCTGTTGTCAATGTCTCGGCGATGGAGCATAGCTTGAACGGCTTGACGCTTGGCGTTTCCTTGCCGCTGTCCAATCTGAAATATACAAGCAGGCTGTTTATCATCCCTGCCATGCGCCCGGCAGCATCATGGATAGTCTGTGCGTGGCGCATCCGGCTGTCCGCCTCCGTGTCGTTCAACAGCAGTTCGGCGTTGCCGCTGATGGCGGTCAGCGGGGTACGCAGTTCGTGGGTGACATTCTGGATGAGGTTACGCCGCAGCTTGATTAGCTTCCTATTCGCCTCGTTGCTTTCCTGCAACTCGCCGATGAGTTTCTCGCGCCGCTTCCGCTCTTGGTCGTTGCGTTTCATTTCCCGGTGGATGGCGAGGTAGGACAAGAACAGCAGGATGATGGCGGAGGATATGGTAATGGTGAACAGCCGCACGGACAATGCCTGTGCTTCGGCTATCTTTCGTTCCCGATACCCGAAGGCGGTCTGTGCCTGCGTGTCGAGGTCGCTGACGAGGCGGTTCAGTTCCCGATTCAATGCCCGGTTGCGGTTGCGCAGGCTGTCGGCGTAGGCATCCATTTCCGCCGTCTGCCGCTGTTGCAGGGCTATCAGGCTGTCGCTGAACTGATGCAGTTCCTTGGCGGAGGGAAGCACCTGCACAGTTTTCTTGCCGCCGAAAGCCCCGGCTATGCCTTTTTTCTTTTGCTCGATGGTACGCACACGGGTGGCACGTCTCGCCACTTCGGGCAGATGGTTCACCAAGAGGCTGTCCGCCTCGTCCTGACGGGCGAAGATTTCCGTCAGGTGCAGCAGGTGGGCTTCCTTTTCCGCCAAGAGGGTGCGCAGGGTGTCTATCTGTGCCGGGCGAACATAGTCCCGGCAATGGGGCTTCAAGGCTTGCAGCAGGCTGTCGGTGCGTAGGCGTTGGATATGATAGCAGCGGTAGTCCGCATCATCCCATCCGATGACACTTTCGCCCAATATAGATAAAGTCGTAATGCTTTGGTGTGCAATATTTATATAACGGCGTATATCCTGTAATTCATCATTTTGAAAACTAATTTCCGAAATTCGCTGTCGTTCATGTACGACAATTGACACCATAAAGCTTATAAGCACGATTAAAAAGATATATCCTCTTAATACCTTATTCTGTAAATTCATTTAGATGATGTTTGAAATGGATGTCTGTTCCACGAAGCAAAACAGACATCCATTATATTACGTTTTTATACCATTTACAGCGTCCAGCCGGAGATACTTTCTTGAATATTCCACAAATGGGCATAAAGTCCGTCCTTTTTGACAAGCTCATCGTGTGTGCCTTCTTCCTCTATCCGCCCGTTATCCAAAACAATTATCCGGTCGGCATTCTTGATTGTTTTGAGCCTGTGGGCAATGGCAATGACGGTGCGTCCTTTAATCAAAGAGTCGATGGCTTTCTGCACCTCCACTTCATTTTCTGGGTCGAGTGAGGCGGTAGCTTCGTCCAGCAGGATGACTTGTGCGTCTTTCAGCATGGCACGGGCAATGGATATGCGTTGCTTCTCGCCTCCAGATAAAGTACAGCCACCTTCGCCAACCATCGTGTCGTAGCCTTGCGGCAAGCGCATGATGAAGTCGTGGCAACAGGCTTTCTTGGCGGTGGCAATGATTTCCTCGTCCGTCGCGTCCGCCTTGCCGAAACGGATGTTGTTGCGTATCGTGTCTTGAAACAGATAGACATCTTGGAACACCATAGAGATGTGGCTCATCAGACTTTCGGGGGCTATTTCGTCCATCGGCACGCCGCCAAAGGAGATGCGTCCCTGCTGTGGGTCGTAGAAACGGGCGCAAAGTTTCATCACCGTGCTTTTCCCGCTTCCCGAAGGACCTACAAGAGCCGTCAAGGAGTTTTTGGGGAGCGTGACGGTTATATCATGCAGCACTTCCTTGCCCTGATAGGCAAACGATACGTGCTCAAACCGGATGTCGCCTGCTACCGGGGATTGCCGTTCTCCTTTCATTTCCGGCTCGTTCATTAAGGAAAGAATACGTCCTCCTGCAATGGAAAAGTATCGGAACTCTGTGAAATTGGTCAGGGCAGAAGTCAATGGGTCGAACACACGGGAACCGACCACGAGAAACAGCACAAATACGAGGATGGAAAGTTCCCCTCCCAATAGCAGATATGTTCCGCACAGCACCATCATCGTCAGCCCTGCACGTACCAACGTGATGCTCAATAGGACAAATGGCCCTAACAGGGCTTCCTGGCGGATGCAGGCACGGCGAAGCTGGGCAAAGGCATCGCGCAACCGGACAAAACGGTCACCCAACAGGTTGTAGGCTTTCATCACCCGGATGCCCTGCAAGTATTCCTCCAACCGGTTTCCTGCATTGATTTTCGCCTGAATCTGCCTGCCGCTCAACTTCCGCTGCACACCGGTACTTGCCCACAGGACAAGCATGGCAAGCGGCAAGGCGGCAAACATGCAGACCGCCATCCTCCAGTCTATCCATATCAATGAGGCAAAAGCCAGTACGGGCATTACCACTGCGCCCATCAGTTGGGGCAGGTGGTGCGAGATTCCGGTTTCTGCCATCATGAAGTCCGTAATCAGCATGGAGGACAAATCACCGGGGTCGCGCCTTGACAGGAAACCCAATGAAAGTTTCCGCAGATGTTCTGCCAGTGACAAACGCCCTGAAGCACTCATTTCGTAAGCTCCACGGAAATTGGCGCGGTAAGATGCCCTCTCCGCCAAAGCCATAATCAGCATATAAATGGCCATAACGCCGAATATCCACCACAGGCGGGTCGTGTCGAGCGGCTGTCCGCTTCCGTCAAACGCATTGAAGATGATGCGTATCGCTTCTATGGAAAGACAAAACGGCACGATATTCACCAAGTTGGCAAGCATAGTATAACCCACAGGCTTGTAAAGCCGTTCAGTATGTCCTATTGTAATGTTTTTGATTGCATTCATATCTTGTTTTCCTTTTTAGTTTTTGTTCAATGTCCAGTGGTATGCACTTGTATAGGCATCCCACATCTTTTTATATACACCTTCTGTCACGGACAGTTGCTCATGTTTTCCGCACTGTGCGATCCGTCCCTCCTTCATCACAACAATCTGATGCGCGGAAATAACGGACGAAAGGCGATGGGCAATCACGATGACCGTCTTGTCCTTTATCAGCGACTGCAAAGCCATCTGCATTTTATGCTCGTTTTCAGGGTCGGCGAAGGCGGTAGCTTCGTCCAGCACCAGTATCGGAGCATTCTTCAATATGGCACGCGCCACACATATCCGTTGGGCTTCGCCGCCGGACAGGAATACACCGTTATCGCCTATCTTTGTTTCGTAACCTTGCGGTAAACGCTCTATGAAATCGTGGCATTGGGCAGCTTTCGCAGCGGCTATTACCTTTTCTTTTGTAGCATCTGGAGAACCTACGGCAATGTTCTCATACAGCGTATCGTAGAAAAGGAAAGTGTCTTGAAACACGAATGAAACCATGTCCATTAGCTTTGCAGTAGCTATCTGACGTATATCCACACCACCTATGCAGATTTCCCCTTGCTCCACATCCCAGAACCGGGGTATCAGGTTGGCAACCGTTGATTTTCCGCTTCCTGACGGGCCGACAAGGGCGGTTATTTTTCCCTGCGGAGCTATGAAATTGACATCGCGTAGGGCTTCCGTCCGTGTTCCCTGTTCCGCGTTTTCGTAGGAGAATGACACATGGCGGAACTCCACATCGTAAGCGGTCGGCACCTGCGGATGCTCCGCTTCCGGCACAGGCTTCTTTTCCAATATACGGTCAATGCGGTTTACCCCTTCGTTGATGTCGCGCGTATTACCTCCCAAGAATGTCAGTTTGTAAACGGGTGAAGCCATGCCCGGCCCCATGATGATAAAGAACAGCCATACCACAGCCAGTGATAGCGACTGCGGACTGGCTTGTAACAACAGGATGCCCATCGGAAGAATGAACGTCACCATCGAATTGAGCAGGACGGTAAATGCTATCATCCCGTTCTGGTAGGTGTCACAGCACTTCAAGGCGAATGTCTTGTATGCCTGAATCTCGGCATTGAACTGGCGGAAAGAGCGGACACTTTGCCCGAATATCTTGACCACGGGCATTCCCCGCACATACTGCACGGCGGACGCGCTCATCTTTTCCTGGGCATCATAATAGATGGACATGAACTCCCTTGCCCTTTTTCCCATGAAGTTGGAGAATTGCAGGAACAGGCTAAGCACCACGACCGCCAGACAGACCACCGTAAGCCAAACATCCAACGAGAAAAATATGACAAGCATGACCGCCACCGTAGCCACGACATTGACCAAGTCCGGAATGGTATGGGCGATGAATCCCTCTATCTTTTCGATGTTCTGGTCCATCGTTTTCTTGATTGCTCCGGTTGACGTGTTGTTCAGATACCCTAAAGGCAGTTTGCCGATGTGTTCGGACAGACGGACACGCAACCCATACAAGATACGGAACGCAGCCACATGCGAGGACATCAGGGCGGCATAGAGCAATACCAGTCCGCCAACAAGCCCTCCAAACGCTATCCATCCCCAACGCATCATGCCCGCTCCGTCCGAAGCGGCAGGATTTGCGCCATGAGATAACAACTCTTTCAAGATTTCATAAACAGCCCAATAAGGCACTAACATACATACCGCACTACCGGCGGACAGCAGACCTGCCAATATAAGCAGGCCTTTCCTTTGTCCCGCTATCTCGAACA
>OOBV01001540.1_pt1 | contig 14327 bp, 6 predicted proteins | sample 1671731 | NCBI WGS metagenome assembly OOBV01 (sample SAMN06348186, study PRJEB24527) | human gut metagenome | biome: human gut; feature: ankylosing spondylitis patient; material: feces | host: Homo sapiens | place: China | collected 2015-10
ATTCTTAGTTGCACTACTACCATTTTCTGAATCACCATTGATCTTAACAAAATATTGTCCCGGCTCACGAATAGCAAAAGAAATCTCACTACCATTCACTTTAGGAACTATTTGTGCTCTTGACGGAAGAATCTCAACAGAACTAACAGAATAGTTAGGTTTTACTTTTATCGCAACCGAACCTTTAAAATCGAAATAAGCATATTCAGGATATACGCTTCCATAATCCCCTCCGCCTGTGGCTTCCGTACGATAAACAAAACAAGACTGATCGTTCACCCAAACAGAATGGTCCATTCCAATTACATTCTGTGCCAAATTGCCAGGAGCCGGATATAATTGAAGATATTCAGTCTCAACCGGTTCGTCACCATCATTGTCACTTCCACCATTTCCTTCATTGTCTTTAACCGCTTTATCGCTACACCCTGCTAAAAACAGAATGGTAGACATTGCGATAGAAACAAATATATCTAATATATGTACCATAATACTTTTTTAATATTACAAGTTAATTCTTATATTACTATTTCATCATATAAAATTTTAAAATACCACCTTCCATTATATCTTTATGCGAAATACTATTTCCAGTCAGTTCTTTACCGTTCAGTTCTATCTTTCTCACATGAATATTTTCAAGAGAGTAATTCACGGTCTCAACAACAAATCGCTTATTATTTCCCAATTCAATTGTAATTCTCGGAAGTTGTGGAGCACCCAAAATATATTCTCCGCCGCAAGGATTTACCGGATAGAATCCCATAGCAGAAAAGACATACCAAGCAGACATTTGTCCACAATCATCATTACCACAAAGTCCATCAACACGATCAAGATATTTTGTCTTACAAATATAATTCACCAGTTCTTCCGTCTTTGAAGGTTTACCAGCCATTCTATACAGATAAGCCACGTGATGACTAGGTTCATTCCCATGAGCATATTGCCCGATCAGGCCGGTCACATCCGAAGAAAAACCTTCATTATGCACCACTTCTTTCAATATAAAAAGAGAATCCAATTTAGTAATAAATGCATCTTCTCCTCCCAACATATTAATCAAACTATCAGGCTCGTGCTGAACATGCCATGTATATTGCCAGGCATTTCCTTCTGTATAATCTCCTCCAGAAGTGCTCTCATGTGATATAACTAATTTATCAAACGGTGTCCGCCAGTTTCCTTTTGAGTCCTTCGGCCGCATCAGACCGGCTTCTCTGTCAAATAAGTTTTTATAGTAACCAGCCCGTTTAGTAAAGAAACGGTAATCATCTTCTTTACCAAGAGCTTTAGCTAATTGTGCGGCACAATAATCATCAAAACATGATTCCAATGTTCTCGACACACTCTCATCTTTTATGATATCAAACGGCAGATATCCATATTGATCATAAACATCCCAATTTGATTTAGGCAAATTTGTAAGCAAAGATGTTCTTATAGCAGAGTATGCTTTCTCCACATCAAAACCACGGAAACCTTTCAGATAAGCATCCACAATAACAGGCACAGCATGATTTCCAATCATAGTGTAAGTTTCTCCGCCCCACAAAGCCCAGATTGGTAAAAAGCCTTGTGTATCAAATTGCTTTAACATAGAATTCACAAAGTCATTTACTATTTCAGGCGAAACAATAGTATATAATGGATGCGCAGCCCTGTAAGTATCCCACAGAGATAACGTACTATAAAATGTTGGTTGGTCAGTATCAGCTATATTGTTAGGTTGAATAAATAATCGATACATTGCCGTATAGAATATTCTTTTCTGTTCAGTCGTACCTTTCACATTTATTCGCGATAAAAACTTATGCCACTCCTTATGAGCCACTTGCTTGACTGCATTGAAATCCCAACCGGGCAATTCAGTTTCCAGATTTCTCTTTGCACCTTCAATACTAACTGACGAAAGCGCTACCTTCACCAACAGCTCCTCCCCCTTCTTCAAATCAAAATCAAGTACATAACGCGGAGCTTGTTCCCGAATATCACGTAAAGGAAGCTTATGCTTTTGTTTGTAAGGCCTATTAAATTCAATCGTATAATAATAACAACGCTCAATCCAAGATTTAGTACGAGCAAAGCCTACAATGCGGGTCGACGATTCGAAAAGTTGTTCCGCATTCAGCACATATTGATGAAAAGTATTTTCATCACCTACCATTCCATTTTGAAAATCAATCAGTAACCGAGCCGAATCATTAGTATTAAAAGTATAACGATGTATCGCAACATGCGGGCTAGCTGTCATCTCGGCATTCACCTCATAATCATCGAGATATACCATATAATATCCCGGTTCAGCAAACTGGTTCTTTTTCTGATAACCACTAGCATATTCTTTCTGCTCCATATCGCCCGTATATGGCAACATCAACAAATCACCCAGATCAGGACAACCGGTACCATTCACTCGTGTTTGAGAAAATCCATAGAGTACTGTATCTTTATACTGATACCCTCCTGTATAGTCCCACGAACAATTACCACTTTGTGGTCCTACTTGAATAAGCCCAAACGGAAAACAAGCATTCGGAATGCAATGCCCAAACTCAGCTGCACCGACAAACGGATCAACGTACTGAGTATTACTCTCGACGTTTGAATGTACTGAACAAGCACTCAAACAAAAAGATAAAGAGAAAGCAGATAATAAGTTCTTCATAATTTTAATGTTTACGGATCATTGCTGCATATCCCCCTCCAGATACCATTTGAACGGGTAATACAGTATTCTTATTCACTTGTATCGTTTCTATTGAGAAATCTTTAGCATTACGCGTGGCATTTATGCCATCTTTCCAAATCTTGATTTGATATTCTCCTTCAGGTAAAAAATCAAGTTTTATAGAAAGCTCCCGAGAGTCTGAATTTGTCATACACCCAATATACCATTGTCCATCAAACGCCTGTCTTGCTATTGAAACATATTCTCCAACTTTACAATCCAACGGAATAGTCTGTTTCCAGACAGTAGGAACTGTTCGCAGAAATTCCATACATTCTGGTTCTGCAAGATATTTTGTAGGACTATCCGACAACATTTGTAACGGACTTTCATACACAACATACATAGCCAATTGATGACAACGCGTACCTATGCTCATCGGTTCATTCCAATTAGGATACCATTCCTGTTTATGAGCGTTCTCCATCGCACCTGGCGTATAATCCATAGGTCCTGCAACCATACGATTAAAAGGCAATATCAGATTATGGTCAGGATTAATAGCTTTATCACGATCGCCTTTACACTGTTCCTGCCCATAAACACCTTCAAATGTCACCACATTAGGATACGTGCGATACAATCCCGTAGGTTTATAGCAACCGTGAAAATCGACTAACAATTTATACTTAGCCGCTTCTCTGGAGACTCTCGTATAAAAACCAACCATTTCCTGATCATCACGGGACATAAAATCAACTTTTATGGCTTTAATGCCCCATTTCGAAAATTGTTTCAACGCCTCATCCAGTTTCTCATCTAGCCGTACCCATGTACACCATAAAACAAGACCCACATTCTTAGATCTGCCATACGCTGAAAGTTCATCCATATCAATATCCCGGGAAAGCTTCATGATATCAGACAAATCATACCATCCTTCATCCAGCACTACATACTCAAGCCCGTTCGATGCTGCAAAATCAATCAAGTATTTATAGGTTTCAGTATTCATCCCAGCTTTGAAATCGACTTTGTAGATATTGCAGTTATTCCACCAATCCCACAACGCCTTTCCCGGTTTCACCCATGCAAAATCATCCTTTGCCGGAGTTGCAAGCTGATAAACAAGTGTATTGTTCAACAAGTCCTTATCTTCTCTTGCAAGAGCTATCACCCGCCACGGGAACTCTGTCGGTGAAGAATACCAAGCTATAAAATTCTCCCGAGAATGTACGTATTCATCCCTGTCCCCTTTTATTTCCTTCTCTTTCGGATAATGAGGAAAAATAGCCCTTAGTTTTCCTCCTATCGAACTTTCAAGCCACATACCCGCATAATCCAATAAGTTTGCTTCCGTTATTAACACTTTTACCCCATTGATATCAAAAAGGACAGGAAGACAAGCTAGTTTTTTAGCTCCCAAATTCTCTAAAGTACATTTCGTAAACTTTGGTTCATTACCTGAATAAAAACTTTTTTCTCCCGGATACCAAACAACATCTTTCTTATTGAACATAAATTCGGCAACTTCATCCGTGACCTTATATTCACCCTTTATATTAGATAACCAACGCCACGAAACGCCGTTATCATACGCCCGCCATTCCAAAGAAATACGATCGGAAAAATCTATTCGTAGTTGATTATATATATCAGCTATCATTGAAGCCTTTTGGGATACCACCGGATGTAGGACAGTATTTACAGATGAACGGCTTACCTTTCTTACCTTTAATCTTTTATCCGCAGACATATCTGTCAAAAAAGCAATCTTCGCCTGCTTAACAATCGATTTTCCATCCATTATCACATTGAAACCAATCGAATCCGATATCCCAATTGTTACTGATACCCGGTGATCCGGCGAATGCAATATATAATCTTTGGCAAAGGTTCCAGTAGACAGCATTATCAAGACCAATAACGCAGAGGTTCGCAGATATATTTTTTTTCTTCGCATAATCCATTTTTTTGTGGAACACAAGGTACAGAAAATACCTCTATACCTTAGTGTTCCGATGTTTATCATTTTATTTTGTTCTAGCCAATCTTAATCCTGTAGGCCACGCCCTTTCACTAGGAGGCTGTACCCAACGCGAATATGTCAGATATACGGTTCCACCCCAATTCCAAATAGAACCACCACGTTTTATCTTGGCATACTGTCCCCATTGAACAGGAATATCATTCGGATAATTCTTCGGAGTTTCCGTATATGCAGTATGCCATTCCCAACAGTGCTCTGCTACATTACCGTTCATATCATAGAAACCTAAGCTATTCGGTAGTTTAGTTGCAATTTTCTTCAAGCTGTCAGTAGTACCTTCGATCCATCCATATAACTGAAGTTCTGAATAATCATCGGTTCCTGCATATTTCGTTCTGTGCTCTGCACCGCCTCCGGCTGCATATTCCCATTCTGCCTCATTAGGCAAACGATATCCTTTAGCGTTCCAATCACACACGACACGTTCTTCAATATTATTTTGGTATATCCAATTATCCGGGTCTGTTTCTCCGTTAATAGAATAACATGGAGACAATCCCTTCAAAAAACTCAACTTGTTACAGAATACGATAGCATCATACCAGGTTATATTCGATACGGGATAATAATCATCCACTGGTGAAGGACAATCCGTACAAGTAGGATTGTAATTCATCACTTCTACCCATAACTTCTGCGTGGTTTCCACTTTTGACAAATAAAATGCCGGAACGCTTACCAGAAATGTAGGTCCTGATTCATTTCCATCATTGCCTCCCATTAGGAAAGTAGCGGACTCCATTAATATCATATCCAATCCATCATCCACATAAGACGGAGTAAACAAAATCTCATTTCCATATTGTGTACCAATCTCATTAGTTGCATAAGCTCGTACATGATAAACTTTACCAGCCTGCAATCCGGAAAGTTCACTACTAAACGCTCCCATTCCTGCCCCATCTACAGTATAATTGTCAGCTAAAGTAGGTTCCTTTGTAGTAGACCAGCAAATCCCTCGGGCTGTGACAGCCGCTCCTCCATCCAAAGTAACATTACCTCCAGATTTTGCAGTAGTAGATGTGATATCCGTTACAGATAAAGTTGATAATGTCGGCAATACAGGCTGTATAGTAGAGAATGAAATTTCCTCTCCATAAGCAGTTCCCGCAAAATTAGTTGCATAAGCACGCAGATAATAGGTTACTTCCGGAGTCAGTCCTGTCAATGTGCTGATAAATTCACCTGTGCCTGTTCCGTCTACAGTCTTATTATCTTCAATAGTAGGATTATGATCCGTAGACCAACAGACACCACGAGCAGAAATGACATCATCACCATCCTTTGTGACATTTCCACCACTGATCGCAGTAGCACCAAAAGCATTAGTCACATGTGCCGATACAACAGTTGCCAATGTCGGATTCTTTGTCGTTATGGTATATTCTTCACCATAAACCACGCCTTTCTCATTAGTGACAAAGGCACGTATGTTATAGGTTTTACCAGGAACCAGCCCTGTGATAACATGTTGGAATGTCCCTTTTCCTGTTCCACAAAGTTTCTTGTCATTATCAGTTGTCGGGCTTTCAGTTGTAGCCCAGCAGACTCCCCTTTCTGTTATATTTCCACCTCCATCGGACATTACGTGTCCGCCAGCCAATACAGATGTGGCTTTGATATCCGTCGGAGCCACAGTCATGATCCGAGGAAGCATTACAACTTCCGAATTATTTTTCTCGTCGTCACAAGCGTACAGACAGAGTAATCCTGCTATGCATACCAGCAGATGATATATTTTTGTTTTCATGTTGTTTATTCTCCCGTATTGATTGTTACTTCCATTACTTCACTGTAATTGACATATCCGTTTGTCTTGGCTCCGATCCTGAAATAAACCCTGTTACCATTTACCTGTATTTTATACTTATTAGTTTGATAAGTATTATCTGTTGCTAAATTAAAAGTAAATGTCCCATTCTCACTACCAGTACTTTCCGTTAGTTTCCGGCTATAATGGCTACTTACATCATCAACCAACTTCTGATAATCCCAATAAGCATATACCTCCGTCAATTTATAAGCCGGATCGTTCTTACTCACCTTGTAGCTTAAAGTAACTACTTCTCCATTCGCTTCAGCCGATGCTTCGATACGAGAATACGGAATAACAATAATATCCAGTTTCGTCTGTCCTTTTACTGTGGTTGTATACTCTCCTACAGTTTGAAACGGACCGGTTGCAGTAACAGAATAATCACAATTAAAAACTTTTGTATTAGCATACGATCCATCCTGCTTAGCGTAAAACCCTACAGGCTGTGTAGCTTTTGTTCCAATCTCCATGATTCTAATAATCGTTCCCGTTGAACCTTCTACCGGCAATGGCACAGGTTTACCCGTCTGCTGATCAATGATTAACCCATACAATCCACCATTCGGTGCATCATAATTATCCTTTTCACATGCTGCCAGTATACCTCCTATTAGAACAATGATTCCTATTAAATATTTAGTTTTCATAACTTACAAATTGAGTTTAGTTTAGAAATTCCGGATTCTGAATCAAACTAGGATTTGAATTCATATCATTTCCTGAGAATTTAGTATAATAGTTTTTCTCTGTAAAGACACGCTGCCGTTTAGGCAAATCATTAGCAACTTCAAACACGTACTTTCGAATACGCAAATCAAAGAAGGGATGTAGCCCTGCCCCACGGAAACCGTTAAGACCACCCTGCTCTACCGGTAGATGTGCAATACGCCACCTTTTCATATCCCAAAAGCGATGCCCTTCAAAAGCTAATTCCACCTGACGTTCGTGCCTTACTTTCTCCACATCCACTACCGCAAAAGGAGTTACCACTCCAGCCCTATCCCGTATTTTTTTAATAGCCTCAAAAGCTTCAGTCTGGTACTTACCCATTTCCACAGCAGCCTCAGCTAGATTCAGATAGACTTCAGCCAATCTGAAAATCGGGAAAGATGTTTCGGTCTTGCCGAAATCCCATTGTGCTTCAGTCTTCAGATTCTCATTGACAAACTTACGAATATTGAATCCTGTTTTCGAAGCATCTCCTGTATATGTACCTCCATCTTTACCAAAAATGGTATCTTTACGTTGTGTTTCAGGATCAATATATGTCTCCAACAAGTAAGAAGGACCGGGAGCGCTTTGGGCATAATATTTGGAACCATCTTTCAAAATCAATCCTCTTTGAAACTGCATTGTTGAGCCCAACAAAGAAGAACCCGGTACATAAATGGAAGCTAAGAATCGAGGATCTTTCCCTTGAAACATTTCATACGTTGTTTCGAATGACTGTCCAATATCTATCTTTCCTTCCGAACCATCCTGATATTCAAAAGCTTCGACCATTTCAAAAGTAGGAGTGATGGATCCCCAACGGCAATAAGAATAAGGCAAATGTTTCTTATCGTATGAATTTCCCAATCCCGTAGCTACGTCAAAAAGTTTCTCGAAGATGTATTCTCCATTATCTTTTGTAACGAACAATTTATTAAAATTCTGTTCCTTGTCCGGTATCTGGTTAAATAATTTGTAAGGTCCTTTTTTAATAATAAAATCCGCAGCATCATAAGCAATTTGATAGAACTCATCTGCCTTAGAACTTTCAATACCAGTAAGTTTACCCAGTCCCACTTTACCATATTTAGCAATAGAACCAGCATATAACGCAGCACGTGAACAAAGGGCCAAAGCAGCATATCTCGTCACTCGGGCTTTTTCAGTAGTTCGCACCTCGGGTAATGCTTCGGCAGCCTCTTTACAATCCTTGATAATAAATCGAAAAATTTCTTCTTCCGTTGAACGGGGAACTTCCAATTCAGCTAACGATTCTTTACCCGTATACTGCTGCGGTTTATCAATAAGAGGTACACCACCATATCTTTTTACCAAAGTAAAATAAACCCAAGCTCTCAAGAATTTGACTTCACCAATTGTTGTTTTCTTCTCATCCTCATTCATCGGAGCATCGATTATTTTCTCCAGAAAGTCATTGCAATTTCTTATCAGTCGATAAGATTCTGGATACACGGAACGTACATTTCCTTCTCCTCCCTGATCCCCCTGAATATAAATGTAATTACCTAAAAATTCATCCGGATACTCAAAAACTGCATTATATTGATCAAAAGCAGGTTCTTTCTGAAATCCCGCCGTACATTCATCCGACATGGCAGACAGGTCCATGCTACGCCATGAGTAGTCTCCATAGAAATAGCTAAAGTCCTCAATAATCATACTATTATACATATTTGCAAGTATGCCCGTTATAGCTGCCGGATCGTTCCAAACATCCTTTGGAAGTATTTTATTGTTCGACTTTATATCACTGAAAGAGTCCATACAACCTGACGTTGAAAAGAGTACTGCCGCCGTAACAATTATATTAATCCATTTATTCTTTTTCATACCAGATAGTGTTTTTAAAATGATAAGCTTAAACCGAAATTATACATCTTAGCTTGCGGATAATACCATGCATTAGAGTTATTATTTTCCGGGTCGATATTCTTCATTAACCAACCTTTGGTAAATGTCAGCAGATTACTGCCATTAAAGAATACTCGTATCTTATCGACTCCTATCTTTGAAGTCAGGCCCTTAGGAACAGTGTAGCCTATTTCCAGATTCTTTAACCTCAAATAATCCGCATCCAATAGATAATATGAATTTACCTTTTCGTTATTGGCAAATCCGGCCTTCCGCACCGGCGGTAATTTACCAATAATCCATTCACTCGCAGGATCTTTTGAATCAACGCGGTGAGAACGTTCTATCCAGATAGCCATACCGTTACTGTTTCCTTCATTCATAAAACTCTGATAAAATGCAGAGCCCAACTGAATTTTATGTCCTCCGGCTCCCTGAAACAATACATTTACATCAAATCCTTTCCAGGCAGCAGTCAAATTTAACCCGAAATAAATAAAAGGCGTATTTCCTAATCCGATAACAGAAACATCATTATCGTCAATAATGTTATCACCATTCAAATCTTTATACTTAAAATCCCCTGGTAACAAAGATTTGTTTCCATTACTATCCTGAACAGGAGAATTTAGTATTTCTTCGTAATCTCGGAATTGACCAATCATTGTATATCCCCATGTGAGATCTTTATTACGATCATTCGAGTTATTACGCCAGTTTGTATATTTATTAGAATCCGGTGCACGCTCCACATACTTATTACGACTCCGGGTAATAGTAGCATTTGATTTCACTCCGTATGTAAAATCCCCTATTGTATTATTATGTCCCAATACCAATTCAAAACCTCTAGTCATATCCGAATTTAAGTTTTCTTCCGGCAATTCAGTTCCGAAAGAAGTAGGCAAAGTAAGATTCCGACGTGCCATAAGTCCACTGCGATCACGTCTAAACATATCAAACTCAGCAGTAAACAATCCATTAAGAATAGAAAGTTCAAATCCTATATTAGCTATTTTAGACTCAAACCAAGTAAGATCCGGATTGGCAATACCGCTCGAAGATAATCCGATAGTCGTTACATTCTCTGTAAACAAGTATTTGCCACTCGGATAATAATATCCTTCGAGATATTGGAAAGGAGAAAAACCTCCCTGATCACCTACCACACCGTAAGATGCACGTAACTTAAAATTACTAATAAAGGAAATGTTTTCCTTAAAAAAGGACTCTTCCGAAATTCTCCAACCAATAGACACTGAAGGAAAAGTGCCCCAACGTTTATCGGGAGCAAAAGTACTGGAACCGTCATATCTCAACACTCCTTCAATCATATATTTATTCGCATAAGCATAATTCACACGACCGATCAATGCCATTACCAGACTAGAACCTTCCGTTCCACCATTATTCTGTTTCAGATCGTTACCTGCATTTAGAACAGGCAATGAATTTATCATAAACTCCCGGAAACCCGTCATCCACTCATAACTGGGGTTAGTTGCCTGATACATAGCCATAGCTGAGATATCATGTTTCCCAAATGTACGAGTATAGTTTAATGAAAATTGCATATCCTTGGTAATATTATTCCCCATTTCCTGATTCAACTTACCTACCGTAGAACCTACTTCTGCCTTTACTATCTCACCGGATTCTGTCGGTTCATAAGTATAAGGGTCTTTGGGATTAAAATTTTTATTTTTATAATTCCTGAAATCGTAACTCATTTTTGCTTTAGCCTTCAATCCTTTCACCCAAGGAATCTCCAAATTTATATCAAGACTGCTATTCAGGTATCTCTCATCAAAAATGCCCTGCCCATATTCTTTGAAGGTAGAACGTAACGGTCCAACCGGTTCATCAAAATAATAAGGGCTTCCGAATGGCTTTGCCTGCTGTATACTTTGAAAAACGCCACTACCACCAGACACATTACGACGATCAGACTGTGCTGTCAGCAATACATCTACGTCTAATCCTTTAGCCAAAGTTGTTCCGATATGCGCATGCATACTATATCGACGATTATTCCAGTCATTAGATCTAAAATAAGACTGTTGGTCCATTACTCCGGCAGACAAATAATATCTGGCATATTCATTCCCTCCCTTTACACTGAAATTATGAGAAGTCTCCGGAGCATTATCTCGTGTGATCGCATGAAGCCAGTTCGTACTTTTATAGAATTCACCATCACCTGTTCTGAACTTCTCCATTTTCTCCTCATTATATACATCTGCCAAACCAATATTATTGGCGGCTTCATTGGACAACATAGCGTATTGATAAGAATTATACACCTCCGGATAACGGGTCATACGTTGGAAACCATACCAACCGGAATATTCAAACTTAGGTTTGCTTTCAGTCCCTTTTTTAGTAGTCACCAGAATAACGCCATTTGCACCTTTACTACCATATACAGCCGCAGAAGCATCTTTCAATATACTGATTGATTCCACATCGTTCGGGTCCAGTTTTGCAAAACTACGTTCTACCCCGTCAACAATAATCAGCGCATTGCCAAAACCACGAATATCCATCTCCGGAATATTCTCCCCAGGAGCACCCGAGCGTTGTACGGCTCTCAGGCCGGGAAGCCTTCCTACTAAGGTATTGGCAACACTTCCCGTTTTCACGGTTGTCAGCTCTTTAGAAACAATATTGGCTACTGATCCTGTAATGGAAGCTCGTTTTTGCGTTCCATACCCCACAACAACGACTTCATCCAAATTCTCCGAATCTTCCGATAACATCACCACAAGATTTTTTTGTTGTCCTACTGTGATTTCTTTAGTTTTATATCCGATATAAGATATTTGTATAATACTGGCGGTAGTTACATTATCTAATGTAAACTCACCTTTTACATCCGTTATAACACCCCGGGATGTACCTTTGAGAATAACATTAGCACCAATTATCGGTTCTTTTGCATAATCCAATACAGTACCCGTTACTTTTCTACTTTGTTGTGCCATTAATAGACTCCCATACGAAGGAAATGTACTTAAAAGCAGAATCAATAATCCGATCAGGTACCAAGGTCTTTTCGGTTTTGTTTCCATGTTTTTAGATTAATAAGTTTCACAATAAATTAATAGATCTAATATTACCTGTTTATAGGTTTTACGCTCATGGTTATTTCTTTATAAGGCTATCATAGGCTTTATTCATTAGAGGGTTAACAATGTTGTTTTTAATCACATGAACAAAAGTAGGGCTTTAGGCATTAGGGTACGAAAACAAATCGTTCCAATGTTAACATGAATCGTTACACCCCTTAAAAACAGCTATATAAAGGGAAAAAATATTTCATTGAAGGGTTAGAGAAGAAAAATATTGCCTATCTTTTATTCATTCTTCTACTTCATATTCATTAGGATTACATCCAAACTCTTCTTTAAATCGCAAGCTAAAATAAGAACGATTATTAAATCCAACCTGATACATCACGTCACTTATCGACGATTTATCTTGTGCCAATAATTGTGCTGCTCGCTTCAACCGTATAGAGCGTATAAACTCAACAACCGACAGACCGGTCAACGATTTCACCTTCTTATATACCGCCGGCCGACTAAGCCCCACTCCTCTACACAACTCGTCTACATTGAAATCAGGATCAGCAATATTAGCCTCAATAAGTTCTACACATTTCTTCAACAATTGCTCATCCAATGTAGTTACCGTTAATTTCGTCGGTTCAACCACTATCTGTTTTCTAAATGCAACTCTTAGTTCATTACGTTGCCTGATGATATTATTAATCCGCACCATCAACAACTTCAGGTTGAATGGTTTAGAGATATACTCGTCCGCTCCGGACTCATATCCTTCTATTTTATGCTCCACCTCCCCTTTCGCTGTCAAAAGAATGACAGGGATATGTGACAGGCGAATGTCATTCTTTATTTTTGAACACAATTCGATACCATCCATAACCGGCATCATCACATCACTAATAATCAAGTCCGTTTCTTTTTTCAAAGCTATTTTCCAGGCTAACTCGCCGTTCACAGCTGTAATGACCGTAAAATAATTCGATAATGATTCTTCCAGATAGGTTAACATCTCTATATTATCATCTACTACTAATACAACCGGTTTTTCGTCTTCCGACAACAAGTCTAAAGAAATATGTTCACCAAGTTCAGACATTTCTGTTGTTTTCGAAGTTGTTACAGTGATAGATTTCGGCTGGATTTTTACTTTATCATTATCAAAATGATCCTTTCCCAATAATAATTCCACATAGAAGTCTGTACCTTTTGTATAAGTTGACTCTACCCAAATACGCCCCTTGTGCTGGTCAATAACCGCTTTAGCCAAGGCCAGTCCTATTCCGGTGCCACCCTGTGTCGAATTTTCTCCTTGATAATATCGTTCGAATATATGATTTACATCATCTGTCTTTATTCCCAAGCCATTATCGCAGATATGCAAAATAACCCTATTATCTTTCTCCCTACAATCAATAGAAATCTCTCCCCCGTTTTTAGTATATTTGAAAGCATTGCTAATTATATTCATCAGCACCTTCTCGATTTTTTCTTTATCAATCCAGACTTCAATGTTCTCCTTGTTCGAATGGAAAATGAAACGTATGCTTCTCCGTTCTGCCTCATCCTCAAAATAACACATTACGGAACGGCACAAACCAATTAGATTTTCTCTTGTAATAGCCAATTGCATCATGTTATTATCAAACTTTCTGAAATCCATAATCTGCTCGACCAGATTGAGCAACCGCCCAATATTACGCCGCACAAACATCAATTTCCGTGCGACAAGAGGTTCTAATCCCGGTTCGTTGATCAATTCTTCAATAGGCGAGTAAATAAGAGCCAACGGAGTCTTCAACTCATGTGACACATCCGTAAAGAACTTCAATTTCATCTGATGTATCTTATTTTCCTCCTCCCTCATGTGATGTTCCATTATAAGTGCATTTTTTCTTTTTTCCGTCATAATCAGGTTTCGCCTGAAAAGCAACAGAGCAATAACCAAAAGACAAAAATAGATAAAGTATGCGGCATTAGTTTGCCAGAAAGGAGGAGTTACTACAATCTCAATGGTTCGCGGATAATCAGTCCATAGATTATCACAATTACTTCCATATACTTTAAAAGTATAAGTTCCGGGTTTCAGGTTAGTATAAATTGCCCGGTTTTTATTTCCTTGTGCATACCGCCAGCCCTTAT
>OOBV01001546.1_pt1 | contig 14266 bp, 10 predicted proteins | sample 1671731 | NCBI WGS metagenome assembly OOBV01 (sample SAMN06348186, study PRJEB24527) | human gut metagenome | biome: human gut; feature: ankylosing spondylitis patient; material: feces | host: Homo sapiens | place: China | collected 2015-10
ATATTTTCTTCAATTTAGACAGACTTCTGAACAACAGATTTTTACTGGATTGATAATTTATACCCAATATCTCCGCAATATCTTCATGCTTCAACTCATTTACATAATAAAGATAAATAATTTCTTGCTGATGAGGAGACAATCTTGAAAAGGCATCCATAAGAAGCCTAGAATAAGTATTCTTATCATCTTCCTCCAAAAACGAATCTTCTACAGCAAACTTGTCTCCATAATTTTCTAGATCATCCGTCCCCTTTTCTTTTTCGATAGTATCAATTATCTTATTCCGTAATGTCTTAATTAAATATCCTTTTACGTTCAGCGTTGGAGAAAGTGTCGAATGATTCTGAATGATCTTTATGAATATATCCTGTATACAATCTTTTACCAGTTCTTTATCAGATACCAATTTCAGACCGTAATAATAAAGTAAGGAATAAAAACGACAATACATTTCCTTAAATGCATCCCTATCTCCATTCAAACATAACAGCCACAAATTTTCTTCTGATATATCATGCATAGCAGGCAATTGTGAGATTTTTTCCGTGATGCAAAATTAACCTTATTTATCAAATAACAAAAGAAAATGGTATTATTTTCAAGTTAAAAAGACATGACAAAAAGAAGTCAAAATCTGTATCCAATCGTGACAAAAAAACAGATACATTTTAGCAGTAAACTACCTAAACCGATTCCGACATCAAAATGGCTATTACGTTGTAATGTCTGTCTTTTCTTAAAATAGTCCACATTTCCAATACATTTTCTTTCAATCTGTCGTATATTTGTAGCTTAATAATCTGCCTGTCGACAATTGTTAGTAAGCCTACCGATGGTTATCGACAAACGATTACCCCGAAGGGAAAAATAAAACAACCGGAAGATATTTCCATATATCTGCCGGGTAACTAAACAATAGAAGCAATGGCAATTCGATTCAGCGTACACAAAACTCCGCAACCGAACAACAGGAAGGGGAAACAACAAACACATGCACGGGCGGTCTCATATAGTACACAAAAAATAAAAGATTTAAAATCCATCCGGTTGAAAAATGTAAAAAGTGCTCCCTGCTATATGCCGGAAGAACGTAAAACAAGATTGCAGGACAACCTAAATCATAATGAAAGCATTACGACGATCACATATACGAAGTTGAATACCTGTCTCCGCTATCAGGCAACCGCCGACCTGAAAAAACATATTAAAGAAGAGCTTCTGTGCCGTATAGGTTCCAGCACACATGTGACCTATCTGCTGGCGAAAAACGATTAACAACTTCCTGTTTATGAAAAAAAATATATTTCTACTCTTTCTACTCTTTACTTCCGTCTCGCTTCAGGCGCAATACCCGTTGCTCAGCAAAGATGCCGAGATCAGCCTATTGACAGTTTCGCCATCGGAAGACGAAGTGTACACGGTCTACGGACATACAGCTTTGCGGGTAAGAGATGCATCGAAAAAACTCGATACCGTATTTAATTACGGGATATTCGACTTCTCGAAGCCCAACTTCATCTATCGGTTTGCAAAAGGAGAAACCGATTACAGACTGGCAGCGCAATATACACGCGACTTCCTAATCGAATATGAGATGCGGGGAAGCGAAGTCACCGAACAAATCCTGGATATCGATTCCGCAGGAAAAGCACGGATATGGGAAGCGTTGATGATCAATAACCGGCCGGAAAACCGCGTATACCGTTATAATTTCTTTTTCGACAATTGTGCGACGAGACCCGCTGCCATTATCGAGAAGCTGGCAGGTGGAAAAATAGATTATAACATACCGTTCAAGCAGCAGACGTTCCGCGATCTCATCAACTACTGTACGCGCAACAAACCCTGGCTTACATTCGGATGTGACCTGGCACTTGGCAGTCCGACCGACCAGATCGCGACTCCCCATGAAATGATGTTCCTACCGCCCTACCTGAAAGAAGCGTTCGGTACGGCAACCATTACCGGTGCAGACGGTTCCCGGAAGGAATTGGTAAGTTCAACCCAAACATTGATAAACGGACTCACCGATGACGTAAAACCGGATACGGGCTTCTTTACGCCACTTGTCTGCTGTTGGGCCTTTTTCCTGGTTGTGCTGGCTGTCACATTCGTTGAATGGCGACATAAATCCTATTTCAGGATTGTTGATTGCATCTTGTTTTTCACAGCTGGAATAGCAGGAATCGTACTGTTTTTCCTGAGTTTCGTTTCGACACATCCATGCGTTTGCCCGAACTGGAATATTATCTGGTTACAACCTTTTGACTTAGCAGCTGTTATTTTGTTTACAGTAAAAAAGTTAAGAAAGGCCGCATATTATTATCATTTTATTAACTTTGCGGCGCTTACGCTGATGCTGGCTGGCTGGCATTTCATTCCGCAGCATTTAAATACAGCATTTATTCCGCTGGTAATGAGCCTTTGGCTCCGTTCGGGATATGGCGTTTACAGAAAAATATGGAACATCGGGTACGAAAAATATTAACATCGCTCATCGCAATTCTGGCAGCAACCAACCTGGAGGCTCAACAAAGCACTCCCAAATTGGTCGTGTGCATCACTGTCGATCAATTGCGGGGTGATTATATAGAATACTTTTATAATACATTCGGCGAGCGTGGTTTCAAGCGGTTGATGAATGAAGGACTGGTGTATAACAACATACGGTTCGAATTCTCAGACATAGATGAAGCCAGTGCCTTTGCCACCCTATTCACCGGAAGCAATCCTAATTTCAATGGAATAGCGGGAAAGAATATCTACGATTTTGACAAGGAAAAGGAGATTTCGGTCTTATATGACCCGGACTATATCGGCAATTATACGAAAGAGCATTATTCTCCCCGGAAACTGATCAGCTCCACAATCGGAGACGAACTGAAAATAGCCTCCAAAGGTAGAAGTGACGTATATGCCATTGCTCCCAACCCCGAAAGTGCGATCCTTTCTGCCGGACATGCGGCAAACGGTGCTTTCTGGATGGACGATTACAACGGCAAATGGGCAACAACGACCTACTACAAAGGGCTTCCTTGGTATGTGGATCGCTACAACAACGGCCCGGAATCTCTGTCGGCACGTTTGGAGCAGATGACTTGGACACCCTCCCTGTCACTGGATAGGTTCAATGCATTTCCGTATGTGTTAGATGAAATTCCTTTCAAATACACATTCAAGGAAAATACAAATGAGTGTTTCTTCAACTTGAAGACATCCCCTTTTATCAATAAGGAAATCAATCGCTTGGCGCTTCAGTTCCTCGAATACGGGGCTTTCGGTACACGTTCCTGTCCGGATATGCTTGCTATCACTTATTATGCAGGCAATTATCGCGGCAATATGCATAAGGAATACACCCGCGAGATACAAGACACCTATTATCAGTTGGACAAGGATCTGGAGCAGTTGTTGGACAAGATCGACAAGAAGGTCGGACTGAACAACACGCTGATCGTCTTTACCGGTTCAGGATATTATAAGAGTGAAGAAGAATATCCTGACGGCATGCAGCTGACAAATGGCGAATTCCATCCGAAACGTTGCGTCGCCTTACTCAATATGTACTTGATGGCGATCTACGGCCAACATACGAATTGGGTAAAAGGATTCTATAACAACCATATCTATCTGAACCGCAAAGCGATAGAAGACGCGAAGCTGGAACTGACGGTCATACAGGAAAAGGCGGCCGAATTCTTGCGCGAATTCAGCGGCGTGCAATTCGTTGCCACCGAAAATGTCCTTCGTACGGGCAACTGGAACGAAAAGACTTCCAAATATCTGCACGGAACCCACCTTTCAAGCCGTGGCGACCTGATCATCGAGTTGCAGCCCGGATGGACCATCAACAATGACGATCCGAAAGCGAAAGTAAAAGTAATACGAAATAATGCAGTTATAACCCCGCTGGTATTTATGGGCAATGGCATCAAGCCGGAACATATCTACCGCGAAGTAAAAGCCACAGAGGTAGCCCCAACGGTAACCCATGTGCTGAGGATCAGGCCACCCAATGCATCCCTCAGCTTGCCACTTAGAGAATTGACAATTGACAATGGACAATTGACAATTCCATCTAAATAAATATCCATTGACAAATACAAACAAATAAAATTAGTAACCATCCAATTGAAATCGTCAATTGCATTGTCAATTGTCAATTGTCAATTGTCAATTTAATAAGTTATGGGATTTAATGAATTTATGACGAAGCTGTTCGGCAATAAGTCGCAGCGTGACCTGAAAGAAATCACCCCGTATGTGGACAAGATCAAGGCCGTATATCCGTCAATCCAAAAGCTCTCGAATGACGAGCTTCGTGCAAAAACTGATGAAATCAAACAACGTATCCAGGATTACGTAGCCGATGAACGCGCTAAAGTGGAAGAACTGCGTAAAGGCATCGACAACAAGGAACTGGAAGAACGTGAAGCGATCTGGGCAGAAGTTGACAAGATCGAAAAGAATATCACTGAAAAGATGGAAGTGGTGCTGGAAGAGGTACTTCCAGAAGTCTTTTCTATCATGAAAGATACGGCTCGCCGTTTTTCTGAAAACGAAACGATCGAAGTAACGGCAAATGACTTCGACCGTAACCTGGCTACCAAATACGACTTTGTGGAAATCAACGGCGACAAGGCCATCTATCACAACCATTGGGTGGCAGGTGGCAACGAAATCACCTGGGATATGGTCCACTACGACGTACAGTTGTTCGGTGGTGTCGTACTGCACAAAGGCAAGATTGCCGAAATGGCGACCGGTGAAGGTAAAACATTGGTGGCTACTCTGCCGGTATTCTTGAACGCATTGACCCGCAACGGTGTACACGTAGTAACCGTGAACGACTACCTGTCAAAACGTGACTCGGAATGGATGGGCCCGTTATATATGTTCCACGGACTGTCGGTAGACTGTATCGACAAGCATCAGCCGAACTCCGACGCCCGCCGTGCCGCTTACAATGCCGACATCACATTCGGTACGAACAACGAATTCGGTTTCGACTATCTGCGTGACAATATGGCGATCAGCCCGAACGACCTGGTACAACGCAAACACAACTACGCCATCGTCGATGAGGTCGACTCCGTGTTGATCGACGATGCCCGTACACCGTTGATTATTTCCGGTCCGATCCCTCGCGGCGAAGAGCAGCTGTTCGAACAGTTCCGTCCGAACGTGGAAGTAGTCGTAAACGCACAGAAAGACCTTTGTTCCAAGATGCTGATCGAAGCCAAGAAGAAAATGGCAAGCAGCGATCAGAAAGAGGTGGAAGAAGGTTCTATCCAACTGTACCGTTCCTTCAAAGGATATCCGCGCAACAAGGCACTGATCAAATTCCTGAGCGAACAAGGCGTAAAAGCCCAGATGTTGAAGACGGAAGAATATTTCATGTCTGAAAACATGCGTCACATGCATGAAGCGACAGACGAACTGTACTTCGTGATCGACGAAAAAAATAACAGTATCGAATTGACCGATAAAGGTATCGACTTGCTGACCGGCAAGACCGATGATCCGACATTCTTCGTATTGCCGGATATCACCTCCCAGCTTTCCGAACTGGAACATATCCAAAACGAAGAAGAAAAACAGGCTAAGAAAGACGAATTGTTGGCCAACTATTCCGTCAAGAGCGAACGCGTACATACGATCAACCAGTTGTTGAAGGCTTACACTTTGTTCGAGAAAGACGACGAATATGTCGTGATGGACAACAAGGTCATGATCGTCGACGAACAAACGGGCCGTATCATGGACGGACGCCGCTACTCCGACGGTCTGCATCAGGCTATCGAAGCAAAAGAACGTGTGAAAGTGGAAGCTGCAACACAGACATTTGCAACAATCACCCTGCAGAACTACTTCCGCATGTATCACAAGCTGTCAGGTATGACCGGTACGGCAGAAACGGAAGCCGGTGAATTCTGGGACATCTACAAACTGGATGTTGTCGTAATCCCGACAAACCGCCCGATCGCCCGTAACGACATGAACGACCGTATCTACAAGACGAAACGCGAAAAATATAACGCCGTAATCGAAGAGATCGTCCGGTTGACCGAAGCAGGACGTCCGGTACTGGTCGGTACGACATCCGTCGAAATATCCGAATTGTTGAGCCGTATGCTTACTATGCGTAAGATCAAACATAACGTCCTGAACGCGAAATTGCACCAGAAAGAAGCTGAAATCGTAGCGACTGCCGGACAGAGCAGTACGGTGACGATCGCCACCAACATGGCCGGTCGTGGTACTGACATCAAGCTATCGCAGGAAGTAAAAGCAGCCGGCGGTTTGGCCATCATCGGTACGGAACGTCACGAAAGCCGCCGTGTAGACCGTCAGTTACGCGGTCGTGCCGGACGTCAAGGTGACCCGGGTTCTTCCGTATTCTTTGTTTCTCTGGAAGACGATTTGATGCGTCTGTTCGCATCTGAAAAGATAGCCGGATTGATGGACAAATTAGGGTTCAAGGAAGGTGAAGTATTGGAACACAGCATGCTGAGCAAATCTGTTGAACGTGCTCAGAAGAAGGTGGAAGAAAACAACTTCGGTATTCGTAAACGTCTGTTGGAATATGACGACGTGATGAACTCGCAACGTAACGTAATCTATACCCGCCGTCGTCATGCTCTGATGGGAGAACGTATCGGTCTGGACGTATTAAATACAATTTATGATACATCCGTTGCAATCGTCGACCAGCATGCCGATGGTGACTACGAAGGTTTCAAGCTGGAACTGTTCAAGACTTTCGCAATGGAATGTCCGTTCACGGAAGAAGAATTCAAGAACGGCAAAGCCGACAAGCTGGCCGATAAACTGTTCGATGAAGCGTTGCAGCTGTTCAAACGCCGCATGGAACGTATGACTCAGGTTGCCAATCCGGTGATCAAACAAGTTTACGAACATCAGGGGGCGATGTATGAAAACATCATGATCCCTATTACGGACGGTAAACGTATGTATAATGTTTCCTGCAACTTGAAAGAAGCTTACGAAACAGAAAGCAAAGCTATCACGAAAGCATTCCAAAAATCGATCGTCCTGCATACTATCGATGAAGCTTGGAAAGAACATTTGCGTGAAATGGACGAACTGCGTCACTCGGTACAAAACGCCAGTTACGAAAATAAAGATCCCCTGTTGATCTACAAGTTAGAGTCTTACAACCTGTTCAAGAACATGGTGGATATGATGAACCGTAAGACTGCTGCCGTCCTGATGCGCGGGCAGATCCCTGTTCGCGAAGAACCGACCGAAGAAGAAAAGCAGGCTATGGCTGTCCGTCAAGCAGCTATGGAAGAGGCAGCCCGTCAGCGTATCGCTATCCAAAGAGCTGAAGCCGAGCGCCACCAGGACATGAGCAAATATCGTACTGAGAAGACCGATATCTCCGGTAACAACAATCCGGAAGAACGTGCCCAGCAACAACCGCGCCAGGAACCAGTTCGCGCCGAAAAACGCGTAGGTCGCAACGACCCCTGTCCTTGCGGAAGCGGTAAGAAATATAAGAATTGCCACGGGCAAGGTTTATAATCCTATCCTGTAAGATCAAAATAAAGGCGGCCCTGAAGGTCGCCTTTGTTTTCTTTATAAATCTAAAAAAACACAAAATCCTTTTGTCTCTTACATTACACTTACTACCTTAGTCGAACTAATTTAAATATTACATTTAATCACCATGAAGAAAATTATCTTATTACTGGCTTTTTGCCTGAGTGTAGGCAATTTATTCGCACAAGATGCGAACGCAGACAAACTGCGTGAAGAAGGAGACGCAGCCATGACTGCAAAAAACTATCCCGAAGTTGTAGCAAAGTACAGCGAATACTTGAAACTTACAAACTATGAAGATGAAAGCCGTATCTTTAACTGTGCATTTGCAGCTTACAATGCCAAAAAGTATGACGATGCCATCAAGTTCTACGACATGGCTATTCAAAAGGGCTATAAAGCAGACGACGCTTATGTAGGCAAAGCGATGTCTTTGCGTAGTCAGGACAAAGCTGCCGATTTTACAGCAACAGTTGAAGCTGGTCTGAAAGCAAATGCCCAAAACGCAAACCTCGAAAAACTTCTGTATGCTTATTGCATGAAGAAAGGACAGGCAGCTCAGAAAGCAGGTAAGACAGAAGAAGCAGAAGAACTATTTAAAGACGTATTAGTTGTAAGTAACGCCAAATATAAAGGCAACGCTCTGTACAGCCTTGGCGTTATGTTCTACAATGCAGGTGCAAAAATTCTGGCCGATGCCAACCCGATCGCAACATCCGATCCAGACAAATACGCTGCTGAAAAGAAAAAAGCAGATGCTCAAATGGCAAAAGCAAAAGGTTATCTGGAACAGGCAGTCGCTTTGAACGCAGCCGATGCTAATTCCAAAAAGATTCTGGATGCTATCAATGCTGCTGCAAAATAAAGTATAACGCAATAATTAAAAAGAGGACTTCGGTCCTCTTTTTTTATTTATACAAAAAGCGAATCATATAAATCCGTATGACAGAGATCCGGCATAATATCAGCCACACTGGAACAACTATCGGCCGGTGTTTATTCAAATGTTAATCCTTTCCAAATCGTCCGGAACATAAACGGTTCCGGAGAAAGCTTGTGCAGCTTCACGCATATAAGATTGCTTGCGGGTATCCAAGTTACGGTCTTCGGTGTGATATAAGACCAAATTCTTCACTCCCAATTCCGCAGCCAATCTCCCGGCGTCCAATGCCGTACTGTGGTGCTTCTTATAAGGTTGGAAAACTTCCCGATCCTCATACAAGCAAAAGGCTTCGCATAAAAGCCAATTCGCATTTTCCACATAAGAGCGGTTTATCACATTATAAGGTTCGTCTCCCAGACAGACAAACGACTGTCCGTCCGGCAGCTGCGTTCGAAATCCGAACTGTTTTTCTTTGGTGGATGCGATATCGAAACATTGCAGGCATAAACCTCCGGCTTCAAAGGTCTCTCCATCCTTCACTTCACGAAACTCGACTGCGCTCCCGATCAATGCGACGATCTTTGCCGGCAGCAATTTCCGGCAGATCCAATCCAGCACTTCCAACACCTTATCATGTCCATACACCCGGAAAGTGCCCGTATATTGTCCGGACAGCATTTTCTGCATAACGATACGGACCATCCAGACAGCCCCCAATATATGGTCGGTATGAGCATGTGTCACAAACATGTCGTGTATCTCGCTTATCGCGATTCCCGCTTTCTCCAACTGTCCCAATATACCGTTGCCACCTCCGGCGTCGACCAGTAAGATGTCATTTCCGGTCTTGATTGTGAAACAGGTGTTATAACATTTTGTAACGGTAGCATTACCCGTTCCGAGCATAGTCAGTTCAGTAGTCATATTTTCAATCATAAATGTAGGTTTATCTATATTTTATTACAGTTACTTATTATCATTCCGTCCGGTCAAGCCTGTACGCCCGATACTACTCGAACAAAATTCTGAACCTCGTCAATCCGTCCGCATACGTCCTAAGAGAAAAAGAACAGTTGTGCTTTTGAAGCACTTCGCGAATAAATATCAAGCCGATACCCTGACCGCCACGTTTGGTGGAAAAGAAAGGGCTGAACAGCTTGGCCTCCGTTTCCTTGTCAATACCTTTACCTGTGTCGGCGATCTCCAAGCAAACCGGATTATGAGAAGTACGGATATAAATCTCGCCATCATGGTCAATCGATTCGGAAGCGTTCTTGATAATGTTGACCAACACCTGCTCGAAGAGAGAATTGTCCAGATTGACAATCGGCGAAACGGGATCCAGCTCCATCACGATCCGGATATTCCTGTTCAGACAAACCGTTTCCATAAAACGTTTGCATGAAAAAACAACAGTATTCAGCGGTTGTGCCTTGACTTGCGGTTCCGGTATGCGGACCACATCTGCAAAATTCGTGATAAAATGACTCATACTATAGCAACGTTCTATTGAAACACGTAGGACTTCACAGATATCTTCCGTGTCCTGCATTTCACTGAAGGTCGCCTCAAGTGTGTCCAATGTGGAAGTAATGCCGGCAGTCGTATTATTCACCTCATGGGCAATCATACGAATCACCTTCTCATACGCTTTCTTTTCAGCCTTAAAGACTTCCTGCGTCAGCATTTCCACCAAATAGAACGAATGATGGAAGCCACGGTCCACAAATGATGAATGCGTACATTTATAGATATTGGCATCGTTCAGGCGAACTGTCTGCGAATCGTACAGGGGGATCGGTTCCAACTCTGCAGCCAAAGAAGAATCCAGTTCCGACAGACGCTTACCCACAATATCCGGCAAGGAAGAGATCCCCAACATCTTACGAGCCGCCGGATTAACCGAAAGGACTTCCTTATCGAGATTCAACATAATCACTCCCATCGGTGAAGCATTGATCAGCAGATCCAGAAAATGATTCTGTTCCCTTAAATGCAGTCGTTCGTTCTTCAACTGTTCCATCATCTTGTTGAATATATCGACAATACGATCTGCCTCCTTCTGTCCCACACGGCTCAGACGGGAACTGAAATCCTGTTCCTTCAACAGCTCCATACCGTTCCCAATGATATGAAGCGGCTTGATGATACGGCGATAGAACACAGACAAATAGAGAACCGTCAGAAGTACGAGTCCTTCCACCAAGAAGAACAAGGAAACCGATTCCGTATAGAAAGCATGATAGGTAATGATTGCCAATACAGACAACAGCAATGCAGTCAATATCCAAAACAGTCCTTTTATTCTCATCAGCCGGGACGATTTACTTGTCTACAGGTATATCATATTTCTCTAGACGGCGGTACAGGGCTGCCCGACTGATGCCGAGCGCCGTAGCAACGTGTGAAAGATTACCGGCATGTGTCTTCAGTGCCTGGAGAATCGTTTGCTTTTCCAACTCGTCCAACGTCAGGCCTTCAAGCGAAGAAGCAGCCTCAGCCTTTGCCGACAGCATCGTATGGAAGCACTGGCTCTCGAAGTCAGAGGCTTCCAAAACAGCCTTGCCTGATACCAATATCGTCCGTTCCACCAAATTCTTCAACTCACGGATATTACCAGGATAAGGCAGCTTTTGCAGGAAGGTCAAGGCTTCCGAGGAAAAGCGGACGGTAGGCAAGCCGTTTATCTCCGATTGTTTGTCGGCAAAATAGCGTACCAACAGAGGAATATCGTCTTTACGCTCACGAAGCGCAGGCAAGTGGACGGTTATCAAGTTGATGCGATAAAACAAATCTTCCCGAAACATGCGCTCTACCACCATTTCACGCAGGTTACGGTTTGTCGCGCTAACCACACGGATATCGACTTTGCGAGGACGGCTATCGCCCAAAACCTCGAACGTCTGATCTTGCAGAACACGTAACAACTTCACCTGACAAGACAGTTCGAGATCGCCGATTTCATCGAGAAAGATCGTCCCTTTATTTGCCATCTCGAAACGTCCGGTACGATCGATATAAGCATCGGTAAACGCTCCTTTCTTATGCCCGAACATCTCACTCTCGAAAAGGCTTTGCGAAAGTCCGCCAAGGTTGACCTTTACGAACGGCTCCTTCGCACGTGAACTGTTCGTATGAATCGCCTCGGCAATCAGTTCTTTGCCTGTTCCACTCTCTCCGGTTATCAGGACTGAAGCGTTGGTCGGAGCAATCCGGGAAACCGTCCCCAGCACATCCATCAACGGAGCGCTCTGGCCTATGATCTTGTCAAAATGAAATTTATTATCGGCATCCAGACGGTTCAATGGCATTTTCTGCTCCTTCTTCTGTTCACTTAGTTCGATCGCCGTACGGATAGATTTCAGCAGTACGAGATTATTCCAAGGTTTAGTCACAAAATCGAAAGCTCCTGCTTGCATTCCCTGTACGGCAAGCGAAATAGATCCCCATGCCGTCATCAGAATAACCGGGACATCGGGCTGGAATACCTTCACCTGCTTCAGTAGTTGTATCCCCTCTTCACCGGTTGTAGTCAGTGTAAAGTTCATATCCATCAGGATAAGCTGCAACGTCGTCTGGCGTACGACAACCAACGCCTCTTCCGGCCCCGGAACAGCTTCCGGTTCGAACCCAGCTCGTTTCAACAAGAAAGTTAGCGAAGAACGAACGGCAGCATCATCGTCTATTATCAAGATCATTGATTTATGATTTCAAATTTATGATTTATGATTTGCAAATTTATAGAATTAAATCAATCATCGCCTCACGATCTTCTCAAATTCCGCATCAAGAGTCTGGTCATTAATGAAATCATAAAGAGTGACGCTGCGTATATTGTAATAGTAGTTCCAATAGTCGTACAATTCCTGGATATGCTTCTGTTTAGCCTCATCCTTCGATTGTTGTGCATCGTTCAGGTCCAGAATATTGATCTTTCCGATCATGAATGTCTCGATAGAAGTCTTGTAGCGCTTCTCGGCAATCACATCAGCTTCCTGAGCGATCTCCAATTGGGCAGCCTGGTTATTAAAGTTTTCCACCAGCAGGAAAATATCCTGATTGAAACTGATTTCCTCCTGGCGAATCTTGGACAATGTCACATCGCGGTTAGATTCGGCAACCTTCACTTTGCCCCGGCGCTTACCCCAGTCGAGAATCGGGATCGTCATGCCGACTTCCACCACCTGGTTTCCTTTTAACCGGTGATAGGCTGCATCAAACGTATGGTCTTTTCCGGTATAACCGATCGTGGCAAAAAGGTTGATACTGCGGCGGTTTCCTTTGGCAGCCGCGACCTCGTAATCGGCTTCCAACTGACGACGACGAATATTCTTGGCAAACGAATTGTTTTCCTGTGCTTTCTGTAACACAACCTCATAAATCATCCGTAGAGAAGGAGCGGACTCCGGCAGGATCGGCTCGATCACTTCCTGTTCGCTCAACCCCAAAAAAGCACGGAGCTGAAACATATTGGCATTGAGACCGGACTGCGCCTCAGTCAGCTTCCCTTTCATCTGCAAGGCAGACAACTTCAGCTGCATTAGTTCACTCTCGGAGATATGACCGATCTTACGCTTGGCAATAGCTATCTCGTACAACTTATCGGCATTTTCAAGGTTCTGCCTGGCAATATGCAAGTTCTCATTCGCCAGCAACAAGTTGAAAAAATAACCGATCGTATTGATCGTCACCCCTTCCACACTCTCGATATAAGCGGCTTTCGCTTCCTGATAGCGTACAGGCTCGATACGCCTTTTCCATTTCTGATCGTTCACACCGAAAATCGGTTGCGTAAGCGTCAACCCGATAGGCACGCTCATATATTCGTTGAAAGCCCCTTTCCCTAACTGCCGGTTGAAATCGAGAGAAGAGTTCAACGATATCTTACCACCTGTCAAAGCTATATTCTGATCAATCGAAATCTCTCCGTTCAAGCCTAGCGAATTATTTTGGACAAAAGTGTACGAACCATCGGACTGCTGGTATTTGGTATACTGTTTACTATAAGCTGGAAGCGTCCCTTTGAAGTTTATCTCCGGTAACTGGTCGGCAACATGTGTACGGTATTCCCAATAAGCAGTTTTCAGCTCGTTTAAGGCAACTGCAGCATCCACCGATTGCATTTGCGCCAAGTTAATCGCTTCTTTGAGGGTCAGCCTGACAGTATCTTGTTCCTGTGCCTGCAATCCGACATCCGATAACAGGAGAGAAATGATGGCTATATAGATCTTTTTCATCGTAATAAATGTTTTGATCTACCGTTGGCAAAAGCTATGCCAAAAAGATATATGACTGATTATCTGCAACATGTTCCAAACAATAGTGTCCGAAAATGAACATAGTGTCCGTTTTCGAAGTATTATTAGTATCTTTGTCCCGTTCTCTCAAAACAATAAATAATATGAAAAACAGCGGCTTCACTTTCCGTAAACGACTAGCCAGTTTCCGGTATGCTTTTAACGGCATCCGTTTATTGATACAAAAAGAGCACAATGCGTGGATACATTGTTTTGCGGCTATTTGTGTGGTTATTGCCGGCTTTTTCTTCGGTTTATCCCAGACAGAATGGATAGCAGTCATAATCGTAATCGGAGCTGTATTATCGGCAGAAGCAATCAATTCATCCATCGAATCATTGGCAGATTTAGTCTCACCCGAATACAACGAAGCAATAAAAAAAACGAAAGATCTAGCAGCAGGAGCCGTTTTAATTATGGCAATAGCGGCTGCAATAGTCGGATCGATTATTTTTTTTCCTAAGAGCTTGTTTAAATTTTAAAGTTTAATATAGAAAGAGTGTTTCTTCTTTCTTCG
>OOBV01001561.1_pt1 | contig 14114 bp, 10 predicted proteins | sample 1671731 | NCBI WGS metagenome assembly OOBV01 (sample SAMN06348186, study PRJEB24527) | human gut metagenome | biome: human gut; feature: ankylosing spondylitis patient; material: feces | host: Homo sapiens | place: China | collected 2015-10
AATTTTAGTATTGACTTTTTATTTGCAGGCTAAAGTAACGAGAATGCGACGCGCAGTTATTCAAGCGGATATAAATTCTGTAATGAGTAAAAAAAACATTTACAAGTAGTATTTAAAACTATATAATAAGGAACAGAGGTGATGAAAGATGACAATCGATGATAAAGATATGATAAACAGCATTCTGGAAAGTGTATCCAGGATTGACTATATTAAACCGGAAGACATCCCAAATATTGATTTATATATGGATCAGGTGACAACCTTTATGGAAGAGCAGCTCGTTTCTTCCAAACGTTACGCAGATGATAAGATTCTCACCAAGACTATGATCAACAATTATGCAAAGAATAAACTTCTTCCCCCGCCTGAGAAGAAACGTTATTCCAAAGAACATGTACTGATGCTGATTTTTATTTACTATTTCAAGAATATTCTTTCCATCAATGATATCCAGACTCTGCTCACACCGATTGCGCAGAAATATTTTAAATCCATGACTGAGAAAGATATGACTTATATTTATAATGAAGTTTTCAGCATGGAAAAAGAGCAGATTGAATCTCTGAAGAAAGATCTGCTGCGTAAATACAAATCCGCCCAGGATACATTCTCTGATGCAGACGAAGAAGATCAGGATAACCTTAAGAGATTTTCCTTTATCTGCCTGCTGAGCTTCGATGTTTATGTAAAAAAGATGATGATCGAGCATATAATCGACGGGATGAATCCGGAATCGGAGCATAATTCCAAAAAGAAAAAATAATTGTCAGCCTATAATCAAACAAATACTGAACAGATCAAAAGGAGACCACATATTTTTCTGCGATCTCCTTTTATTTTTCCTTTATTTTATCAGCGAATTACATATAAAAAAGTTCCTTCATCCACACAAGCATTTCTCCATTTTCACGATTTCCCCAATAACAATATGGTACCAGTGTCAATTTAACATCTTCCAGTTCTACTTTTCTGTTCTGATACAATATTCCTTCATTCCAACCCTTCTCTGAAATTTTTTTGCCGGTTATATGGAGTACACTGCATCCTTCCAGAAGTTCGTCATCATATGTTTCTTCAATCTTCTGATCAGTATTAACCATAACAGAAGAAAGATTCTCCCCGTTATCCGCTTCTTCCACACAGTAAACCAGAGGTCCCTTTACTACTGCCACTTTTGCACTGTCAACTCTTACCTGTGGATTTGCATGAACAAATACTGGCTCTGCATCAAAACTTATTTCAAATGTTTCTTTATACATTTTTCCGGAAATTTTAATATATCCATGGTCTTCTGTCAGATTCTCTTCTTTACCGTTTCTCAAAATTTTGAAATTCTCTGCATATGCCGGAATCCTGAATGCGATCATCGCCTCTGTTTCTTGCACACCATCTACAGAAACTGTCATCTTGTTTTCCCATGGGAAATTTCCTTTTAACGTAATTTTGAACGGAACTCCATTAAGTGTAACTTCTGTTTCATTTGCAACATACAGATTTACGTAAATTTCATTTTCTTCTTGGAAATAGATGTATTGTCCAAGAGATGCCAATGTTCTGGTAATGTTTGGCGGGCAGCATGCAACACCAAACCATTTCTGCCTGACAGGTTTCACATGTTCGCGTGAAGTTCTCGGCATACAGCTTACCGGCCATACTTCCAGAGGATTTACATAAAAAAAGCTTTTTCCATCCATAGCTATGCCTGATAAAAGTGTATTATATAAAGCCCGTTCCACTACATCCATATAAGAAGCATCCTTCTCCATATCTGCCATTCTCTTTCCAAACATAGCAAGTGCAATCGTAGCACATGTCTCAGAATAATTGCTGTCATTTGGCAGATCATAATCTGTTGTAAATCGTTCCAAGAATCCAGAAGATCCAACACTTCCTGTAATATACATTCTTTTGTGCACCATATTATCCCACAAGTTTCGGCATGCCTGCTGTAATTCTTTATCCTGATATTCATATGCCAGGTCTGCCATTGCAGAATACATATAATTTGCTCTTACAGCGTGTCCTTCTGCTGTCCTCTGTTTTCTTACCGGTTTATGTGCCTGCGCATACATGGTATCATAATTTACAAAATCCGGAAAAATACGCTTATGTCCCGGTCTCTTTTCCTCCTCCAGAAAATAATTTTTGCCAGTACCTCTCAGATCTATGAAATATTTTGCCAGATCCAGATATTTTTTCTCACGTGTTACACGGTAAAGCTTTACAAGTGCCAGTTCTATTTCCTGATGTCCCGGATATCCATGGATTTTTCCCTCTTCCGGTCCGAAAGTCTGGCAGACAAGATCTGCAAATTTTGATACAATTTCCAGAAATCTACGTTTTCCGGTTGCTTCATAGTATGCTACTGCTGCCTCGATCATATGCCCTGCTGTATAAAGCTCATGACCTTCCATAAGATTACTCCATCGTCCATCCGGTTCTTTGATCGTAAAATATGTATTTAAATATCCATCCAGCTGCTGTGCACGTCCGATCAGTTCAATCGTCTCATCAGCCAATTCTTCCAGTTTTTCATCTCTTTCATAATTTAACACAAAACCAACTGCTTCCAGCCATTTTGCAACATCCGTATCCTGAAATACGGCGCCCTGAAATTCTCCCTCTTTTTCTCCTGCTGCAATTTTGAAATTTTCTATACAATGACTGGTTTCTACATCTTCCAGTTTATCATTCAGAATATCCCACTGATAAGGAATAATCACATCCTTTACCAGATGCACATATTTATTCCAAAAATTATCTGTAACATGAATCTGTTTAAGAGAAATACTTGAATTTGCTGCTTTTCCCATTTTTTCTTCTCCTTTATCATCCATTTGGATCAGCGGTGACACGGTTAAATGTTCTTTAAAAGGGTGTCGAAAATTATCCCTCGATAATTCTGCGACACCCTCCTGATCTTTAAACTTCTTTATTTCATCGGCAGTTTGTAACCATCTCTTGTAAACAATGGAATCTGCTCGATCGGTGCTGCCACATGTACTTTCTGTCCACCTTCAAAGGTTTCACCTGTCCATGCATTTGTCCAGGAGGCTCCACCAGGAAGATATACATCTGTCTCACGTGCATCTGCATCTGTGATCGGTTTTACCAGAACTTTTGGTCCAAACATATACTCTGTCTCTACATTCCAACTTTCTTTGTCTTCCGGGAAGTCATAGAACAGCGGACGCATAACAGGAGTTCCTTTTTCATGAGCCTCCTCCATCAATTCTGTAATATATGGAAGCATGCGCTCTCTTAATCTCAAATAATCTGACAGAATCTCACAAACCTGATCTGTGTAACTCCATACCTCATTTGGTGCTCCTGATACACATGTAGCTCCACCAGTTGTACCATACTGAGGCTGAAGCGGCCAGCGATATCCGTGAAGTCTCATAACCGGGCAGAAGCATCCATATTCAAACCAACGGACCAGAAGTTCATGGAATTCCGGATCATTTATATTTGCTCCGAAAAATCCGCCGATATCTGTTGTCCACCACGGAATACCTGCAATTCCCATATTAAGACCTGCTGCAACCTGATTTTTCATACTCGGGAAGGAAGATTTGATGTCTCCGGACCAGACCAGTGCACCATATTTCTGTGAACCGGCCCATGCGCAGCGGAGAAGATTGATAATGTTCTCCTGTCCTTCTGCTTTCATTCCATCAAAAAATGTCTTTGCATACATAACAGGATAAATATTTCCAACCTGAATATCCGGTCCGAGATGATAACGATAATTCTCGAAATCATAAACTGTATATTCCGGTTCTGCTTCATCCAGCCAGAATACTTTTACACCTTTATCATAATAATTCTTCTTTGCTTTTTCCCATACATATTCACGTGCTTCCGGATTAGTTGCATCGTAATGAAGTGTATTTCCCTGAAAATCCATGGATATCGGATATCCTGAATCTACGCGGATCAGAAGACCTTTACTCTTCATTTCATTGAAATTCTCGCTTCTGTAATCTACTGTCGGCCAGATGGAAACCATCAGTTCAATTCCCATATCTTTCAGTTCTTTGATCATTGCATCCGGATCCGGCCAGTATGTCGGGTCAAATTTCCATTCGCCCTGCATTGGCCAGTGAAAGAAGTCAACAACTATTACAGAAATCGGGAGGTTACGGCGTTTATATTCTCTTGCTACTTCAAGAAGTTCTTCCTGTGTCTGATAACGAAGTTTGCACTGCCAGAATCCCATTGCATATTCCGGCATCATCGGAACTTTGCCTGTTGCATTTGCATAAGCTTCTTCGATTTCGGCCGGTGTGTCACCTGCTGTGATCCAATAATCCAGTTTCTTGGAAGAAAATGCTTCCCATGTTGTAATATTTTTGCCAAAATTTACACGTCCTACAGCCGGATTATTCCACAAGAATCCATATCCAAGACTAGAAAGCATGAACGGAACACTTGCCTGTGAATTTCTGTGTGCCAGTTCAAGATCAGCTCCCTTTACATCAAGGTATGGCTGCTGATACTGGCCCATACCATATATTTTCTCCTCCGGTGTGGAAACAAAACGCATTGTCAGTCTGTAATCCCCACCTGTGATAGGCTTAAATTCTCTGGCTTCTACTTCAAGAGAACTGCAGGTATTTCCGAACATATCTTTTCTGTTGCGGACATACTCATCCAGTAAAAGTTCTCCTTTCTGATTATAAAATGCAATTTTACCGATCAGATTAATCTCTGCACGGATCTTACCATTACGGATCGTTGCTCCGTCTTCGCGAACTTCGATTTCCGGTGTGATTTCCTTCTCTGGTTTGATCAATGCCCAGTCTGCCTGATCCATCTCTGCGGTTTTCCATGCACGTACACGAAGGCTGTCAGCACCCCACGGCTCAATTCTTACCCGTTCAGCCTCATAACGGTAGCACAGCGCATTTCCTTTTTGCTCAAAATACCCATATACGTCTCTTACTTCTTCCTGATTTGCCATTTCTGCCTTCTCCTTTTCATTCTTAATGGAGTTTCAGCGAATTGGAACTGCAGTTTTATCTGTTTTGTTCTAATCCGCTGAACTTGTTTATAATATAAATAATAGCTTTATTTTATCAGTCTTTTACCGCACCTGCGACAAGACCGCCTACAATATATTTCTGTAAGAAAATAAACATCAGAATTACCGGAAGTACCAGTATTGCACCATAAGCCATGATACAGTTCCATCTTGTACCATATGCACTCTGGAATTTATAAATATTCGCTGTCAAAGGTCTCATTGTCTCTGCAACATTAAATGTCATTGAATATACCAGATCATTCCAGCCGTTCAGGAATGAAATAACCATGATAGTAATAATTCCTGTTTTTACTGCCGGAAGCATAACCATAAGAAATGCTTTTACCGATCCGCATCCATCCAGTCTTGCGGCCTCATCCAATGATACCGGAATACTTCTGAAATAAGGTCTCAATGTTACGATTACAAACGGTATAGAACTGGCTGCAATCGCAACCGGAGCTGTCAGATGATTTCCAAGAAAGCCCAATTTACTGAAAATCAGATACATTGGGGTCAATGTCAGGGATGGAGGAAGCATCTGTGAAATCAGAAATGTAAGAAGGAAAACATTTCCACCTTTTACTCTGTATCTTCCCATTCCATATGCTGCCGGGACACCGAGTACCAGAGCAATTGCCATTGTCAAAAGTCCATTAAGAAAACTGTTTTTCAAAGATATCAGAAACGTTTTATCTGTTAAGTTTTCCAGCCACGGTTCAAAGGTGAAATCATGTGGAAAATAGGTAAGAACCTTTCCAAATGTTTCTGCATCTGACTTAAATGAAATCTGTATCAGCCAGTAAATCGGAAATAAGAAGATAAATGCAATAAGAAGTGCAAATATCGAATTTCTGATCTCTTTTGCCTTTTCAGCACCTGTCATATTATCCATATCAGCCTTCCTCCTCTTCTTTTGATAACAGTTTCAGATAGAACAGACCAATAAGGAACAGGCATGCAAACAGTACCATTGCAACTGCCGCACCTTTTGAAAAGTTAAACTGTGTAAATGATAACATATAAGAATATGTTCCCAGCACATCTGTTGAATTCAACGGACCTCCGGCTGTCATGATATACATCAGGTCAAATGCACGGAATGTATAGATAAATCCTAACATCAGTACTGCAAGAATTGACTCTTTCATCAGGGGAAGAGTTATAAAAAGAAAACGTTGTCCCCAGTTTGCTCCATCCATGGATGCGCTCTCGTATACATCCGGTGAAATACTTGTAAGTCCTGATACAAGAAGGAGCATATTAAACGGAATACCTACCCAGCAGTTCATAATAATTACTGCAATCAGAGCTGTGCTGGTGTTAACCAGCCATTCCGGACCGCTGATTCCGATTTTTCCAAGCAGGTCATTGATAAGACCTGCATTGGAAAAGATATTTTTACCAAGAAGACCAGTTACTGCCATTGGCATCATATAGCTGACAAGAATCAGACCTCTGATCGGACCTGCGAGTTTAAATTTCTGATTGAAAAACATCGCAAATGCAAATCCGATGGTAAACTGGAAAATAAGACAAGCTATTGTAAAAATAAATGTATTGCGCAGAACCAGAAGAAATGTCGGATCATGGAATAAATCAATATAGTTCTGTAATCCGACAAATACGGAAGTTCCTGATTTCAGGTTCTTTACATTTACATCCTTAAGACTGAGAATAATGTTATAAACGATCGGGTATCCCAGCACAAGGATCATATAAATAAATGCAGGTACAATGAAACAGTATGCTTCTTTCGTCTTTTGCTGCGCCATAGTCCTAGACTTTGCTGCCATTAAAGCCACATCCTTCCCTGTTTGTTAGTTTTAGTTGCTTTCAGGAAGAGGAGTTTCTTCTACGATTGGATTAATTTTAGCTGCTGCTGTTTCAAGAGCGTCTTTTGCAGATGTTCCGTCTACGATTACAGACTGTGTTGCTGTATAAACCGCTTCAGAAATAGATGGCCATTCAGCGTGCGGTCCACGAGCCTGCGCATAATTCATTTCATCTGTAAATACCTTAAATCCATCCTGCTCAAATGTGTATTCAGCTGTCGCATCCTGTCTTGTAGGAATCTTTCCGCCTACAGCTGCCCATTTTGCTTCGTTTTCCTGTGAGCAGAGCCACTCAAGGAATTTAGCACATGCTTCTTTGTTTTCTGATCCTTTGCAGACACCAAAGTTCTCACCACCGATTGTAGATGTAGAGGTTCCTTCGTCGCCTGTTGGAAGAAGTGTAAAGTCATATTCAAATGCTCCGTTGATTGCATCTGTCTGTGCCAGATGCCATGTTCCACATTCTGCAAATGCAGCTTTTCCTGCGCAGAACTGATTCCATGCATCTGCCTGTGTCCAGTTTACACACTCTTTACTCATGTATCCGTTTGCTACAAAATCTCCAAGTGTCTGTAATCCATTTACAGCAGAATCAGCAGTAATATTATCAACATTAACGCCAGTTCCATTCTGTACAGATCTCAGCCATGGAAGGATCTGGAATGTTCCTTCTTCTGTAGATACTGCACACATTGCGAATCCGTATACATCATTGGATGCATCTGTTGTTGCTGCAACCATTTCCTTGAACTCATCAAGACTCTGCGGCATATGATCATATCCGGCTGCTTTCAGAAGATCCATATTGCAAGCAAGTGCAAGACAGTTACTATTCTGTGGAAGTCCGTAAACTTTTCCATCAGGGTCTTTACAGGAGCTTAATGGTCCATCATAGAACTGATCCAGTTCTCCCCATGATTCCAGCTCATCAGTGATATCTTCGAATACTCCGAGAGATATGTAGGATTCCATATCCGGTGAATCTACCTGTCCGATATCAGGAAGTTCTCCTGAAAGTGCTCCAACTGTGTACTGGTTCATTAACTCTGTTCTGGATACGAATGTTGCATTGATGTGAATGTCATCCTGTAAAGAATTATATTCTTCAACCATGTCTGCGAGCATTTCCTGCTCTGGCTTCTGATCAAAATAATGCCACATTGTAACTTCCTGCGGAGCTGCCTGTACAGTTGATGCCGCCATCAGCGAAGTCGCCAATAATGTTGCTGTAAATAATGTTTTTTTCATGTTTTTTCCTCCCTTTTTCCTTCTTAGTTGAATTTTGTTTTGGTTAGTTGCACAATTTTAAGTCGTCTCTCTGTTGTTTTGTTGTATATATTTTACCATTCAAATTTCCACCGCATAACCCAAGATTTTATGGAAAAAGGAATTTTGTACGGATAATATTTTAAGATTAAGGAAATATTTTAAGATTTTCAGGATATTTTCCATATATTTCTTATATTTTTACTCTTTTATTTCTGACAGATATTCAGATGGACTCTTTCCTGTCACCTCGCGAAAGACTTTTTTGAAGTATTTAGAATCGGAAAATCCTACCTGATAAGGAACATCCCTCAACATATACTGTGCCTGTTCAATTCTATACTCCCTTAGAAAAGTGCTGAAATTTTCTCCGATATTTTTTCCAAAAAGATAACTGAAATATTCCTGGCTCAGCCCAAGATCTTCTGCCAATTTCTTCTGGCTTATTTTTCCGGCATATCCACTCTGTATGATATCCAGAGCTTGCAGAATCATAGGGTGGGCATCCGGATATTTATCTCTCAAATTTCTGGATTTTCTGCGGGAATAGCTATTTTTTCCACTGATCTTATTCTCAATTTTCTTCAGTACTGCTTCTGCCTCATCTCTTGTAAGAGGTTTCAGAAGATACTCTATTACACCAAGAGAAATTGACTGCTTGGCAAAATCAAAATCTGCATATGCACTTACAATCACAAATTCTGCCTTAATTCCCTGAGCTCTGGCAGCTTCTATTACTGAAAGCCCGTCCATAAACGGCATCTTGATATCAATAAAAACCACATCCGGCTTCTGTTCCAGAATCATTTCCAGCGCTGCTTTTCCATTAGATGCCTGTGCCACAATCTCATACTCATCCCTCAGGCTCTGCAAAACCCTTACTAATCCCTGTCTGGTTCTCTGCTCATCTTCTGCAATTAAAATTCTCAATGTATAAAGACCTCCTCTGTTACTTTTTTTGCTACATTTATTTACTCTATATCTTTCTCCGGATTCTCTGGTATTGGAAGCCAGAAAGTAAATTTTGTCCCCTTTTCAGGTTCTGATTCCAAAACTACAGAAAGTTCTTCTCCATAATACATTCGCAGTCTTGTCACTACATTCTGAATCCCGATTCCTGTTCCTGCCAAATCCAAAGTATGCTTTTCCATAAGAATCTGCTGCATCAGTTTCTCTGTATCTTCATTCATTCCACATCCATTATCTTCAATGCAAAGACGGAATCTGGATCCATCAATGTGACCCGTAATACGGATCATTCCCCCGCTTTCTCTTCCTTCAAAACCATGAAGGATAGAATTCTCCACAAATGGCTGAATAAACAGTTTACAGCATGGCCATTCGCCGTATTCTTCCTGAAATTCAATCTCGTAGTCAAACACATCCATAAGCCTGAACTTCTGCAGATATAGATACTGCTCTACCCATCTCAGTTCCTGCCCCAGACTTACTGACACAAGCTTCCTTGAGAATGTATATGAAAGCATATTAGAAAGCTTTTTCAGAAGATCTGCTACCTCATAATCTTCATTATCTATCGCATTATAATTGATCGCAGTCAGTGTATTGCAGAGAAAATGTGCATTGATCTGTGATTCCAGAGCTTCTTTCTCTGCCTTATTTTTCTGACGGATAGAAAGATTCTTTTCACGATAATATCTACGTATTTCCTTGTACTGTCGTTCCAGAGTTTCCGCCATTTCGTTATAATAACCAGCCAACTGCCATATCTCATTGGTTCCCTTTACTTCTATCTTCGGAAGATTCTTGGAAAGTTTAATATTTCGCATAGAATCCCGTATAATATCAATTGGTTTTAATACTCTTCGTATTGTAAACTGCCATAAAAATCCACAGATACACAACAAAAACAGATATACATAAATGCTTCTGGTATACATCTGGTTAACCTGTGCACGCATTTTTCCAAGATCCGTGGTAATATATGCTGTCCATCCAAAATATTTTAATGATCTGCTGATATTCTCGGTACTGTCCAGCGTTTTTCTGTAACTTTCCACTGTCATTCCATCGTACTCTTCATTTGGATGGTAAATGATTCTGTTATTTTCATCTGCAATATATCCAATCGAAAGAGGTTTATCAGCTACTCTGTCAAAAGCACTTTTTTCCAGAATATCTCCCATATCGAAAGATACGACCGCTACATTTTTCACATGAGAATAACTGTAAGTTTTTCCAATCAGCGGAACTGCAATATGTACCATTCTTATCTGCGGCCACTGACTGTGAACAGCAGGATCTGTCTCTACATAGTACCTGACATTTGCTTTCTCTTTCTGAAGTGCCATGGTCTTTTCATATATTTCCTGAAGTTTATCCAGATTGCCATCTTCCCATACTCCTTTTGAAGATGTCTGGTACCAATAAACCCCATACTCCTGCCACAGACCTTCATCTGATACAATTGCAATAGATACAACACTTCCAATCTGATGAGCAATATCATCCATTCTGCTGCCCAATGTCAGTTTTTCTTTTGCCAGAAGTATTCCGTCTGCTTCCGTGTTTTCTACCAGAACTCTTAATGTCTCATTAACTCCTACATTGCATGCAGCACTGATGATATCCTTCAGATTTGCATCAATATTAATCGTCGATGTTTCAATCATGGATTCTTCCATTGATCTGGTATTCCTGAGCAGATAATTAAAATATTGATTTTTTACGTAAATCTGAAGGACCAGACCTGCCAGAATCAGAAGTAATACTACTGTTACTGTAACCTGCGCACTCATATGTGAGCAAAAATAATTTCTGATTCTTCCCGGCATTTTTTTGATTTTCTCTTTCATTTTTCTTTACCTGCCTCGTTTTTTATAATTCTACGACTATTTTACATCATTCTACAACATCTTATAAAGATATATCATATAAAATTTTGTGATTATTTATTGATTGATATCTATAGATGGCAAAGGACAAAAAAAGCCAGTAACTAAGCTTATCTGCTATTAATAAACTTAATTACTGGTTTTCATCTTTTTATTATGTTCAAACAGTCACCTACAATTGAATCAGATAACTTATTTGATTCGGTAATTATTTCTCCACTGCCTTAAATGTAAATCTGATTGGCTGGTAATCACCTGTTGTCAGTGGTAATGGCAGTCCTGCTTTCATCAGTGCTGCGCCTGTGTATACTTTTCCGGTTGCAATGTCTTCGTAATGCAGATCTGCATCCAGTCCCTGAGGATAGAAAAGATAGATATACGGATTAGCTTCGCTGTGGAGTCTTACGCCACATACAACTGTCTCTTTTTTGTCCTTGGATACGAACTGCCAGAGTACATGGTTGTTGTTTTCAAATGGATTTATCAGACGATAGTAATCTCCGGACTGTACCAGATGCTCGATTTCTTTGTATTTCAGAATCTGCTCTCTGGCTGTCTTTTTGTCTTCTTCGGACATCTTCATCAGATCCAGTTCATAGCCAAATGTACCGGATGATGCAACCGTTCCTCTTGTCTCGAATGGTGTGATCCTGCCGGACTGGTGGTTCGGGCATACGCTGACATGAGCCCCCATTGCACTTACCGGATATCCGAAAGAAGTACCGTACTGGATTTTCAGTCTGTCAATAGCATCAGTGTTATCGCTGCACCAGATCTGCGGAGAATAATAGAGCATTCCTGCATCAAATCTTCCGCCGCCACCTGAGCAGGATTCAAACAGGAGATTTGGATATCTCTGCACAAGGCTTTCCATCATTTCATATACTGCAAGTACATATCTGTGATAAACCTCTCCCTGGCGTTCTTTTGGAAGTGCTGCGGAGAATACGTTGTCTACACTGCGGTTCATATCCCATTTTACATAATCTGCCTTGCATGCATCCAGAACTTTGAAAATCTGGTTCATGATATGGTCACGGACTTCTTTTCTGGTAATGTCCAGATTGAGCTGATGTCTGCTCCGGTTCATAGCACGTCCCGGAATCTTCAATGCCCAGTCCGGATATTCTCTGTAGAGATCACTGTCCTCGGAAATCATCTCCGGCTCTACCCAGAGACCGAATTTCAGTCCAAGTCCGTGGATTCTCTCTGCAAGTGCAGGAAGTCCACCTTTGATCTTCTCTTCATTTACTTCCCAGTCACCAAGTGCGCACCAGTCATTATCTCTTTTGCCAAACCATCCATCGTCCAGAACAAACATATCCAAGCCGATGTTCCTGGCTTCTTCTGCAATATGATACAGTTTGTCTGCATCAAAATCAAAATAGGTAGCTTCCCAGTTGTTTACGAGGATTGGTCTTGGCTGTTCTACGTATTTGCTGCGGATCAGGTTGTTTCTGTATGCATCATGATAAATGCGAGAAAGTTTTCCAAATCCTTCTGCGGAATATGACATAATCACTTCCGGAGTTTCAAATGTGTCACCTTTTTCCAGTGTCCATGCGAAATGATATGGATGGATTCCCATTACCACACGGGTATGTCCTACCTGATCTACCTCTGTCTCAAATGTAAAGTTTCCACTGTAAGCCAGTGCATATCCATAGCAGTTTCCATATGTTTCTTCTGTGTTTCTGTCGCAGAGGATTACAAATGGGTTATGATGATGACTGGAAGTGCCGCGAATACTTCCTACAGACCAGTTTGCATGACCCAGATGTGTTCTTTCCATCTGACGTTCTACGTTATGTCTGCCATAGAAATGAACTGCATCCATTTCTCTATATTCAAAATCCATTTCCATAGACATTGCTTTCTTTACTGTAACAGGTGTCTCACCAGTCTGTTCCAGACGAACTGCTCTGGTGATCACATCCAGATGTGGGAATACACTGTAGAGAAGATGTGCTTTCAGTCCGCTGACACGGTCTGCCAGGACAATCTCCAATGTCTCTGCCTCATCTTCTTTTGCAAACATTGCAGGGAGACCTTTCAGGCTGTATTTTCCTTTTGTGATCTCATAGGATTCAAATTTCAGATTTGCAGTGTCGCTGCCGTCTGCCTGCTCTACTTCCAGACCATTGATACGATAATCTCCGTTTCCGTAAGCTGTATATTCCTGCGGCAGAGTATCCAGGGAAAATGTTTTGTCTTTTCCTGCTTCATACGGATTTCCGGAGAATCCTCTGTCCACACATACAATCCTGTCCGTAATCAGGGAATCCCCTACCGGGCATCCATAATACAGATGAACCAGAGTATCATACTCTCTTACCTGCATCTGATAGGTGCTGTTTTCTGTTCTCAGGTCAAATACTTTTTCTGCCTCATGATACTTAATCCATTCCATACTCTGTACCTCTCATTTCTTTGTTGTTTTTTTGTTAAAAAGCATACTGATCCGGTTCTGTATCTACATAGTGATGTTCTTCTTCGTCCTCTTTGAAATACGGTTTGAACAGTTTCCACATAAACCAGGAATCTGCATAGGCTGTCAGGGAAAATCCCACCATCAGCCAAATCAGCAGATATACCGGAAAAAGTTTTGCATCTACAAGTGTCATGGTCATTGGCAGTATCGTGATCACTGCCACTGCTATCGCATAACCTATATGTTTAACCGCAAAATAAAATGCGTTTGTGATCAAAGTCATTGTTTTGTTTTCAAATGCTGCAACTGTCGGGAATATGTACAGTGCAATGGCAATCAGCGGAATACATACCGCCAGAATCACGTAATTGAAAATCTGTGGCATGGAACCAGGCATAGTTACCAACGATTCTTTCTCCATATAAAGAAATACTGCAACTGCTGCCATCAGGATCCAGATCAGAGTTGACTGTTTGAAGTTCTGCTTAAAGCTTTTAAAAAAATCATGAAATACCCGGATATCTCCATCCTTGTGGAGTTTTAATGTACAATAATACAAAGCAGTGGTGGATGCCCCTGCTGTAATAACAGGAAGAGAGCACACGATCCATAGTAAATTCAATGCAATTAACTGACCTAAAAATCCAAATATCCTGTCATAAAGACTTCCTGGTTTCATTTTTTATTACCCCTTC
>OOBV01001579.1_pt1 | contig 13951 bp, 15 predicted proteins | sample 1671731 | NCBI WGS metagenome assembly OOBV01 (sample SAMN06348186, study PRJEB24527) | human gut metagenome | biome: human gut; feature: ankylosing spondylitis patient; material: feces | host: Homo sapiens | place: China | collected 2015-10
TGTAACCTGTAACAAGCAAAAAAGCAGCGCCGCGAAATGCGGCGCTGCTTTTTATTGTGATCTATTTTAGAAATCAATCTCCAGGTCGTAATAGCAAGCCTTCAGCAGCTTCTCCATCTCTTCCTGGGTGGGGATGCGGGGGTTGGTGCCGGTGCAGGCATCGCCGATGGCCAGCTCGGCCACCTGGGGCAGCTTCTCCATGAACTCATTCTCGTCGATGATGCCGCCCTCGTAATCCTTGATGCAGGAGGGGATCTCCAGAGCCTTGTTCATCTTCTTCAGCTCTTCAATCAGGCTGGTGACCAGCTCTTCGGTGTTGCTGCCGGAGAGGTGGAGGAATTTAGCGATCTGGGCATAGCGCTCCGCAGCTTCCGGATTCTTGGCGTTATAACGAATGACCTTGGGCAGGTACATGGCATTGGCGCAGCCATGGACGATGTGCCCGCCAGAGAAGGCGGCGCCGGTCTTGTGGGCCATGGAATGAACGATGCCCAGCAGAGCGTTGGAGAAGGCCATGCCGGCCAGGCACTGGGCGTTGTGCATCCGATCCCGGGCGGCCATATCTCCCTGGAAGGAGGCGATCAGATCCTCATGGATCATATGGATGGCGTGGAGAGCCAGAGGATCGGTGTAATCGCAATGAGCGGTGGACACATAGGCCTCGATGGCGTGGGTCATGGCGTCCATACCGGTGTGGGCCGTCAGCTTCTTGGGCATGGTCTCGGCCAGATCCGGGTCCACAATAGCCACATCGGGGGTGATATTAAAGTCGGCCAGAGGATACTTGATGCCCTTCTCATAGTCGGTGATGACGCTGAAAGCTGTCACTTCGGTGGCTGTGCCGGAAGTGGAGGGAATGGCGCAGAAGTGAGCCTTGGTGCGCAGGGTGGGGAAGTTGAAGGGGGTGATCAGCTGCTCAAAGGTGGTCTCCGGATATTCATAGAAGGCCCACATAGCTTTGGCCGCATCGATGGGGGAACCGCCGCCCATGGCCACAATCCAGTCGGGCTCAAACTCCCGCATCATCTGGGCGCCGCGCATGACGGTCTCCACAGAAGGATCGGGCTCCACATTCTCAAACAGCTGCACTTCCATGCCGGCCGCCTTCAGGTTGTTTACCGCTTTATCCAGGAAGCCGAAACGCTTCATGGAGCCGCCGCCTACCACAACAATGGCCTTTTTGCCTTTCAGATTCTTCAGTTCTTCAATAGCACCCTTACCATGATACAGATCCCGGGGCAATGTGAATCGTGCCATATCAATTCCTCCTAAGTTTGCGGCCCGTGCCGTATTTGTTATTTTTTTAACGCTTAACCTCAAAAAAAGAACGCCGCAGCGTTTCCTTTGATTTCGGCCTTATTATGCGCCTTTTTTTCCCAAAAAGAAAGAGGCAAAGTGGACAAAACTTTGATATTTTTTTGTCAATATCGACGAAACAAATGGGCCGGAGTTTTCCTCCGGCCCTTTTTGAAATTTACAGCACTTTGGACAAGAATTCTTGCAAACGGGGGTTTTCGGGATGGCCGAAAAACTCCTCCGGGGGCTGGTCCACCAACAGATGGCCCTGATCCATAAAGAGCACCCGGGTACCCACTTCCCGGGCAAAGCCCATTTCGTGGGTGACCACCACCATGGTCATGCCCTGAGCGGCCAGGTCCTTCATAACCTCCAGCACCTCGCCTACCATTTCCGGGTCCAGAGCCGAGGTGGGCTCGTCAAAGAGCATCACATCGGGCTGCATGCACAGAGCACGCACAATGGCGATACGCTGTTTCTGGCCGCCGGAGAGCTGCGCCGGATAGGCCTGGGCCCGATCTTCCAAATTTACCTTGCGCAGCAAGTCCATGGCCATGCTTTCCGCCTGAGCCGGGTCCATCTTCTTCACCTTGATGGGAGCCAGAGTCATGTTCTCCAGCACGGTTTTGTGGGGGAAGAGGTTAAAATGCTGGAACACCATGCCCATCTTCTGGCGGTGCTGATCCAGATTGATCTTTTTATCGGTGATATCCACACCCTCGAAAATGACGCTGCCTTCGGTGGGAACCTCCAGCAGATTGAGGGAGCGGAGCAGGGTGGACTTACCCGAGCCAGAGGGGCCTACGATGACCACCACCTGGCCTTTATCAATGGTCAGGTCCACATGGTCGAGAGCGGTGATTTCCGGGCCGAACTTTTTCACCAGGCCCTGGACTTCGATGAGATGATTAGCGGGCGTCGCCACGGCGCATCCTCCTTTCCACATAACCCAGCAGTTTGGAAGCCGGGAATGTCATACACAGATAAAGACCAGCGGCCAGCAGCAGGGGGCCCATGGTCTGATATGTGGCGCCGCGGGTCAGGTTGGCGCCGAACATCAGCTCGCTGACGCCGATGGTGGAGCAGATGGAGCTTTCCTTTACCAGGGTAACAAACTCGTTGCCCAAAGCGGGAAGGATGTTCTTTACCGCCTGGGGCAGCACGATCATGCGCATGCACTGGCCCTGGGTCATGCCCAGGGAGCGGGCCGCTTCGGTCTGGCCCCGGTCCACCGCCAGGATGCCCGCCCGGATGACTTCCGCCACATAGGCCGAGCTGTTGATGGCCAGAGCGATGATACAGGGCAGGAACATGGCAAAGTTCATAAACCCGAAGAGCATGTAGTTGGGCAGCTTTACCGCACCGAACACACCATAGTAGATAATCGACACCTGCACCAGCATGGGAGTGCCACGGATAATCTCAATAAAAGCACTGGAAATGAATCTGAGGATCTTGTTGTTGGACAAACGCATCAATGCCAGACAGATAGCGGGGATCACAGCAATAACCACCGTGAGGAAAGCCAGCACCAATGTGTAATAAACACCGTCCCTGAAATAGGGCCAGTAGTCCGGCAGGAAGGAAAAGGATATATTCAAGCCGGTAACCTCCTTTTTTCTCTCTCTTATCGCCTTGGAAAGCGCTCAAGAGCCGGACGGAGCGTTGCCCCGTCCGGCCCATATTTTTTAATACTCGGAATCCAGGTTGGCCTGGTTGACCATCTCGTCCATCTCACCGGAAGAAGTCACATCAGCGATGACGGAATTGATATGATCCAGCAGCTCGGTGTTACCCTTCTGCACAGCGATGCAGCTGCCCTTGGCCTCATAAGGCACCGTAAAATCGGCGATCATCAGATCGGGGTTCTGGGCGATGAAGCCTTCGGCCACGGCCACTTCCACGATAACGCCTTCCACCTTGCCGCTGCTGAGAGACATGATCTCATCGGGCAGCTTGGGCAGGGAAACCAGCACAGAACCGGGGAACTGCTCCTTGGCGATGCCTTCCTGGATGGAGCCGGTCTGGGCGGCAATCTGCTGGCCTTTGAAGTCTTCCACGGACTTATATTTGTCAGCATCCTCTTTGCGGATGATGCAGCACTGATCACCGAAGTAGTAGGGATCGGAGAAGTCCACCTGCTTTTTCCGCTCTTCATCGGGAGACAGGCCGGCAGCCACAAAGTCCACGGTGCCGTTGTTCAGCTCATTGAGCAGACTGTTGAAGTCCATGTCCTTGATCACCAGCTCTTTGTCCATCTCTTCGGCGATCTTCTTGGCCAGAGCCACATCGAAGCCCAGGATGGTGTCTTTGCCGTTGACCATCTTATGGAACTCATAGGGGGCAAAGTCGGCGGAAGTGCCCAGCACCAGCTGATCCTTCTCTTCGCCGCCCTTGGAGCCGCCATCATTGCTCTGGCCCTCTTCCTTGGTGCAGGCCGCCATGGAAAGAGTCATCACAGCTGCCAGCAGCAAGGCTGCAAATTTCTTCAGTTTCATCTTCATTTCCTCCACAGTAATCCCCTTGCGGGGCGACTTGATTGCGTGCAATAATTATACATCGCTATTCATATTGATTCAATAGCAAAATACCCATCAACTTGTATGAAATCCCCCAATGGAAAGGGAAAATACTGGTTCAATGTGACGGAAGAGTGAAGGGATCAATCTTCCGAGGGAGCCTGGGCCTTGGCTTCTTCCATATACTGATCAAACAGGCCCTGTTCCTTCACTTCTTTTACCGTTTCATTGATCTGCTCCAGCAGCTGGGTGTTGCCCTTTTTCACTGCCACAGCGCAGGTGCTTTCTTCGTAAAACACCTCAAAGGATGCCTGGGCCAGGTCGTCATTTTCCGCCAGATAACCGTCTGCGGTGTCTTTATCCATCAAAACAGCGTCCACCTTGCCGGTTTTCAGCTGCATGATCATATCGGGCACCTTGCCCAGGGAGACCAGGGGAGAGTCGGGCATCTGATCTTTGGCCACTTCCTCATGGATGGAGCTGGTCTGGGCCGCCACCGAATGACCGGCCAGGCTGTCAGGGGTGGTGTAGGTATCCACATCTTCCGCCCGCACCAGGCAGCAGATGCCGCCGGTATAATAATAATCGGAAAAGTCCACCTGCTCCTTACGCTCCTCATTGGGGGCCAGGGACGCGATGACGAAGTCTACCGTGCCGTTGTCCAGCTCGGTGAGCAGACTGTTGAAGTCCATATCTTTAATGACCAGCTCTTTGCCCATGTCGTCGGCGATCTTCTGAGCCAGGGCCACATCGCAGCCCATAATGGTGTCCTCGCCGTTGACGATCTTGTGAAACTCAAAGGGAGCGTAGTCGGCCGAGGTTCCCAGGACGATCTGGTCTTTTTCCTCCTGGTTCTGGGAGCCGTTCCCGCTTTGTCCCTCTTCTTTGGTGCAGGCCCCAAGGGTGGCGGCGGTGATACCCGCCAAAAACAGGGCGGTGAGTTTTTTCAGCAGTTTCATTGCAATTCCCTCCATCAATCTGAAAAGCATTCGCTTTGTCTTCGATGGGATAATTATACGATACTCCGTATAAAATTGCAATAGTTATTTATTCATCATTCTGCATAAATATCTCATTCCAAACCGTCCAGTGTATAGGCAATGAGCAAGTCCGCCATATTGCCGTAGCTCTGGATGCCGGCGGTCTGGTTCTGGGCTTTCAGGTAGGCATCGTTGACGGCCGTGCCCGCGGTTTTGGCCAGGCCTTCGAACTGGCTGAGATAATCGTTGAGGGCCCGGATATCCCGGCGGAGGTTTTCTCCCACCTGACTGCTGAGCAGGGAGGACAGCTCCGGGGACACATCATAAAGGGCGTTGGACAGATAAATATAGCCATTGATGACGCCGCTGTACCGGACACCGGGATCATCGCTGTTTACACAGGCCAGATAGGCGGAAAAACCCGCCTCATCCTCGGGAGCCACCCCTAGGCAATGGGCCTGCTCATGGGCGATGTTATAGGCCAGGTGAGTGCTCACCGTAGGCCCCACGGTGGGCTCGGCGGTAAAGGGAAAGTAATAGCCTGCAATGCCCACCCAGGGCATCAGTTTCCCCAGCACCCGGGCCTGCTTGGCCATGGTCACCCGCCCGGACCCATAGACCGGATAGCTTTCTCCCAGTTTTTCATACTGGGCACCGGTCTCCTGGCTGAGGGCGGAAAAATCCCCGGACAAAAAGGTTCCATCCTCATCCCGGGGCACCTGATCGGCCAGCTCATTGGCCTGCTGGAGAAGGATCATGGCGCTTTCCATCAGTTCATCCACCGACCGAGGCCGGACGGAGAGGCCCAGTTCCTCCGCCAGGGAAGGGGCCTGATACTGTACACCCCACAGAAAGGTAAAAGCGCCGCCCAGCCAAAGAGCCAGAGCCGCCACAGAGCAAAGCCCTCGCAGAAATCCCCGGCCTTTTCCCCGAATGGCGCCGCCCAGCAAAAACCAAAGCACAAGCACCACCGCCAAGGCCAGAAACACCTCCGACAGGGGAATGGGGATTTTTTCGGTGCAGAAGGCGATGGCACCTGTCACCGCCCGAGCCATGGCCCGGCTGCCCTCGCCGAAAAAGCGCCCCATACATAAAACGATGAGCCAGAACAGTCCGCCCCACAAGGCCGCGGGGAGGGCCCGGCCCAATAGCTGCCGCAGTTTCCCATAGCCTTTTTTCAAAAAGGCCAATATGTTCCGCCCCCTCATGCCAGAAGCTCCATGGCCCGGGCGAATTTGGACTTTTCCCAGCCTTTCAGGCCCAGACTTTTTTCCAGCTCCCGGCGCAGGGCGTCAAAATCCTCTTCCGAACCTTTTTTCAGCTCCAGCTCCCATTCGTCGATGGGAGCCTCTTTGCCCCCGGCCCGAATACACCCTTGATCCCGGCACAGCTCCACCGCCAGCCCCTCACGGGAAAACAGGGCGGACAGGCGGCAAAACTCCATCCGGGCCTTTTCCTGAAACGGCCCATTCAATGCTTCCCGCCAGTCTTCCGGCAGATCAGAACGGTTCAAAAGGGCCTGCACCCCTTGTTCCAGGGTGTCTGCCTTTTCTTCGATCTCCACCCGACGGGCTACCGCCGCCTTTGACTGTGCACACCGACTCTGGCCCTTCCTGGCGCAGACGCAGGGCAAAGCCCGCCTGAGCACAGCCGGACTCCGGCGTATCATAATAGAGGGCGCTCATGGGCGTCTCTTCCAAAGGCCCCAGGAAGGGGGCCAAAAGAGGATGGGCAAACAGGTCGATGCCTTCCTCTCCTTTGTATTTCACTTCGATTTCCATGTTCTGCTCCTTTGCTCCGCAGACGATCTGCGGCTATACCGTGCCTATCATACCTATTTTATATGGGTATTGTATCACGGCCCGTCCCCTGTCTCAAGAAGGGGGTTTTTTCCCTTAACAAACAGCAGTTCCTATGATATACTTTTATATTAGGTATATTATCCTTAGAAAAGGCGGCCAAAGCCGCCGGAAAGGGTGGGGTTTCTGTGAAAAATCGAGTGACGGTGACCATCGGAGGCATGGAATATCATCTTCTGGCCGACGACGACCCCCAATATGTGAAAAAAACCGCCGAACTGGTAGACCGCAAACTGCGGGAAGTGCAGCAGGGTTCTGCCAATCTTTCGGCTTTGACAGCGGCAGTGATGGCCGCTTTGAATATTGCAGACGATTATTACAAGGCCCAAACGGCTTCGGACAGCCTGCGCAGCCAGATCCGGGAATATGCCGATGAGGCCGCCTCCCTGCGGGCCGAGCTGGCTCGCCTGAAGCGAGGATAACCGGACCCAACAGACAGACCAGGCAAAGGAGGAAAACAAAGCCATGGCTTTGGAGCTGATGAGCCCCGCCGGTTCGATGGAATCGGCCATGGCCGCCATCGCCGGCGGCGCCGACGCCATCTATTTCGGCGCCGGAGACTTTAACGCCCGGCGCAGCGCCAAGAATATTTCCGGAGAGGAGCTCCCCGAGCTTTTGCGCTATTGCCGCCTGCGGGGCGTGCACACCTATGTGACGGTGAACACCCTTCTCACCGACCGGGAGCTGCAAAAGGCCGCTTCCCTCATCGGCACACTGAACCGGGAGGGAGCCAGCGCTGTCATCGTTCAGGATCTGGGCGTGCTGCACATGGTGCGGGCTTTGGCCCCCGATCTGCCGGTGCACGCCTCCACCCAGATGACCGTCCACGACCTGGCGGGGGCCATCGCCTGCAAAGAGATGGGCTTTTCCCGGGTGGTGCTCTCCCGGGAGCTGCCTTTGGACGAGATCCGCTTCATCACAGAGCGCTGCGGCATCGAAACCGAAGTGTTCTGTCATGGAGCTTTGTGTATGTGCTATTCCGGCCAGTGCTATCTCTCCGCCGCCATCGGCGGCCGCAGCGGCAACCGGGGTTTGTGCGCCCAGCCCTGCCGCATGGCCTATGGCTTTGACGGCGGAAAGCCCACTCCCTGGCTCAGCCTGAAGGATCTGTCCCTTTGCACCCATTTGCAGGAGCTGGAACAGGCCGGGGTGGCCTGCGTCAAGATCGAAGGACGGATGAAGCGGCCGGAATACACCGCCCTGGTCACCAGCATCTACAAAAGAGCCATCCAACAGGGAAGGGCGCCCACCCAGGAGGAAATGCAGCAGCTGGAGCAGGTTTTTTCCCGCAGCGGCTTTACCGACGGGTATTATACGGGAAAAACCGGTTCCCAGATGTTTGGTGTCCGCCGGGAAGAGGACGCCCGGGCGGCCCGGGGTGTTTATGCCCAGGCCCGCCAGCTCTACGAAGGGAAGGAAAATCCCCGGGTGCCTATTCATCTGTCCTTTACCGCTCTGGAAGGGCGGGAGATGCAGCTGACCGTCACCGATGGGGACGGCTTTTCCTATGAAGCTCAGGCTCCCATGGCAGAACGGGCCATTTCCCGGGCCACCACCCAGGAAGAAGTGGCCCGGAACCTGTCCAAAACCGGCGGCACGGTATTTTACCCGGAAAAGATGGACATCGCTCTGGACCCCATGCTGCGCATCCCAGCCAGCACCATCAACGCCATGCGCCGCCAGTGCCTGGACGGTCTCACCTCGCTGCGCCGCCGGCCGCCCCGGCGGAGGGAAGGGGAGTGGCAGCTTGGTCTCCGGCGTCTGGAACACCAGGGAGAGCCCGGCCTGATCTTCCAGGTCCAGCGGTTTGACCAGCTTTCCGCCCCTCTCCTTGTTCTGCATCCGGATTATGTGTATCTGCCTCTGGAGGAATGCGCCCGGCATCTGCCGGAGTGCATCGCCCTGCAACAGGAAAAGGGCATCCAAGTGGCCCCGGTTTTGCCTCGGGTGATGTTTGACAGCCAGTGGCCGCCGTTTCTGGAGATGCTGCGCCAATGCAAAAAGGCGGGGATCGGCCAGGTGGTGTGCTCCAATGTGGGCCACGCCGCCCTGCTGAAAGAAAGCGGCTTTGCCCTGCGGGGCGATTTTGGGCTGAACATCATGAATTCCCAGGCGTTGAAGGAGCTGAAAGCCCAGGGGCTGCAAAGCGCTACCCTGTCCTTTGAAATGACCTTCCCCCAGATGCGGGATGTGAGCAAGGTTTTGTCCTGCGAGGCCATCGTCTACGGCCGTCTGCCCCTGATGATCTTTGAAAACTGCGCCATCCGCCGGGGAGCGGGAAAATGCGCCTGCAAGGAAGGACAGCATTTCCTTTCGGACAAGACCGGCCGCCAGTTCCCCCTCTTTCCCGAGCCGGGATGCCGCAACACCCTTTATAACAGCGAACCGGTGGTGCTCAGCGACAAAAAGAAGGATTACACCCGTCTGGGTCTTCGCTATGTCCGCCTGTGCTTCACCACCGAAAGCGCCCAGGAATGTGCCGCCGTGGCCCGCCGCTATGACCAGGGACTGGCCATGGAAGGGCGCTTCACCCGGGGCCTTTATTACCGGGGTGTGGAATAAATCCATAAAAATTTTCTTTTTGTTCGCCAAATTGTCTGTCTGATGCGTTAAGATAGGAGTACTATGGAAACACTAAAAATACAATGTATCCCTGATAAAATGGGCCGCCTGGCCCCTGTACCCCAATATGCCACCCCAGGCTCCTGTGCCATGGATCTGCGGGCTTTTCTTCTGGAGCCCATGACCTTGCAGCCTATGGAGCGGGCAGCCATCCCCACGGGAATCGCCATTCAGCTGCCCGCCCTCCATGCCGGGCTGGTGCTGGCCCGCAGCGGCCTTGCCACCCGCCAGGGGCTGACTCTGGCCAATGGAGTAGGGCTTATTGACACCGACTACCGGGGAGAGATTCTGTGCAGCGTTGTCAATCTTTCTTCCTCTCCCATCACCGTGCGGGACGGCGACCGGATCGCCCAGCTGATGGTGGTGCCGGTGGTGCAGGCCGAACCCATGCCCTGTGAAACCCTGGACCCCACAGAGCGGGGTACTGGTGGTTTCGGCTCTACCGGCCGAAATTAAGGAGGATCTATGCTGATTCTGGCTTCTGCCTCTCCCCGCCGCCGTCAGTTGCTGCAGGGGTTGGGGCTCTCTTTTGATGTTCGCCCGCAAAACTGTGAGGAAGTGAGCGACGCCGCTCTGCCTCAGGATTATGTCACCCAAATCGCTCTGCAAAAGGCCCGCAGCGCTTTGGCTGGGGCAGGGGAAGGGGATGTGGTGCTGGCCGCCGACACCGTGGTCTGTCTGGAAAACACCATCCTGGGAAAACCGGGCACCCCAGAGCAGGCCCGTCAGATGCTGGAGCAACTCTCGGGCCGCACCCACAAGGTGTGCACCGGCATGGTGCTGATGAGTCACAGCCGTACCCTGACCCACTGGGAAGAGACGGCAGTGACCTTTTATCCCCTGTCCCGGGAAATGATCGATTGGTACCTTTCCACCGGCGAACCCATGGACAAGGCCGGTTCCTACGGCATCCAGGGCAAAGGCGCTCTGCTGGTGCAGCGGGTGGAAGGAGATTTTTATAATGTGGTAGGCCTGCCTTTGGCACCCCTGGCCCGACTGTTTTCGGAGATGGGGCTTCCCTGGGCGGGAGAAAGGGGCCGCGGGCCCCTGTTAGATGATCCGGCGTGAGGTGCCGCAGAACATGAAACTTTTTTCTTCCAAATTATTTTGCTGGGCTTTGGCCCTGTTTTTGTGCTCCTCGGTGCTACTGGGGTTCAACCTGGCCACGGGAAGGCTCACCTTCCTGACAAACGGCACCGGTGTGCTGGTGACCCCGGTGCAGCAGGCTTTGACCCGGGCCGGGAATTTCGTCAGCGATGTGTTCGGCTATTTTTACCGCTATGACAGCCTGGTGGAGGAAAACCAGGAGCTGGAAAAGCGGGTGCAGGAGCTGGAACAGAAGGAGCGGGAGTATTACGCCGCCATCGACGAAAACACCTATCTGCGGGAACTGGCCGGGCTGCGCCGGAAAAACTCCCAGTTTGAATATGAGCTGGCCGAGGTGATCGGCCTTTCCAGCGATGGCGTTTCCACCACCTATACCCTCAGCCGAGGGGAAAAGGACGACATCGAAGTCAATGACGCCGTAGTCACAGGAGACGGCCTGGTGGGGTATGTATCCAGCGTGGGTTATAACTTCTGCGAGGTCAAACCGGTGACCGATATCTCCCTGAAAATGGGCGCTGTCATCTCCCGCACCCGGGAAGTAGTGGTGGCCCAGGGCAGCTATGACCTGGCAGAAGACGGACTTCTGCGCCTGTCCTACCTGAAAAACGACAGCGATGTGCTGGTGGGAGACACGGTGGAGACCTCGGGCTACGGCGGTATTTTCCCCAAGGGCCTGCTCATCGGCACCATCACCGAAGTGCTGCCCGAAAGCCACGGCATCTCCACCTATGCCAAAGTGAAACCGGCCGCCCAGCTGGATTCTTTGAAAAAGGTGTATATCATCAAGTCCTTTACCATCACGGAGTAAGCCATGCAAGAAAGAAAAAATTTTCGCTGCCGGATGGCTCTTTATGCCCTGTTGCTGCTTGTGTGCTTTCTGCTCCAGTTTTCCCGAGGCACACGGCTGATTTTGTGGGAGGTTTCCCCCGATGTGCTGCCCTTTCTTTTTGCAGCGGTGGCCCTGTTTGAAGGGCCCTATGTGGGAGCCATCTTCGGCTTTGCCGGGGGGATTCTTTTGTCGGTGAATTCTGCGGCCCCCGAAGCCCTTTTGTCCATGTATTACAGCCTGGGCTGTTTGGGCGCAGGCTTTTTTGCCTCCCGCTATATGCGGAGAGTGTTCCCCACGCTGCTGATGTGCGGCATTTTTCTTTCCCTGTTCAAAACCCTTTTGTCCTTTTTCTTCTTTTACGCCCTGGTGTATGAAGCCCATTCCCCAGGGCTATTGCTGACGGCGGGGAAGAGCCTTCTGCTGTCCCTGCCTTTTTCCCTTGTGGTCTATCTGATCGTCAAACACATTCATTCCCGCTTTACGGAAGCGGAATGATTTATCCCCCGGAGAGGATCGTCTATGAACCGAAGAAGTCAACTGAAACGAATGGCCCTGCTCAGTGGTTTTCTGGTGGTGGCCCTGGGCCTGATGGTGCTGCGCCTTGTGGATCTGCAGATCGTCAACGGCGCTTCCTATCGGGAAAAAGCCCAGCGGAAGATCCTGCGCACCTATGACCAGCCGGCCTCCCGGGGAGAGATCCTGGATTGTTATGGCCGGCCGCTGGTGTCCAACACTCTGGGCTTTTCCATCTCCTTCGATTACTATTCCTGGGAAAAAGAAGAGCAGAACCAGGTGATTCTGGATATCTGCGCCATCACCCAGCAGGCGGGCATCGAGCATTATGACACTCTGCCCATCACAACGGATGCTCCTTTTGCCTATACCTTTGCTTCTTACGAAGAAGACACAGCCAAGAACCTCCGCTCCTTCATTGAGGACAACGAGAAGCGGTGGCGCATTCCAGTGGAAAAGGAAAAGCTGAAAAAGGCAGCAGACAAAAAACTGAAAAAAGATGCAAGCACCGATGAACAGGCGGTACACACGGCTCTCCAGGCCCTCAGCGCCGTGGCCGAGCAGGCTGTGCCTGATTACATCGTCCGCACCCTGGAAGATCTGTCGGCTCCGGAACTGATGGAGCTGTTGCGGGAAAAATACGACATTGATCCCTCTCTCTCCGACGCCCAGGCCCGTCTCATCGCCGGTGTCCGGTATGAAATGGATCAGCAGCAATTCTCCTCCTACAACAATCTGTACACCTTTGCCAGCCAGGTGGATGTGGAGACGGTATCCCTGGTGGAAGAACGGAGCAGTCAACTGCCCGGCGTCACCATCACTGTGGACAATGTGCGTCAGTATGACACCACCTATGCTTCCCATGTACTGGGCCGGGTGGGGAAGATCTACCGGGAAGAGTACGAAGAGCTGAAGGACCAGGGCTATGGCCTCAACGATACCATCGGCAAAGACGGCCTGGAAAAAGCCTATGAATCCTATCTCCGGGGCGTCGATGGAGAAAAAGCGGTGGAAACCAACATCAATGGAGACATCACCAATGTGACTGAAACCAAGCAGCCTCAGCCGGGAAGCAATGTGATCCTGACGCTGGATCTGGATTTGCAGGCTGTGGCCGAAGAGTCTCTGGCCAGCACCATTCAGTCCATCAAAGAACGGGGCCAGCGCAACCACAGCAGCGGCTGGGATGTGCAAGGCGGCGCTGCGGTGGTCATCGACATCGACACCGGCGGCATCCTGGCCTGTGCCTCTTATCCCACCTATAACCTGGCCACCTTCAACCAGGATTATCAAATGCTCTATGACGACCCGTTGAAACCCATGTTCAACCGGGCCACCATGGGCGCCTATCCTCCCGGTTCCACCTTCAAACCGGTGACCGCCCTGGCCGCTTTGGAAAGCGGCACGGTGACCCCCTCTACCAAGATCCGGGACGAAGGCGTTTACACCTACTATGCTTCCAGCGGCTATACCCCTGCCTGCTGGATCTGGAATGACAAGCGGGGCACTCACGGTCTTTTGGATGTGAGCGGTGCTCTGAAATACTCCTGTAACTACTTCTTCTTTGAAGCCTCCCGGCTCATGGGCATCGACACACTGAACTATTATGCCAAGCAGCTGGGTCTGGGGCAGAAAACCGGTGTGGAACTACCCAGTGAAGCGGCAGGCAACTTGGCCGGTCCGGAAAGCCGGGAGAAAAACGGTGAGACCTGGTGGCCCGGTGAAACCCTTCAGGCCGCCATCGGCCAGAGTGAACAGCAGTTCACCCCCATTCAGATGGCCAACTATATGGCCACCATCCTCAACGGCGGCACCCGGTACCGTCCTCACTTCCTCAAGCAGGTGGTAAGCTACGATTACACCCAGGTGGTGGAAGAATACGAACCGGAAGTTCTGGCGGAGATGGAGATATCCGAAAGCACCATTGAAGCCATCAAGGAAGGCATGCGGGGCGTGGTTACCGACGACGGCACCGCCGCCAGCGTCTTCCGGGATTATCCCATTGCCGTAGGTGGCAAAACCGGTTCGGCCCAGACCACCGCCAGCAAGAGCCAATCGGCCCACGGTGTCTTTATTTCCTTTGCTCCCTATGACGATCCTCAGATCGCCGTATTTGTCCTGGTGGAGCACGGCGGCAGCGGCTCCGACGTGGCCGGCTCCGTCGCCGCCCAGCTGCTGGAGCAGGCACAGAGTTAAAAAATATCCGCTTCCGGTGTAGTGGAAGCG
>OOBV01001581.1_pt1 | contig 13940 bp, 10 predicted proteins | sample 1671731 | NCBI WGS metagenome assembly OOBV01 (sample SAMN06348186, study PRJEB24527) | human gut metagenome | biome: human gut; feature: ankylosing spondylitis patient; material: feces | host: Homo sapiens | place: China | collected 2015-10
TTTTTCATAACTTGTTTGTGCCTTGAGCGAAGCGAAAGGAATGACAAAAACTATGGAGAAGTCATGGAGAAAAAAGAGAGAATGCGGATAAAAGGGATCACTGTGATACTGAGCTGCCTGTTACTTTTCGCCGGCTGCGGGGAAAACGGTGGGAGTGAGGAAAATGTCTCCACGGAGACCGCAGGCCAGAAGGTTTCGGAAGAAAACAGTGGCATGGGACAGGCTGACGCAGGAATGGAATTTGTGGAACTGCCGGTGCAGACAGAGCAGAAACTGACGGAGAATGATTTTAAGGTAATGAAATCCCTGGTGGGAATTCAGACGGGAGAGCGGCAGGGCAGCGGTGTGATCTATGATGAAGAGGAAAACAGGATTCTGATCGCAACGGCAGGGCACGTACTGGCGGACGATACCGGAGAGGCCCGGGTGACATTTCCGGACGGAACACAGGTGGCTGCCACCGGCGTGGAGACAGTGGACAGCTGCGATCTGGCTTTCCTGTGGGTGGACAAGGCGGAACTGTCAGAGGAAGCATGGAAGGTCTGTCTGCCGGTGCAGACGGATCGGGAAGTATTCGATGCACTGAAGGAATATGACGATGTATGGATGTACGGAGGGGAGAGTGGGCTGCCGGTCTATGCTTTCGTGGTGGATCCCTGGATCTATGTGGAGGATTTTGACCAGTATATGCTTCTGCTGCAGGGACTGATCGCTCCCGGAATGTCAGGAGGCGGAGCCTTTACGGAGGACGGTGTGTTCGTAGGAATCCTGTGTGGCGGTGATGAAGAGGGAAAAGTGGCCGTGGTGCCTTACAGCATGATCGAGACGGAGAGACCGTAGCACAGCTGCGTATGCGAGCATCCGCACAGTGTCTGACGAACATTATGGCTTAGTTGATAAAAATTTAATAATCGTTTTATTGACAATACTGTAAATATGATAGAAAATAAAAAGGATGGGTCTTAGACTCAGATTGGAGGAAAAAACAATGACGAAAATAGATGTAGTATCCGGATTCCTGGGTGCCGGTAAGACCACCCTGATCAAGAAGCTGTTAAAAGAAGCTCTGGACGGCAGCAAGACCGTTCTGATCGAGAATGAGTTTGGTGAGATCGGTATCGACGGCGGTTTCTTAAAAGAGGCCGGTATCGAGATCAAAGAGATGAACTCCGGCTGTATCTGCTGCTCGCTGGTAGGTGATTTCGGTACTTCCCTGAAGGAAGTTATCAGCACTTATGCTCCCGAGCGTATTCTGATCGAGCCCTCCGGTGTCGGCAAGCTGTCCGATGTCCTGAAGGCTGTGGAGAACGTGGCAGGAGATCTGGATGTGGAGATCAACAGTGCGGTAGCAGTAGTAGATGCATCCAAGTGCAAGATGTATATGAAGAACTTCGGCGAATTCTTCAGCAACCAGATCGAGTACGCCGGAACCATTATCTTAAGCAGAACCGACAAAGTGGATCAGGCAAAGCTGAATGCCTGCGTGGAGATGATCCGTGAGCATAACGACAAGGCTACCATTATCACCACTCCTCTTGACCAGCTGGATGGCAGGGAAGTACTGAAGACCATCGAAGGCGCTGACAAGCTGGAAGATATGATGAAGGAAATGCTGGAGCATATCCATGACGATCACGATGAGGATGAGTGCTGTGACCACGAGCATCATCACCATCACGACCATGACGAGGATGGCCACGACCATGAGTGCTGCTGTGGACATCACCACGATGACGACGATGATGAAGACGAGCATGAGCATCACCATCATCATGACCATGATGAAGACCATGACCATGAGCATCATCATGACCATGAGCATCATCATGAGCATGACGAGAACTGCACCTGCGGCTGCCACGATCATGATCATGACCACCACCATCATCACCATCACGCAGACGAAGTATTCACCAGTTGGGGTATCGAGACACCCAATACCTACAGCGCAGAGGACATCGAGAAGATCCTTACTGCGCTGGACAGCGGAGAGTACGGTGCAATCCTGCGTGCCAAGGGTATGGTACCCGCTCCCGACGGAACCTGGGTATATTATGATTATGTTCCCGAAGAGCATGACATCAGAAGCGGTAAGCCGGAAGTTACCGGTAAGATCTGTGTCATCGGTTCCAAACTGGACGAGGACAAGCTGGCAGAACTGTTCCGTAAATAAATTGCCGGAACGGATTTTACAGGCAGCAGGATAAGAAAGAGAAAGGTATGAATTATGACGAAACCAGTCTATATCATAAATGGTTTTCTGGAGAGCGGTAAGACAGAATTTATCACATTTACACTGGGACAGCCGTATTTCCAGATCAAAGGAAAGACACTGCTCATCCTCTGTGAAGAGGGCGAGAATGAATACGATCCCGCTTTATTAAAAAAGAGTCGTACGGATGTCGTATTGATCGAAGAGGAAGAGGAGTTTACTCCGAATCATCTGATCGAGCTGGAGAAGCAGTACAAGCCCGCCCGTATCATCATCGAGTATAACGGTATGTGGAATTGTAAGAACATGACGCTTCCCTGGTACTGGAAAGTAGAGCAGCAGATCACGACCATTGACGGCTCCACCTTCCCTATGTACTACACAAATATGAAATCTCTGCTGGCGGAGATGATCCGTAAGTCCGAGATGATCATTTTCAACCGTTGCGACGGTATCAAGGATCTGAATGTATACAAGCGCAACATCAAAGCGGTGAATCCTTCCGCAGATGTGATCTTCGAGGATTCCAACGGTGAGATCGATGAGATCTTCGAGGAGGATCTGCCCTACGATCTGAATCAGGATCCTATCGTACTGGACAACCAGGGCTACGGCATCTGGTATCTGGATTCCATGGATCATCTGGAGCGCTATGAAGGCAAAAATATCCAGTTTCTGGCCATGGTACTGAAGCCCGAGGAATATCCCGATGGCTATTTCGTACCGGGACGCATGGCAATGACCTGCTGTGCGGAAGATATGGCATTTCTGGGCTATGCCTGTGAGTTTGCAGGCACGAAAGACCTGAAGCAGAAGGAATGGGTCAAAGTGACAGCGAAGGTTGCCAGAGAATACTTTGCAGACTATAAGGGAGAGGGCCCTGTACTCCATGCCATCAGTGTGGAGAAGGCAAAGGCTCCCAAAGATCCCGTGATCAGTTTCAACTAGAAAGGATCGGCTCTATGAAAAAGAATCCCATAAAGAGCGGCCTGCGGGAGACAATGGCAGGAAAAGTGACATTTCTTTTCCTGCTGTTTTTGTATACCGGGGTTATGTTATATCTGTTTTGGATGGAGTGCTATCAGGTGCCGGGCTTTCAGTCGGATATGCCGGACTATGTGAATAAGGTGGCAGGTATTGCGGGAAATTATGAGTTTCCCTATCCGATCCTGTTCTGGACAGCCAGACTTTCCGCCTGGCTGATCGGAGCGAAAGCGGCCATGGCCATCACCACCGCGCTGTTCAATCTGGCAGCGGTAGTGATCACAAAATATTATATGAACCGGGAGATCCGGAAGGTAAGTCATTATGATGACTTAACTCAGGGAAGACAGGCTATGACGGACATTCTTGTGACCCTGCTTGTCTTTTCGCTATTTTTGCTTTCTAACCTGTATTCTCCCAAGAATACAGCTTTTTTCGGCTTTGATTATGCGTATCGCTGTATGGGGATTTATACGCCGAATCCTTTCTGGAATGCCACTTATCTGGCCACCAGACCTTTTGCGATTATCTGCTTTTTTGAGACGGTGAAAGTGCTGTCGGAATATCAGAAGGATTTTCAGTGGAAGAACTGCGTTCTCTTCGCGGTCAGCCTTCTGCTGACCACCATGACCAAACCAAGCTATACGATGGTAGTGGTGCCTCTGATCGGTCTGATCCTCCTGATCCAGCTGATCGTAAGCAGAGGAAAAAGTTTTCGCAATGCCTTCTGTCTGTGTGTGACCATGATCCCCACGGGAATTGCCCTGCTGTACCAGTTTTCCGGAATTTTCACCGGGACGAATGCCATGGGAGAGGAGACAGGCATCGCCATCGGCTTTGCCAAAGTATGGAGCAATTATTCCAAAAGCATTCCTTTAAGTATTATCATGGGAATGGCATTGCCCATCGGCGTACTTTTCCTGAATCTGGTATTTGATTTTAAAAATATAAAGTCCAACAGATATTACTGGTTTGCATGGCTGAATTATCTTATGGGTACAGTAATGTTCCTGATCTTCTATGAAAAAGGATTCCGCATGATGCATGCCAACTTTTCCTGGGGCTATATGCACGGTATGTTCTTTGTCTTCCTGATGACGTTGATCGTCATGGTGCGGAATATCAGGGAGTGGTGGAAGAGCTGGAAGGTGATCTTCGTCGTGGGCGAGATCGCGGTATTCTGCTACCATCTGGTGTGTGGTGTGAATTTCCTGATGTATGCCGTCCTGGGCAACGATCTGGCGGGATTTTAGTAAAAATGATTTGAAAAGGCAGACAAGATACCATCTTGCTGCGAGTTACATAGAATAATGAAAGAAAGGAGAGTGTTTCATGAATTTAAGCATTGTAGCCGGTCTTCTGATTCCGTTTCTGGGAACGACTGCAGGGGCAGCCTGCGTGTTTTTCCTGAAAAACCAGATTGGCGGCAATATTCAGAGAATATTTACCGGATTCGCTGCCGGTGTCATGGTGGCAGCTTCGGTGTGGTCTTTGCTGATACCGGCCATGGATATGTGCGAAGAGATGGGGAAGCTTGCATTTCTTCCCGCAGTGATCGGATTCCTGATCGGTATTGTTTTTTTGTTGTTCATCGATAGCATGGTACCCCATCTGCATGTGGGAAGCGATGCGCCGGAAGGCCATAAGAGCAGTCTGAACCGCACAGCCATGCTGATGCTGGCGGTGACCATTCACAATTTTCCCGAAGGTGCGGCGTGTGGTGCTATTTTCGCCGGAGTGTTAAACGGGGACGGAACTGTTACGATGGCGGGAGCCCTGACGCTGGCCATCGGTATCGCCATTCAGAATTTCCCGGAGGGAGCCATTATTTCCCTGCCTCTTCGGAGTGAAGGAAATAAGAGAGGAAAGTCCTTTGCCTTAGGCGTATTGTCGGGAGCAGTGGAACCGGTGGGAGCGATTCTGGCCATTGCACTGGCAAGCATTGTGACACCGATCCTTCCGTATATGCTGGCATTTGCCGCAGGTGCCATGATCTATGTGGTCGTGGAGGAACTGATTCCGGAAGCCAGTGAGGGAGAGCATTCCAACCTGGGAACCATTGCCTTTGCGATTGGTTTTGCGTTGATGATGATGTTGGATGTGGCACTGGGATAATGTGTACAGTGTAATATTTGCAAAAGCAAAGTGAGAACAGCAGGAAGGATGTACGGGAATGTCCGTGGAAAATGAAAAAGAAATACAACAGCTGAAAAACCGGATCCGTGAACTGGCAGACAAATCCTACAACCAGAACCAGTACACATTTACCGGATTCTTAGGACTGGCGGAGCAGGATGCCCTGTGGCAGGTGGAACGGGAAGTGAAGTTCGCAGGGATCACCTTATACGGCGGCAGGGAAGAGGCAGAGCGGAAGCTCCTTCGCTTCGGCAGTGAGGCGGAGCTGGGCTATGAACAGCACTTTCCTATCTGCTGTATCCGGATCAGACCTCTATCCGCGAAATTTGCAGACAAGCTGTCCCACAGGGATTATCTGGGGGCACTGATGAACCTGGGTATTGAACGGAGCACCATCGGTGATATTCTGCCGGGGGAGGGCGAAGCGTTTTTGTTCTGTCTGGATACCATCGCGGAATTCATCTGTGACAATCTGGAACAGATCCGTCATACCCATGTGAAATGCGAGGTGGTGGATGCGGCGGCAGAAGTACCGCAGGAAGAACCGGTGCGTCAGGTCATTCAGGTGGCAAGCCCGCGTGTTGATGCTGTCATTTCCAAGGTATATAATAAATCCAGAAGCGACTGCCTGGAGCTGTTCCGGGCGGGAAAGGTATATGTGAACGGCAGGCTGTGTGAAAATAATTCCAAGCCCCTGGAGGCGGGGGATGTGGTAAATGCCAGAGGCTACGGTAAATTCCGCATAAGTGGAGAACCCCATGCCACGAGGAAGGGGAAGCTTGCCATAGAGGCTGAGGTATATCCGTAGCGGTTCGGTCATGAGATGACAGTTGCCTTGCTCGTAAGGAAAAAACGAAGACGTGAAGGAGGTTAAACAGTGTATCATTATACTGCGATCCAATGGCTATTTTTCTTTTATTTTTATTGCTTTTTCGGCTGGTGTTTTGAATCCACCTATGTATCCCTGAAAAGCAGGAAGCTGGTCAACCGTGGTTTCTGCCGCGGACCGTTTCTGCCGCTGTATGGAAGTGGAGCCATCATGATGCTGGTAGTGTCCATGCCGTTTCAGGACAATCTGGTGTTAGTCTATATTGCCGGATGTATCGGGGCTACGGTGCTGGAGTATGTCACAGGTGTGACTATGGAGGCGTTATTTAAAGTCAGATATTGGGACTATTCCAAGAATAAATTCAATTTCCAGGGACATATCTGCCTGGGGTCTTCATTGGCATGGGGTGGTCTGACGATCCTGATGACGGAGTTTATCCATAAGCCCATTGAACATCTGGTATTGTCCATTCCGGACAGCATCCTCACTCCTGTGACACTGGTGCTGACGGCGCTGATTGGTGCGGATTTCGCATTATCCTTCAAGGCAGCCCTGGATCTGCGGGATGTACTGGAGAAGATGGAGAAGGCAAAAGAAGATATGCTGCGGATCCAGAAACGGCTGGATGTCATTATTGCTGTGACCAGTGAAGATCTGGAGAACCGCAAGGAGGGATTCAGCGAGAGTCTGGCCCAGAAGAAGGAAGACTTTACTGCAAGTATTACCACCAGAGTGGAGGACCTGAAGTCCAACATTGAGGGCAAGCTGGAGAGCTTCCGCACTTCCGCACAGAAATCTCCCAATCAGTATTTGGAGAGCGTGAAGAACGAGGTCGCCGAGTTGCGGCAGAAGTACACCAGAAGCGTGGCAGACAGAGAGAATGTCAGCAGTTTAAGAGATTTCTTCCAGCGTGACATGATCCGTTCCAACCCTACCATGAGTTCCGAGAAGTTCAAGGAAGCTCTGGAAGAACTGAAAGAGCACTCCAATAAGAAAAATGAATAAAAAGCAGAAAAAAGCATGTCTGTGATGCCCGTTTTTAGGGGGCGGAAGGGCATGCTTTTTTTGCACATGGAAAATGAGAAAAAAAAGGAAAAAATAGGAAGAAATAGGATTGACAATATAACGGGGGGGGGTATACTAAATAACGGTAAAAATAAAATCCATAACATTATACTTAGGAGGAATGAGATAATGAAAAAGAAATTAATCATTGCCGCAGCCATTGCATTTGCAGTATTTGCAGTTCCTTTCGGCAGCAGTGCACTGTCTACCGTATCTGTAGCAAGTGAGAATAATACGGTGGCACCGACACCTGCACCTGTTGTAGATGTAGATAAGGTGAAGGTTAGCATTGATAACATTAGCATTACAGATGTGTCCAGCGCAGACGAGGCAGTAGCTATTTTGAAGAATAACATTGGAATCCAAACTTTGAGGGCCGCGTTGTGGCAGAGTTATGATCTTAGAGAGGAATTGTATGGCCGTCTGGAACAGGAATATGCAGATGCAAAAGGAATCCAGATTTCTAAACCTAACTTTACAGACGATTTTAATAAAGAATATTCAGATGAGTGGTGGGTATCCAGTGAAGGAGTAGCTCTTAATGATTGCGCTGAGTTACAGGTGGATGCTCCTACAATCAAACCTTCCGTTTCTGGTGTCACATCTATATGTTATTTGGACTTCAGCTTGATTAATGCAGAAGGACGGAAAGTTGGTGCTGCAGTGAACGTTCCGGTAGGTATCGGAGTATCTGTTCCTGCGGGAATGGACCCCGCGAAAGTAGTAGTTTATCATTTCGCAGCAGATGGCAGCATAGATGAGATTATTGATCCGGAATGGTATGTAGATGAGACCAGCGGCAGAGATTCTGTATATTTTCTAGTAGATCACTTCTCCACTTTTGCCATCGCAGAAGTTGAGACTACCAGCGCTGAAGGTACTGACAACGCATTTGGAAGATATCGTGACAATGTGGCAAGCGAGATCGCTAATGCCAAGGACGGTGCTACCGTTAAGATCAGCAGAGACAAGAATATCAATGCTCTGCCCAACGATATCATGCAGGCTCTGTACAAGAAGCAGACGGTAGCTCTGGAGCTGGAGTACACCTTCGAAGGCAACGAGTATACGGTAACCATCCCTGCCGGTAAGGCAGAAGACAATGCTATCGAATGGTATGGTCCTCTGTACCTGCAGATGCGTTACGGCAAATAAGTAACCGTAAGGAAATGAAATAACCGGGAAATATAAGGCACTCTTCAGTCAATGAGGGGTGCCTTGTTTTTCAGTCTGAAGGATAATGTAAGCTATGAAGAAACAGGAACAAAATACAAAAGAGACCGTGAGTATGCTGGTTTATGGGTATCTGGTGATTCTTTTTGCCGGTTTACCGCTGTATATGCAGAACAAGCTGGTGATGATCGGAAATGCAAAATATTTGTTTTTCCGGAATACTACGCTGGTGCTGGGGGCTTTTGTGGTGCTGGCTGTGCTGTGGCAGGGGATCCGGGGAGAACGGACAACGAAACGGACGTGGAAGAAAACGGATGTGTTTATGCTGTTGTATCTGGTGTCTGCAATCTTTTCTTATGGAATCAGTCCCTGCAGGGAGGATGTCCTTTTAGGGTATCCCGGCTGGTATATGGGGCTGGTGACCCAGGGATTGCTGGTGGGGATCTATTTTGCGGTATCCCGGTATTATGACGGCAGCAGAAGTATCTGGTGGATCGCCGGGATTACGGCAGGAATCGTGACACTGATCGGGCTGCTGAACCGTCTGGACATTGATGTGCTGGGAACTTTCCGCGGAATGGAAAACGGAGAATGGAACCGGACCCAGCTGTTGTCCACCATCGGTAACAACAACTGGTATGCAGGCTATATCAGTGTGACGGCAGGTATCTCTCTGGCAGCAGCTTTTATGGGAAAACGGCAGGTCAGAGTACTGGGGATGATTGGGAGCTTTGTGTTTTTTGCATCGGCTATTACTTCCAACAGTACTACAGCTATACTGGCAGCCTGCGGATTAAGCCTGCTGTTACTGTTGCTTTCTCTGCGGAAGAGAGGCCTGCTGCTGCGGGCGTTGGAGATCCTGATGCTTTTACCGCTTTCGGTATTTATGGTCAGGATGTTTTTGCTGTTACATCTGACCGGCCTGGTGCTGGCAGGGGATGCCGAAAAAAGACTCTTTTTTACCCCGGCCTGGTATGTGGTGTTTGTTGTGGAAGTGGCGGTATATCTGATTTTGCAGCTGCGGGAGAGACAGGAGAGAAGTGACCGGCTGGAGAGCGGCCGGGTTTTTCGGACCTTTGTGGGGCTTGCGGTTGCGGTGACGCTGGCGGCACTGCTTCTTGGCTGTCTGCTGGTGGCGGGATATCTGCCCGGCAGTGATAAAGTGTCGGAAGTTGCCAACGGCCGGCTGGCACTGTGGAAGGTCACGATTCTTACTTACGGAAAAGAGGGACTCCTGTTTCAGATATTCGGTATGGGCCCTGACAGCTTCTATTATGCGCTCTATCAATGGGGCAGTGATGCCATGGACTGGATCAACCGGGGACTTCTGGACAACAATATCTATTCCAATGCCCACAACGAATGGCTGACCCTCCTGGTACAGCAGGGAATTCTGGGAGTCATTGCCTACGGTGGAATCTTCCTCACCGCATTCCGGAACCTTCGAATCTCCGCAACCAGGGATCCCCGGGCACTTGCAGTTTTCCTCGGCCTCACCGGCTATTTGATCTGCTCACTGTTCACTTTTCAACATGTGTTGTCCACACCCTTTGCCTTTGCTCTTCTGGGAATGGCAGAGGGTGTTTTTATGTAAAGTCATCTTAATAAAGTTTTAAAGGTTTTTCCTGTTTTTTATTAATCTGGATTCTGTTACAATGATTTTAGCGTAAGGGAAAGCTCCTTGCGCAGGAAGTGTCCGGGCTGCAGCCACCGGCACAGAAATGAGGGAGAGTATGTACAATATATTGATCTGTGATGATGAGAAGGATATCGTAAACGCGTTAAAGATATACTTAAATGACACCAATTATCATTTTCTGGAGGCTTTTGACGGTGAGGAAGCCGTACATCTGGTAGAGACGAATGAGGTGCATCTGGTACTGATGGATATTATGATGCCGAAACTGGACGGCATACAGGCGATGATCAGGATCCGGGAGAAGAGTAATGTTCCGGTGATCCTGCTGACTGCCAAGGGCGAGGATTCCGACAAGGTGCTGGGACTTACCGTGGGAGCGGACGATTATATCACGAAGCCTTTTAACCCCATCGAAGTATCCGCCAGAGTCAAATCCCAACTGCGTCGCTATATGCAGCTGGGTGGAGGTACTGTCCGACCGGATGTGATAAGAGTCGGTGGTATCGAACTGGATGACAAGGAGAAAAGGGTGATGCTGGACGGCGAGCTGGTAGCACTGACGCCCACGGAGTATGAGATCTTAAAGCTTCTGATCCAGAATCCGGGACAGGTATTTTCCCCGAAGGAGATCTATACCAGAATCTGGAACGACCTGCCCCTGGGCAGCGAGAATACCGTGGCGGTACATATCCGGCATTTACGGGAAAAGTTGGAAATCAATCCGGCAGAACCCAGATACTTAAAAGTAGTCTGGGGCCAGGGATACAAATGTGAGAAGCAGGGATAAGAGCAGGCAGGTGAGCGGAGCAGCTTGAGGAAATAAGGAGACAGGAATATGGATAACAGGGAAGAAAACAGCAGGAGCACAGAACAGGACAGAGTGGCAAATCCGGTGGAAGAAACAGTGAGTACGACGGTAGAACCAGCATTGTCAGAGAATAAAAGGGAACGGAAAAAAAGAGAAAAAGCAGAGAAAAAAAAGAATGCACCGGCACAGGGAAACAGCCTGTTGGGCAGCACAATGGCAAAGGTTGTGGCATTTGTTCTGATGATCGCAGCCGCAATTGTGGGGGTGTTGGGACTCTATGGTACCTGTATGCTTGCAGACAGTGGAGCGTATTCCTCCGGTGAAAGGATGTTTATCCATGATCAGCTGTTGTACCGGCAGGTCAATCAGGATCTGTATCGGATACGCGACTGGTATGAGAATGAGAGCTTGCAGACCATGGAAGCTTATTGCAGGCAGCGGAACATCTGGGTAAAGGTGGAGAGCTACGATCTGGATACGGATGAATTCCTGGGAGAATGGAAGAACGAGGATTATGTAGACAAGACAAATGATCTGACTTACCGGCTGGAGTCCCAGGTGCAGCATAGGAATGATAACACCTATATCAACACAGAAACTTCCTCTGCCTCTGATAGCTATGAAAGTTACGGAAGCTCTGAAAGCTCTGATATCATGGAGCTTGAACCATCTGTCAATACCGGGTCTGATGTGGAAAGCATAACGGCAGCGGAGCAGGAAGCCCTTTCCTCCGGCAATCTGGAGAAATATCTGGATCTGGGGGACAGCGTATCCTTAGGTGGAGAGACCTATGTGCCGGTTGAACGGGCGGAACAATATGCAAAATGGATGATCAAGGATGCCTTAAGTGAGACAGAACGGCAGCAGGAAGAGGCTGCAGAGGAAGCATTAGCAGAGCGTAACAAGCGTATTGTGGTTACCCTGACAGTGAATCCCAGCCTGCCGAAGGAAGACGAATATGCCCTGATCTATCATCAGGCAGAGCAGTTTTATGATAACCGAAATGTGATCCCTGTGGTATGCTGTACGGGAACGATACTGGCATTATTATGCTTTATCTTCCTGTTGTGCAGTGCCGGACATAAGAATGGCAGGGAGGGTATTACCCCCAGTGCGATCCATGATATCCACCTGGATGTGTATACAGTGGTCGTTATTGTTGGAGCTTTTACCGGTCTGTACCTGGCTTTTGGATGGATCGGTATGAACTCAAGTATGATCAATCTGATCGTTCTGGTGGTACTGTTTGCCGCAGAGGTGATATGGTGCACCCTGTACTGCATGGAGTTGGCTATTCGCCTGAAAATGGGAAAATGGTGGCAGAATACGATCCTGTATAGAGTGTTCCGGTTCTTCGGAAGATTCTGCAAGAGAGTTTTCCACGGTATTGTGAAATTGATCCGTGGGATTCCTATGGTATGGAGAACAGCACTTTTGTGCCTTGCAGTCTGCGTGGTAGAGTTTTTCGGTTTAATGCTGTTTTATAATGATACAGATGTATTACTCTTTTTCTGGGCCATAGAGAAATTTATTCTGTGCGGTGCGATTACTTTTGTGGCATTGATGTGCAAAGAACTGCAGGAGGGCAGTGAAGCATTGGCGGACGGAGATCTGAATTATAAGCTGGATACCTCCCATATGGTATTGTCCTTCAAGGAGCACGGAGAGAATCTGAACCGCATCGGCGAGGGAATTTCCGCAGCCGTGGAACAGAGGATGAAAAGCGAACATTTAAAGACGGAGCTCATTACCAATGTCTCCCATGACATTAAGACACCACTGACTTCCATTATCAATTATGCGGATCTCATCGGAAAAGAAGTGGAAGAGAACGACGCAGTCACAGGGAGCAGCCCGACGGATCCGGATTCTGAAAAGAAACAGCGGATCTCGGAGTATGCGGAAGTGTTGTTACGTCAGTCCAAGAAGTTGAAAAAACTGTTGGACGATCTGCTGGAGGCTTCCAAAGCCACCACAGGCAATCTGGAAGTACACCCGGAAGTCTGCGATGTATCGGTACTGTTGTCACAGGCGGCGGGGGAATACGAGCAGCGATTCTCTGACAAGAAGCTGGAAACTATCGTAAAACAGCCGGAGGAGACCGTAAAGGTCATGGCGGACGGCAGGCATCTGTGGAGAGTGTTTGACAATCTGCTGAATAATATTTACAAATATGCCCAGGCAGGCAGCCGCGTCTACCTGAACGTGGAACATGACGGTCAGGATGTGAGAATCATTTTCCGGAATATGTCAGCCTTCCCGCTGGAGATGTCACCGGAGGAACTGGAAGAGCGGTTCACCAGAGGAGACAAATCCCGCCACATGGAGGGCAACGGTCTGGGATTATCCATAGCCAAGAGCCTGACGGAACTGCAGAATGGTGATATGCAGATTGTCACGGACGGCGACCTGTTCAAGGTGGTGATCACTCTGCCAGAGACAGAGTAACAGTTGTTCGTTGGATTCGTTGGGTTTACGAATGTAAGTATGTGACAGTACGGATAAGATTTGTAAATTTTCTAAAAATAGTATTGACAAAATAGAAAATAGAGATTATTCTAAGACACATAAACAACATTCATAAGTTTACCAAACCTGTGAGGAAGAGTAGTAAGCCTTAGGGAATTTTACAGAGAGCCGTGGATGGTGGGATCACGGTAAAGGAACTTTCGCCGAATGGACTTCCGAGGCTGGCCCGAGAACAGATCAGTTTTAGGCGTCAGCGGGATTCGGACCCGTTATCAAGCCGATGGATATGATAGTATCCAGAGAGAGTGGACACAATTCGCAGGAATTGTCAAATTGAGTGGCACCACGATGATGAGCAAGAGCTTATTACCGTCTCAAGTGTATAGCAATATACATTTGAGGCGGTTTTTTGTTATGAAAGTCTTTCAATCCACATGACGCTTGTATGCAATACGAATGTGGGTACAGATGCGAAAGCATCTGGCTTTCATGACAGTGAAAGGTTCAGTAATCTTATGAGCAAACTATTTTATGGTATGCGCTGCATATCATGGTACGCAGGACGTACAGAAAGTCCAGCTAATAAATGTCAATAGGTAAATGAAAAATATTTTTCTTTAAAAAA
>OOBV01001583.1_pt1 | contig 13933 bp, 10 predicted proteins | sample 1671731 | NCBI WGS metagenome assembly OOBV01 (sample SAMN06348186, study PRJEB24527) | human gut metagenome | biome: human gut; feature: ankylosing spondylitis patient; material: feces | host: Homo sapiens | place: China | collected 2015-10
AATACAAAAAAATATATAAAAAATTGTAAATTTTTTTCTCTTTCCTCTTTCATTTTTGGTAAATATATATTAAAATACAATACAGGTATAAGGTTTTATAGTTAAAACGGAAAATAAACACTATAGGATGAGAAGGGATTGAAATCAGATGATATCGAATCAGGTGCTTCAGAATACTCTTGAAGGGTTAAAAGAAATTTCCAGAACAGAATTTTGTGTACTAGACACAGAAGGTAAAGTGCTTGCAAGTACTTTTGCAGATTTTTCCATTGCAACACAGGATGTACAGGCTTTCGTAGAATCACAGGCCGACAGCCAGCTTGTAAAGGGGTTCCAGTATTTTAAAGTCTGTGATGACTATCAGCTGGAATATATACTGGTTGCCCATGGCGACGATGAAGATACTTATATGGTTGGCAAGCTCGCTGCTTTTCAGATCCAGAATCTGATCGTAGCGTATAAAGAACGCTTTGACAAAGACAGCTTTATCAAGAACCTGCTTCTTGACAACCTGCTTCTTGTTGACATTTATAATCGTGCGAAGAAACTGCACATTGAGGCAGATGTCCGCCGCGTAGTCATGATCCTTGAAATGCCACAGGAGAAAGACCACAGCTCCATGGAAAGCGTGAAGAGTCTTTTCGGCGGTAAAAGTAAAGACTTTATCACAGCAGTAGATGAGAAAAGTATTATCGTAGTCAAGGAACTCGAAGATGGTGAGAATTATCCTGAGATGGATCAGCTTGCACATACTATCCTTGATACTCTTGGAATGGGAAATGACGGTAAGACACATATGGCATACGGTACTATCGTCAATGAACTGAAAGAAGTATCACGCTCCTATAAAGAAGCCCGCATGGCTCTTGATGTAGGTAAGATTTTCTTCGGAGATAAAGAAGTGATTGCATACAGCTCTCTGGGAATCGGACGACTGATCTACCAGCTCCCGATCCCACTCTGTAAGATGTTTATCAAAGAAATCTTCGGCGGCAAATCCCCGGATGACTTTGACGAAGAGACTCTGGTTACAATTGATAAGTTCTTCGAGAACAGCCTCAATGTTTCAGAGACATCCAGACAGCTTTACATCCATAGAAACACTCTGGTCTATCGCCTCGATAAACTCCAGAAGAGTACAGGTCTTGATCTCCGTGTTTTTGAAGATGCCATTACATTCAAGATTGCACTCATGGTAGTACGTTATATGAAATATATGGAAACACTGGAATACTGATATATTATAATAGAAGGAAAATTTTCAATGCCTGCCACAGCTTTAATTGCTGACGCAGGCATTTTTGACCTTTACAAATCCAGCCTTGCAGTGTATAGTTAGAAATCGAGATTGCAATTGATAAGGTATGCAATATCCTGAGACATGCAAGCCAAAATTCCATTGCTGCAGGCAATTTGGAATGAATGTTGGCTGCGTTACTGTGAACATTCTATGAATCCTCAAAAATCTCTTGCAATCCCCAAAAACATACATTACAATAATGTTACAAATTCATTAACCCATTGGAGGAAAAATCTATGATAGATCTTATAGATGTAAGCAAGTCCTATGGTCCCGGGCTTCCGGCAGTGAACCATGCGAACTTACATATAGATAAAGGTGAATTCGTCTTTGTAGTAGGAAACAGTGGTTCAGGAAAAACAACCCTGATCAAACTTCTTATGAAAGAGCTGGATTCCACATCCGGCCAGATCATCGTAAGCGGTGAACGTCTGGAAGGAATGAAACACAGAAGAGTAGCCAAATACCGCCGTAAGCTGGGCGTAGTATTTCAGGACTTCCGTCTTCTGAAAGACAGAAATGTATATGAGAATGTAGCGTTTGCTCAGAGAGTAGTCAACCGTCCCACAAGAGTAATCCGTAAACGTGTCCCGGAGGTACTTCAGGAAGTTGGACTTGCTGTCAAATACAAATCCTTCCCGGATGAACTTTCCGGTGGAGAACAGCAGAGAGTTGCATTGGCAAGGGCGCTGGTCAACCGTCCGGATATCCTTCTGGCAGACGAGCCTACAGGAAACCTGGATCCGAAGACTTCCGAAGAAATCATGAAGCTTCTGGAACAGATCAACGACAGAGGAACCACAGTCCTTGTTGTAACACACAACAAAGAGATCGTAAATGCAATGAAGAAACGTGTAGTTACTATGCATGAAGGTTCCATAATAAGTGACGAGAAAGAGGGAGAATATCATGAGGCCTAGCACAATATGGTATACCCTGAAACAGGGTATCAAGAACATTAAGAGAAACTGGATGTTTTCCCTGGCATCTATCATTACCATGGCTGCCTGTATTTTTTTGTTTGGCATTTTCTTCTCTATCGTGAATAACGTAAACAATGTTGCTCATAAAGTAGAGCAGGAAGTCCCGATCACAGTATTCTTTGATGAAGGAACAACGAACAAACAGATCAAGGCAATCGGTAAGAAAATTAAGGAACGCCCGGAAGTAGAGAAAATTGAATTCACATCCGCTGATGAGGCATGGGGAGAATTTAAAGAGATATATTTCCAGGGATCTGAAGCGGCAGACGGATTTAAAGATGACAATCCGCTTGCAAACCAGGCAAACTACAGTGTATACATGAACGATATCACGAAACAGTCAGAGCTGGTTTCTTATATAGAAGGGCTGAAACATGTACGTCTGGTAAATCAGTCCGAGGAAGCAGCCAAGACACTGGGAAATGTCAATAAACTGGTTTCCTATGTTTCCATTGCAATCATAGCATTATTACTTATCATTTCTATTTTCCTGATCAGCAATACAGTATCTGTCGGTATTGCAGTTCGTAAGGAAGAAATCGGAATCATGAAGTACATAGGAGCGACCGATGCATTTGTAAGAGCTCCATTCCTTCTGGAAGGCATTGTGCTGGGAGTTATCGGTGCTGCTATACCGTTGGTCGGACTTTATTTCTGCTATAATGCAGCGGTATCCTATATTCTGAACAAATTTAATGTGCTGACCGGTGTGGTTGATTTTATCCCGGTATGGCAGATTTACCAGACATTGCTTCCTATAGGACTGGCACTTGGAATCGGAATCGGACTGATCGGAAGTTTCTTTACAACAAGAAAGCATTTAAGAGTATAATAAAAAGCAGATAAGCATGAAGCTGCCGGAACAATGATATCATATCATAAACCGGCGGCTTTTTTTACAGGAGTGCAGACATGAAAAATAAAGAATTTTGGAAAGGTGCAGTAGCAGGAGCACTGGTTGTGACGTGCATCGGTACAGGTGTTTTTGCAGGAACAGGTCTTGCAGCAAAAGGAACAGCTCTTGGTGATCGCAAGTGTACATCAAAGCTGGCATATCTTGAAGAGCTGATCGACAGATACTATCTGGGAGATAAGGATGAAGAAAAGCTTCAGGAAGGGCTTTATGCAGGTCTTCTCTATGGGCTGGATGATCCTTATTCCAGATATTATACAGCAGAGGAATACGATTCTGAGAATTCTTTCAATGAGGGAAGCTATGTGGGGATCGGCATTCTTATGGAGAAGAACAAAGAAGGCGGAGTAAAGATTGTTGAATGCTATGAGGGCGGTCCCGGAGAAAAAGCAGGACTGGAGGAAGGGGACATCATCAGTGCCATTGACGGGGAAGATATCACAGAGGATGAAGTATCTGATGTTGCAGACATTGTCCGCAATTCAGATAAAGACAGTGTGGTGCTTACTGTTCACAGAGAAGGTGCAGAAGATGCCATGGAAATCACAGTCCCTGTCACAGATGTGGAATTACCGTCTGTTTTCCATGAAATGCTGGATTCTAAAATCGGTTACATCCGCATTACACAGTTTACAGGCGTTACCGGCGAACAGTATCAGGAAGCTTTTGATGACCTGCAAAAACAGGGAATGGAGAAAATGATCGTGGATCTCCGCGATAATCCGGGTGGACTTCTTGATTCTGTCTGTGATGTCCTGCGGAAAATCCTTCCGGAAGGACTGATCGTTTACACCGAAGATAAGGACGGAAACAGAGAAGAGGAAAAATGTGATGGCAAAAACGAACTCCGGATTCCGCTTGCAGTCCTGGTAAATGAAAGCAGCGCCAGTGCATCAGAGATTTTTGCCGGTGCAGTGCAGGATTATGGTATTGGAACGATTGTCGGAACAACCACTTACGGAAAAGGCGTGGTACAGTCCATCCGCCAGCTCTCAGACGGAAGTGCCATTAAACTGACTGTTGCCAACTACTACACTCCAAAAGGAAACAACATCAACAAAACAGGAATCAAACCTGATATAGAGGTTTCTCTGGATACCAGCCTGCTGAATAAGAATAAAGACGAGATCACCCATGATGAGGATAATCAGCTGCAGGAAGCGATTAAGGCAGTTGAGAAGGAAAAGTAGTTGTTTGGCTGATAGTTTGATGTTATACTGTATATATCTGTATTTATAATAGAAGCATTTTTATTATAGATGAAAAGTCCATTACTGAGCAGGCAGCGGATTTTGATTTGTAGTTGCTAAGACACTGAACAGTTAATGGGCAGAAAGTGAAAAATATCAGAAAACGAGAGGGCGACAACATGAGCGAATATGTGATCACCACCGACAACAATTCAGATCTTCCGGAGAAATATCTCAAAGACCATGGAGTAGGCTGCATGTATCTCAGTTATTCCATGGATGGAAAAAATTATACACATGGAAATTTCCTTTCGGAGCATGAATTTTATGAGGCAATGAGAAACGGTTCCATGCCAACCACAGCACAGGTAAATCCTGAAAATGCAAAAGCACTGCTAGAGCCTTACCTGAAAGAAGGAAAAGATATTCTTCATATTGCATTTTCCTCTGCCTTAAGCGGTACATACAATAGCAGCCGTATCGCAGCAGAGGAACTGATGGAGGATTATCCGGACCGCAAGATCATCGTGGTAGATTCTCTTGGCGCTTCCCTTGGTCAGGGGCTTCTGGTTTACCTTGCACAGGAGAAGAAAGAGCAGGGAGAAGATATGGAGACAGTTGCGAAATGGGCAGAAGAGAACAGGCTTCATATGGTACACCTTTTTACAGTCAACGATTTAAACCACCTATACCGCGGAGGCCGTATTTCCAGAACTACTGCAGTAGTAGGAAGTATGCTGAATATTAAACCGGTCCTTCATGTAGACAACGACGGAAAACTCACTGCCATCGGTAAAGTCCGCGGCCGTAAAAAATCCCTTCAGGAGCTGGTAAAGCTTATGGATGAGAAAATCGGCAGCTATCATGACACCTGCCATACCATCTTTATCAGTCATGGCGACTGTGAAGAAGATGCAAATTATGTGGCAGAGAAAGTAAAAGAAAAATACCAGATCAACACGATTATCATGAATCAGGTAGGAGCCACCATCGGCGCTCACTCAGGTCCGGGAACAATGGCGTTGTTTTTTGTGGGAGATGAAAGATAAATTAGTTTTTTTTGTAAAATGGTTTCATGGTATCATTATCCTGCGGGAAAATAAATGATACTGTGGAACCACTTTTGATATTACAGGAGAATTTTATGAAATTATTAAAAAAAGCATTCGCATTCACATTTATATTTATGCTGAGCGTTTCAGGACTGACAGGATATCAGGTAAACGCCTCAGAGAAGCCAAAACATCTGGATATCCTGTTCACCCATGACCTGCATTCCCATTTGAACAGCTTTCAAACGATTGTAGACGGGACACAGCAGGAGACCGGCGGGTTTGCCCGGCTGAAAACATTGATCAATGAGCACGAGAAAGAGAATACAGATACACTCATATTGGATGGCGGAGACTTCTCCATGGGAACTCTGATACAGACTGTATATGACACTGAGGCTGCCGAACTGCGGATGCTTGGATATCTGGGCTGTGATGTGACAACTCTGGGAAATCATGAATTTGATTACGGCTCCGATGGTCTGGCAGATATGCTGAACGCCGCAGTCAGTTCAGGGGAAAATCTTCCCGGGATGGTTGTGTGTAATGTGGACTGGGATGCAATGAAAAAAGCCGGCCTCAGTGAAGGACAGAAACAGATTTATGAAGCATTTCAGACATATGGAGTAAAAGACTATACGGTAATTCAAAAAGGTGATGTAAAGATTGCAGTACTGGGTGTTTTCGGCAAGGATTCTCTGGATTGCGCTCCTACCTGCGAGCTTCTTTTCAAAGACCCGTCAGAAGCAGCCAGAGAAACAGTAGAGGAAATAAAAAAGAACGAAAATGTAGACATGATCGCCTGTGTATCACACAGCGGAACATGGGAGGACGAAAAAGTATCAGAGGACGAAATCCTTGCAAAGAATGTTCCGGACATTGATCTGATCGTCAGCGGACATACCCACACACAGTTGGCAGAACCAATCCTGCAGGGAGATACCTGCATCGTATCCTGTGGAGAATATGGGAAAAACCTGGGAACACTTTCCATGACTCAGAAAGAGAATGGACGGTGGGAAACGGATACCTATGAGCTTGTTCCGGTTACGGATGAAATCAAAGCAGATGAAGCCACACAGAAGAAAATAGATGAATTGTCAGATACTGTTGATATCAATTATCTCTCCAATTTTGGTTATACCAGAGAGGAAATTCTGGCAGAAAATGACATTGAATTTAACAGCCTCAGTGAGATGGAAACAAAGCATGAGGAGTTGAATCTGGGAGATATCATATCAGATGCTTATGTATATGCAGTAGAGAATGCAGGAGACTCTGATGGAGAAAAAGTAGATGTTGCGATCGTACCTGCCGGAACTGTAAGAGATACTTATACAAAAGGCAATATAACAGTGGAGCAGGTATATAATTCCTTCTCGCTGGGAACAGGAAAAGACGGGCTTGCAGGTTATCCTCTGATCAGTGCATATTTAACGGGAAAAGAACTGAAAACAGTGGCAGAGGTAGATGCCTCCATATCAGATTTTATGACAATAGCCAGATTATATTGCAGTGGAATGAATTTCACCTATAATCCCCACCGAATGATCTTAAATAAAGTAACAGACTGTTATCTGACAGGCAAGGATGGGGAAAGGGAAGAAATACAGGACGATAAATTGTATCATGTTGTCACTGACCTGTACACTGGCCGTATGCTTGGCTCTGTTCTGGACAAATCCTATGGTCTGATATCCATCGTCCCCAAAGATAAAAACGGCAATCCCATAGAGAATCTGGAAGATTATGCAGTCATGGATGGAAAAAAAGAACTGAAAGCCTGGGCTGCAATCGCAGAATACATGCAATCCTTTGAAGACACAGACAAAGACGGAATTGCAAATGTGCCGGAATATTATGATACAACACACGAAAGAAAAGTTGCAGACAACAGCAAAAACATCATAAATCTGATAAAACATCCGAATAAATTTGCCGTAGCGATTGTCGGAATCTGTATTGTGGCTGTTGGGGTGATTCTGCTGTTGATCTTTGGGGTTGTCAAGATTATCAGAAGAAGAAAATAGAATTTATGTCAATAAAATAGCACAACAGCAGTAGGGGCAGTTTCTGATTAACAGGGACTGCCTTTTATGCTGCGATCATATTTCCTGATGAAATTTCCTACGACAATTAAGACAGGTATGTATCATGTTCGCAAAAAATATGATATACTTACGCTGTATATAAGCTAGAGTAAAAAACGGGGGAACGTGAAATGGCTGAAATGGAAAACAGTAAAGATCTGATCAGTGTATTGTGGAGCGGAGCAGATATTCTTCGCTCAAAAATGGATGCAAATGAATACAAAAACTATCTTTTGGGAATTATTTTCTATAAATATCTGTCAGATTCTTTTCTTATTAAAGTATATGATATGATCTGCGACAGCAAACCACAGACATTAAAAGAAGCACTGGATGTATATGTAAAAGAATTGGAAAGTGAAGATGGCGAAGAACTGAAACAGGGAATGAAAGAAGAATGCCATTATGTGATTGAGCCTGAACTTACATACACGTATTTTGCAGATGCTGCAAGAAACAATTCTTTTAACAGAGAGCAGCTGCAGAAAGCATTCAATAATATTGAACAAAGTGATCCTATCTTTGCAGACCTGTTTGCGGATATTGATCTGTATTCCAACCGTCTGGGAACAGGAGACCAGAAGCAGAGTGATACAGTTGCAAGTCTGATAAAGGAAATTGATAAAGCAGATTTATTGGATTCGGATGCAGAAATTCTTGGAAATGCTTATGAGTATCTGATTGGACAGTTTGCATCAGAGACAGGAAAGAAAGCCGGAGAATTCTATACACCTCAGGCAGTATCCAAAATTCTTACCCGCATTGCAATCGCAGGACAGGAAGAAAAACAGGGATTATCTGTCTATGATCCATGCATGGGTTCCGGCTCCCTTCTGCTTAATGCAAAAAAATATGCGAAATATTCTCAGTATATCAAATATTATGGACAGGAATTAAATACTTCGACTTACAATCTTGCAAGAATGAATATGTTTCTTCATGGCATTCCGGCAGAGAATCAGAATTTGAGAAACGGAGACACTCTTGACGGAGACTGGCCAACAGATGAAGAAACAGACTTCAATATGGTACTTATGAACCCACCTTACAGCGCAAAATGGACCGCAGCAGCAGGCTTTCTGCAGGATGAAAGATTTAGTGATTATGGGGTGCTTGCACCGAAATCAAAAGCAGATTACGCTTTCTTACTGCATGGACTCTATCATCTGAAAAATAATGGAACTATGGCAATTGTACTTCCGCATGGTGTCCTCTTCCGGGGAGCTGCGGAAGGGAAAATCAGAGAAAAACTGCTTCGTTCCGGAAATATTTATGCAGTAATTGGCTTACCTGCGAATCTATTCTATAATACTTCGATTCCAACTTGCATTATCGTTCTGAAGAAGCATAGAGATGGCAGAGATGTGCTGTTTATTGATGCTTCAAAGAAGTTTGACAAAGGTAAGAAGCAGAATGAAATGACAGATGTGCATATCAATGAAGTGATGGAACTGTACAGTAAACGAGAAACTGTAGAAAAAGAATCATTTCTTGCCAGCTTTGAAGAAATAGAAAAGAACGACTTTAACCTCAACATCCCACGCTATGTTGACAACTTTGAAAAAGAAGAAGAGATAGACTTGAATGATCTGTTATCCGAGATGAAGAAAACAGATGACGAATTAGAAAAAACACAGGGGGAATTCCTGGCCCTGCTCAGGGATTTAACTTCTACAGATGACGCAATTATGAAATCATTAGATGAACTGATTGCGAAAATGGAGGGGTAAATTATGGGAAAACCTGATATTAGATTTAAAGGTTATACGGATGAGTGGGAACAGCGTAAGGTTTTGGATTTATTAAAATTATTAACAGATTATGATGCGAATGGTAGCTTTGCAGATATGGCAAAAAATGTTAATACAATGGATGGTTCTGGTTATGCTTGGTATGTAAGGATAACAGATTTAGAAAATCCAAAACCATTGTCAGAGCTGAAGTATGTAGATAAGTTGTCGTACGAATTTTTGAAAAAGACAGAACTTCATGGTGGCGAATTATTGATGGCAAAGCGAGGAGATATAGGTAAAGTCTATATTTTTGAACCTAGAACAAAATATGCGACAGTTGCACCTAATATGTATTTGCTTAAATTAAATAACAAAGTAATACCGCATTTTTTATATGATTATTTTGTTTCTGATGAAGGAAATAAAAAGCTTGCCAGACTAAATGCTTCTAGCACAATGGGAGCATTGTATAAAGATGATGTCAAAAACATTGATGTTATAATGCCATCTATCGAAGAACAGTCAAAGATTGGAATATATTTTCAGTCCCTCGATCACCTCATCACTCTTCACCAGCGAAAGCCAATTCCCCATCCCAACCATCCAATTATCCACACGAAACACAAAGGAGAAGAAAAATATGTCAGAATTAGAGTCAATGATAGAGGAAAAATTGATAGAACAGCTAATTTACGGAGATTCCCAGTGGACATACCGAGAAGATTTAAAGACGGAGGAGGATCTGTGGGCGAATTTCAGATATATTCTGGAGCAGAATAATAAGGACAGACTGGATGGAGAGGGACTTTCTGACTCTGAATTTGAACAGGTAAAGAACCAGTTGCAGTTTTCCTCATTTTATAAAGCAGGGGAATGGTTGGTAGGTGAGAATGGAAAGGTAATGGTTCATGTACAGCGGGATATGGAAAAGTTACATCTTGTAGTAATGAACCATGAGCATATTGCAGGAGGTTCCAGTGTTTATGAAGTGATTAATCAGTATAAAGCACTGAAATCAGATGATGAGGATTCCACAGATGTGCGGGACAGAAGATTTGATGTAACTCTTATGATTAATGGGCTTCCCATGATACATATTGAGTTGAAGAATAAACAGCATTCTTACATGGACGGATTCTGGCAGATAAAAAAATATATTGGTGAGGGTAAATTTACCGGGATTTTCTCAGCTGTGCAGATGTTTGTAGTCAGTAACGGTGTGGATACCAGATATTTTGCGGCAGCAGGGGATACAGAGTTAAATCCCAAATTTATGAGTGGATGGGTAGACAGAAAGAATAATCCTGTTTCAGATTATCTCAGCTTTGCAAAAAGTGTACTCCGTATTCCCCAGGCTCATGAAATGATTGCCAGATATACAGTTCTGGATGAAGATGCCAGACGGCTGATTCTGCTCAGACCATATCAGATTCATGCCATTGAGTCTATACGTGAAGCTTCAAAAACCGGAGAATCCGGTTTTGTATGGCATACAACCGGTTCGGGAAAAACACTGACATCCTATAAGGCAACAAGAAATCTTTTGATGGATATTCCAAGTATTGATAAGACGATTTTTCTCATTGACCGTAAAGATTTGGATACACAGACAACTATGGCATTTCAGGCATATGCAAATAATGATCTGGTAGATGTGGATGAAACAGATAATGTTAATGATCTAAAAAAGAAATTAAAATCGGCTGACCGTCAGGTGATTGTAACGACAATTCAGAAAATGCAGATTCTCATAAGTAAAAGACTGCAGGAAGGAACACCGGACTTTGACAAAATCAAAAATCTGAGGATTGCTTTTGTAGTGGATGAGTGCCACAGGGCAGTGACACCGAAAACAAAGAGAGAACTGGAACGTTTCTTTGGCAGGTCTTTATGGTACGGTTTTACCGGAACTCCACGTTTCGCAGAGAACCCATATCCACAGATGGGCGATTTGCCACGAACAACAGAAGAATTATATGGAAAATGTCTCCATTCTTATACCATACAGAATGCAATTCATGACAAGGCGGTTCTGGGATTTCAGGTTGAGCATAATGGTCCTAAAAATATGACAGATGAAACGGACAGCAGCCAGTATGACAATGAAACGCATATGTTAAAGGTATTGGATGTAATTTTAAACAAATCCTATTACAAATTAGGTCTTCAGAATGGAAAGGGAATGACATATGAGTGCATGCTTACAACCAAATCCATTCAGGTTGCACAGAAATATTATGAGCTGCTTACCAGAGTAAAGAATGGAGAAACTTCACTTGTGATCGATGAGAAAATCAGACAGGTGCTTCCGGATTTTCCTAAATTCGCCATCACCTATTCTGTTACCGAAAATGAAGAAGGCTCCCATGTGAATCAGGAAAAAATGCAGAAATCCCTGAATGATTACAATGATATGTTTGGAACCAAATATGAAATGTCCCAGATACAGAGCTATAATGCCAATCTGAATAAACGTCTTGCCAGAAAAGATGCCAGATTTAAGAGCAGACGAGAACAGCTGGATCTGGTAATTGTGGTAGACAGGCTGCTTACAGGTTTTGATGCACCATGTATGTCTACGATTTTTATTGATCGTCAGCCTATGGGACCGCATGATCTGATTCAGGCTTTTTCAAGAACTAACCGTATTTATGACACCAATAAGACATATGGACAGATTGTAACTTTTCAGGCACCAAAGCTCTTTAAGAAGTGTGTGGATAATGCGGTGAAATTGTATTCTGCGGGAAGTACAGAGACAGCGTTGCTGGCAGAATGGGATGAAGTAGAGCCTGCATTTCGTAAAGCACTTTCTGCACTGAAAATCTGCGCTGAGAAGCCTTCGGACATTCCAGGCATGTCCATGAAAGAGAAGAAAATTTTTGCAAAAATGTTCCAGGAGTTTGACAGCCTGTTTGCACAGCTGAAATCTTTTACAAAGTATGACGACAGTATGTTGGAAACGTATGGAATTACAGAGACAGAATATGAGGATTATGCAGGTCATTATAAAAATGTAATGGAAGAGATTCGTGATTCCAAAGATCATGGGGATTCAGATTCCGGTGATACACAGGTGGATCAGGATTATGAATTGATGGCATACAGCAGTACAAAGATTGATTACGAATATATTATTAACCTGATCCAGAATATTGTAACTCCTACAGAGGAGGATGAGGAAATTACACCACAGGAACGGCTGAAAAAGCTGGAAGAAGTAAAACAGTACGTGGCGGAGCTTCGCAAAGATAATGAAAAAGTAGCAGTCCTTATGTCAAATCTGATTGCAGATATTGAGAAAGATGACAGAAAGTACAGGGGAAAGTCTATCCTTAATATTATTGAAAATATGAAACGAGACTGTATGGAAAAAGTTATCTCTGATTTCTGTATTCAATGGTATGCGTCAAAGGATGATGTAATGTATGCGGCAATCCATTACAGAAATGGGAAAATCCCCAATGAAACGGCAATTAAGGCAACTGTTGATTATACCAGCTACAAAGAAGCACAGGAAACGGCTTTGCCGAAGTATAAATTTTATAATCGCATGATGGCAGAATTAAAGAAAACTCTGGACGAAGAGATAAAACCTCTTCTTATGACTGCATAAATCTATCAAATTTATCCGCTCCATTTGCAGAATTGCTATAGTTATTACATTGTGAATATCAGCGCAGGTAATTTCGGAAATGGAGAATGCTTATGTCAAATGATACAAATAACAATGTACTGTTTTCACAGTATTATGCACAGTGGATTGATGTATATAAAAAGGGTGCAATTCGTGAAGCAACTATGGCAAAATATCTGATGACACAGAGGTGGGTGGAGAAGCTGGTGCCTGAACTGAGGGTGTCAGAGCTGACCAGAACGGCATATCAGCAGCTTTTGAATGATTATGCAAGGGAACATGAGAGACAGACTACGCTGGATTTTCATCATCAGCTGAAAGGTGCTATTCTGGATGCAGTTGATGAAGGAATGATAGAACGAGATCCGACCAGAAAAGCCATCATTAAGGGAAAAACTCCCAAGGCCAAGAAAATAAAATATCTGAATCAGTTTGAACTTCATACATTGATCGCTGATCTGGATATTAAGGAAGAGCCAAACTGGGACTGGTTTATTCTTCTGGCGATTACTCCGGCAGATTTTGATTTTGGCAGGCAGACGCTGTCAATAAGCAAAACCTGGGATTATAAAGGTGAAGGTGGTTTCCTTCCAACGAAGAACAAATCTTCTGTGAGAAAAATTCAGATTGACTGGCAGATTGTTGTAAAATTCTCAGAACTGACCAAAACACTTCCGCAGAATCAGCCTGTTTTTGTGGGAGAATCGAAGGTTTACAATTCTACTGTGAATGATGTGCTTACCAGGCATTGCAGAAGGTGTGGGATATCTGAGATTTCCATACATGGACTCAGACATACCCATGCCTCATTATTATTGTTTGCCGGAGTGTCTATTGCCAGTGTTGCGCGCAGACTGGGGCATGCAAGCATGACTACAACACAGAAAACATACCTGCACATTATTCAGGAACTGGAGAACAAAGATGTAGATATGGTGATGAGAACTTTATCAGGATTATAATCTGGATGATTTAGAGAAATTACCTGCGCTGATAAAAAGTTACTGTTTTTTCTGTTACAGGAGGCATGGAAAA
>OOBV01001586.1_pt1 | contig 13916 bp, 9 predicted proteins | sample 1671731 | NCBI WGS metagenome assembly OOBV01 (sample SAMN06348186, study PRJEB24527) | human gut metagenome | biome: human gut; feature: ankylosing spondylitis patient; material: feces | host: Homo sapiens | place: China | collected 2015-10
CGTAGAGGGCGGCTTTTTCGCCGCAAGCGGGATCGATGTCCCGGGGCACTGCCAGGTCGATGAGATACCGGGGGGCTTTGGCAAGGCGGGAGAACTCCGCCCAGTCCACGGTATAGTGGGGGCTGGAGGTGGCGCTGACCAAAGCGTCAAAGCGGGGCATTTCTTGGTAGCGCAGGGCGTAGTCAAAACTCTCCGCCCCTTCCGGCACCTGGATCTGGCCGTGCTTATACTGGCGCAGGGTCATGCTCACCGAAAAGCCCTGTTCCAGCAGCCGGGAGCACACCAGGCGGCCGATCTCCCCGTTGCCGATGACCAGCACATTGCGGGGAGCATCCGGAGCGTTTTGCAGGATCTCCAGCGTTTTGGTGGCCACCGATGCTTCCGAACGGGTGAAGCGCAGGGTGGTTTTGATCTTTTTGGCAGCCGTGACGGCGGTGCGGAAAAACACTTCCAGCAGGGAGTCGGCGCAATGCTCTTCCCGGGCCAGGGTGATGGCGTTTTTCACCTGGGTGATGATCTGATCCTCTCCCCAGATCTGGGAGAGGGCGCCGCTGCCCAGAAGGCACAGATGGTCAAAGCACTCTTCGCCCCAGCGCACTTTGTAAAGGCCCTGACAGTCTTCAAAGGGCAGATTGGCCGCCTGGCAGAACAGGGCGAAGGGATCGGGGGAGAAGCCTTCCCGGCAGGAAAGGTAAATCTCGGTGCGGTTACAGGTGGAAAGCAGCACCGCCCCCTCCACCATCTCCATGTGGAACAGGGCCTGGAGGATCTGCTGCTGGCGGCTTTTGGCCAGGGAAAACCGCTGGCGGATGTCGATACCGGCCATGGAATGGTCGATGCCGGCCATGGAAATATTCAAAAAAACACATCTCCTGTCTTGTGTGAGGATAAAAGGCAAAAGAAAAGCCCCGGCGGAAAACAGGCCGGAGCAGACCTCCCCCAGGGAGATCAGACCGCTCATTTTCCGTATCCGCGCAAAAAATGAAGGGCAACGGTGAAGGCAGGTGTTCTGGCTTTGCGTCATGGCGCACCGCCGCCTTCCCGGAAAACCAGTGGCCAGGGCGGACGCTCGGCGTTTACAGCAACGGGATTGCGCGGGATTTGCACCCGGCTTCCCTCTTGGCCCCAAGGGGACCTTCACCGCGTTTGGTTGTTTCGGCCCGGGAACATTCAGCCCCAGTCCAGTACCTTATTATATAAAAACCGCTCTGCCTTGTCAAATGAAAGGGGTGGGCAAAAGTCAAAAAAACCCTTGCAATGAACTGGGAATTTTGGTATTATATAGCTAATTTATTTTACAGCGAAGGAGCGACGACTCTTGGATGAGCCGCCTTTAACCGGCACTGAGCCGGGACGAAAACGAAAGAAGGATTTTGCCGCAGCTTGCTTTGGCGCCGCCTGATGGCGGGGTCTGTGTTTGCTGCGGCTTTTGGTTTTGTCCGAACGGCGCTTTTTTGCGGAATACCCACATTTATTTTTTAGGAGGAAGATCATTCAATCATGGACAGTCACAGTATGCTGCTTATCGGGGTTCTGGTGGTTCTGATCGCCATGTCGGCCTATTTTTCCGCCACCGAAACGGCCTTCACATCTTTCAACCGCATCCGGCTGAAGAACATGGCCCAGGCGGGAAGCAAAAAGGCTCAGCTGGCTCTGAACCTTTCGGAGAACTACGATAAGCTCCTTTCCACCATTCTCATCGGCAACAACATCGTCAACATTTCTTCGGCTTCTCTGGCCACTGTCATCTTCACCAAGTATTTCGGCAATGCCGGCGTCACCCTTTCCACTGTGGTGATGACCGTCCTGGTGCTGATCTTCGGTGAAATCTCCCCCAAGAGCCTGGCCAAGGAATCCCCTGAGCGTTTTGCCATGTTCTCCGCTCCCATCATGCGCCTGCTTTTGTGGGTGCTTGCTCCGGTGAACTGGATCTTTATGCAGTGGAAAAAACTCCTTTCCATGGTGTTTAAAGCCCAGGAGGACAAAGGCATCACCGAAGAAGAGCTGCTGACCATTGTGGACGAAGCCCAGAATGACGGCGGCATCGGCGAGCAGGAAGGCGAGCTGCTGCGTTCGGCCATTGAGTTCCATGAGTTGGATGTGTCCGATATCCTCACTCCCCGGGTGGATGTGGTGGCTGTTTCGGATAAAGACACTCCCGAGGAAGTGGCGGAGCTGTTCCGCTCCACCGGTTTCTCCCGTCTGCCCTATTATGAGGACACCATCGACAATATTCAGGGCGTCATCAATCAGAAGGATTTCTACGGCCGGAAAGATTGGAAAGCTCCTGTGAAGGAAGTGGTCAGCTCGGTGCTCTTTATCACCGACTCCATGAAGATTTCCCGTCTGCTCCATCTGCTTCAGCAGAACAAGGCCCACATGGCCGTGGTCACCGATGAATACGGCGGCACCGCCGGTATTGTCACACTGGAAGATGTGATCGAAGAACTGGTGGGCGACATCTGGGATGAACACGACGCAGTGGAAGAAGAGGATTTCGAGAAGATCGCCGAGCGCCGTTACCGTGTGGAAGGCAGCGCCGATCTGGAGGAAATGCTGGAACTGTTCGGCATGGAAGAAGATCCGGAGCTGGATGTGAGCACCGTCAACGGCTGGGTGCTGGGCGTGCTGGGCCGCATCCCCAAGGAAGGGGAAGTGTTCCAGTATGACAAGCTCACCGCCAAGGTGACCAAGGCCGATGAGCGCCGGGTCATTGAGGTGGAAGTCAACGCCGACTGATTTTCATAAAAGAACAAAAAGGTCCCGGGCTTCGGCTCGGGACCTTTTTTGTTCTTCATCATACCCCCTCCCCTAGGGGGTGGCTGATAAGGTGATGGCGAAAAACAAAAAACAGAAAAGAAAAAATCCAGTATTTGCAGGGGAGAAACGGTTGACAAAGAGGAATGGGCGTGCTACCATACAGTCAGACCCCCTCCCAGGGGGGTGGGGGATAGGAAAGGAGAAATCCCATGTCGAGACATTATGATAAATCCCTGGACAACCGGCTGGCCGCCATCGAGGGCCATGTGCGGGCGGTGCGCCAGATGCTTACCGAGGACAAAGAGTGTGAAGACATTCTTTTGCAGCTGTCTGCCATTCAGGGTTCCCTGGAGAAACTGGGGAAGATCATTTTGAAGGATCATCTGAATAACTGCGTAAAGGAAGGCATCCAGCGGGGAGATACCCAGGTGCTGGAGCGGTTCAATCAAGTGCTGGACAAATATCTGTAAGGAGCCGGCCAAAGGAGGAGAGGACAATGCCCAACCCCAAGGAGAACACCATGCATTCGCATGAGCATGAGCATGAACACGATCACGAAGGCTGCGGCTGTGGTCACGACCACGGCCATCATCACGAGCACGAAAGCTGCGGTTGCGGCCACGACCACGGCCATGACCACGAGCATGAAAGTTGCGGCTGCGGTCACGACCATGGCCATGATCATGAGCACGAAAGCTGTGGTTGCGGTCACGACCACAGCCATGATCACGAGCATGAAGGCTGCGGCTGCGGTCACGACCACAGCCATGAACACGAGCACGAAAGCTGCGGTTGCGGCCACGACCACGAGCACGAAAGCTGCGGCTGTGGTTGCGGCCACGATCATGGTCATGAGCATCATCACCACCATCATCACACACCGTCGGCCGGAATGAGCCGGAAGGTGTATATCATCGATGGCTTAGACTGCGCCAACTGCGCCGCCAAGATCGAGCGGAAGATCAACCAGCTGGAGGAAGTGGAAGAGGCCACGCTGACCTTTGCCACAAAACAGCTGCGGGTTACCGCCAAAGATCCGGACGCCCTTTTGCCTCAGATGCTGGAGATTGCCCGCAGTGTGGAGGGCACCGCCACCATCACCCCCCGGGGAGAGGGTGTGCCCCAGGGAATGCGCCGGAAGACCTACCGCATCGACGGTCTGGACTGCGCCAACTGCGCCGCCAAGATCGAAGGGAAGATCAATCAGATGGAGGAAGTGGAGGAGGCCACACTGACTTTCGCCACAAAACAGCTGCGAGTCATTGCCAAAGATCCGGACGCCCTTTTGTCCCGGATGGTGGAGATCGCCCGCAGCGTGGAGGGCACCGCTACCATCACCCCCTGGGGGGATGGCCGGGAGACCGAGAAGGAAAAGAAGGACGAAAAAAAGGAAGAGCGCCGGGATCTTCTCTTTATCCTGCTGGGCGCCTGCCTGTTTGTGGCCGGTGAAGTGCTGGGCCATGTGCTGGGCGGGGCGGAAGACTCCCTGTGGCTGCGGGGCATTTTCCTGGTTTCTTATGTGATTCTGGGCGGCGAAGTGCTGCTCACCGCTTTGAAAAACCTGACCCGGGGCCATGTGTTTGATGAAAACTTCCTGATGAGCATTGCCACGCTGGGTGCGCTGTGCATCGACAACTTCCCCGAAGCGGTGGGCGTCATGCTGTTCTACCGGGCCGGTGAATACTTCGAGCACCGCGCTGTGGAAAAGAGCCGCAGCCAGATCATGGAGGCGGTGGACCTGCGCCCCGAAGTGGTGGAGCGGGTGCTGGGTGAGGGCAAAACTGAAACCATCCCTGCTTCCCAGGCTCAGGTGGGAGACATCCTGCTGGTCCGTCCTGGTGACCGGATTCCTTTGGATGGTGTTGTCACAAAGGGCGAAAGCCGCATTGATACCTCCCCGGTGACCGGTGAGCCGGTGCCGGTGAAGGTGACCGAAGGCAGCCCGGTGACCTCCGGCTGCGTCAATACCTCCGGCCTGCTGGAAATGCGGGCGGAAAAAGTGCTGGAAGAGTCCATGGTCACCCGTATCCTGGATTCGGTGGAAAATGCCGCCGCCAGCAAGCCTAAAATCGACCGGTTCATCACCCGGTTTGCCCGGGTCTATACCCCGGTGGTGGTGGGATTGGCTCTGGCTACCGCCATTCTGCCCTCCCTCTTCACCGGCGACTGGGGCTACTGGATCTATACCGCCCTGACCTTCCTGGTCATCAGCTGTCCCTGTGCCCTGGTGCTCAGTGTGCCTCTGGCCTTCTTTGCAGGCATCGGTGCCGGTTCCAAAAAGGGCATTCTCTTCAAGGGCGGCGTCTCTCTGGAAGCCATGAAAAATGTCAAGGCTGTGGTGATGGACAAAACCGGTACCATCACCAAGGGCAACTTTGTTTTGCAGCAGGTCGATTCCCTGGAAGGTGTGGATTCCCAGAAAGTGCTGGAAGTGGCTGCCATCTGTGAACAAAACTCCACCCATCCTATCGGCGTCAGCATCCTGGCCGCTACCAAGGAAAAGGGCATTTCTCTGGAAAAGCCCCAGCAGGTCACCGAACAGGCCGGTCAGGGCATTGCCGCCCAGACCTCCCAGGGCCTGGCCCTCTGCGGCAACCGGAAGCTGCTGGAAAACCATGGGGTGCAGGTGCCCGATCTGCCTTCCCACAAGGAAGGCACCCAGGTGCTGGTGGCCCTGGATGGAAAAATGCTGGGCAGCCTGCTCATCGCCGATACCGTGAAGGAGGAATCTCCCTCGGCCATCGGCAAGATCAAGAGCCAGGGCATCGCCACCGTGATGCTCACCGGCGACGGGCCGGAAAGCGCCCAGGCCGTGGCAGAAAAGACCGGAGTGGATCAGGTCTTTGCCCGTCTGCTTCCCGAAGAGAAGCTGGATAAACTCCAGCAGGTGCGGAAAGAGCGGGGAGCGGTGATGTTTGTAGGCGACGGCATCAACGACGCTCCGGTGCTGGCTGGCGCCGATGTGGGCGCGGCCATGGGCAGCGGCGCCGACGCCGCCATCGAAGCCGCCGATGTGGTCTTTATGACCTCTTCTATGGAAGCGGTGCCCCAGTCTCTGGCCATCGCCCGTCAGACCAATTCCATCGCCTGGCAGAATGTGATTTTCGCCTTGGCCATCAAGGCCTTGGTGATGGTTCTGGGTCTCTTCGGCTACGCCAATATGTGGGCGGCGGTCTTTGCCGACAGCGGTGTTGCCATGCTCTGCGTGCTCAACGCGGTGCGCCTGCTGTATAAAAAGGAACACGCCTGATATTCTGCCCCCGGGGAAAAACCCCGGGGGCTTGTGCTTCCATGCACTTGACGGCAGAAGAAAAGATGATAAAATCAGTATAGATTGCAGTTTGGAAAAAGGAATGATGAAAACTTGCTGGAACTGAAGAATGTATCCTGGAAACTGGAAGAGGAAGACAAATGGATCCTGCGGGATATCAATTTGAGGGTGCAGAAGGGAGAGCGGCTGGTGCTCACCGGTCCCAACGGCGGCGGCAAGACCACCCTGGCCCGGGTGATTGCCGGGCTGCGGGAAGGGGCAGAGGGGGAGATCTGGCTGGATGGCCAGCGCATTGACGGTCTGGACATCACCGGAAGAGCCCGGGCCGGACTGGGTTATGCCTTTCAGCAGCCGGTGCGTTTCAAAGGCGTGACGGTGGAAGAACTGATGCAGATGGCAGCAGGGGAGAGCTGCTCCCGGGAAGAGCTGTGCCATCTTCTGTCCCAGGTGGGGCTGTGCGCCCGGGATTATCTGGGAAGAGAAGTGGGAAATGGCCTTTCCGGCGGCGAGATCAAACGGGTGGAGATTGCCACCGTGCTGGCCCGCAAGCCCCGTGCGGCGGTGTTTGACGAGCCGGAAGCCGGTATCGACCTGTGGAGCTTTGACAAGCTGATTCAGGTGTTCGGCGACCGGGACCGGTGGCCGGGAGCCCTGGTGCTCATCTCCCACCAGCGGCGGCTGATGGAGATCGCCGATACCATCGGCGTTGTTTGCCAGGGGAGACTGGCCGACATCGGGCCAAGAGAGCAGATGCTTCCCCGGCTCTTTGGGGAAAAATCGGGGCAGTGCCCCTGGGATGGAGGGAATGACTGATGAAAGCCATCACCGAGAAACTGTTGGAAGTGGTCTCTGATTTCAAAGGGAAGCTGTGGGAAAAATCCGCCTATTCCGTGCGGGAGGATGGAGGCTGCGCCGCCATTCACTCCACTCAGCACACCCATATCACCCCCAAACCCGATGGGGGCGGCCTGGACATCACGGTGGATGAGGGGACCCAGGGAGAAACGGTGTATATCCCGGCCTGCATCACCCACGGCGGCGTGGACGAAGTGGTTTATAACGATTTCCACATCGGTAAAAACGCCGATATCACCATTTACGCTGGCTGCGGTGTTCATGTGGAAGGGGAAGAGGGCAGCCGCCACAGCGGCATCCATCGCTTCTTCCTGGCCGAAGGAGCCAAAGTCCATTATATCGAAAAGCACGCCGGAGAGGGCCAAGGGGAAGGCAAGAAGGTGTTGGACCCCCAGACCTGGTTTGAGTTGGGAGAAGGCTCCCTTCTGGAGATGGATACCACCCAGTTGGGAGGTGTGGACCGCACCTGCCGCATTACAAAAGGCAAAGTGGGCAAAGACGCCCGGCTGCTGGTGCGGGAGCGCTTGCTCACCGAAAAGGACCAGCAGGCCGACAGCCAGTTTGAAGTGGATCTCATGGGAGAAAACAGCGGCTGCGATCTGGTCTCCCGGGCGGTGGCCAAAGATCACTCCCATCAGGACTTTTCCTCTCTCATCCGGGGCTTTGCCCCCTGCACCGGCCACACCGCCTGCGATGCGTTGCTCATGGGCCAGGGCACCGTGGACGCCGCGCCTCGTTTGGCTGCCCGGTGTGAGGACGCCTCTCTTATCCACGAAGCGGCCATCGGCAAGATCGCTGGGGAACAGCTGTGGAAGCTTCAGACCCTGGGACTGACCAGGGAAGAGGCTGAGGAACGGCTGGTGGCTGGATTTTTGAAATAGCGCCCCTTGTCAGAAGAGGGGATTTTGTGTAAAATGAAAGCAGTATTTTATAGATGAAAGGCGGCTGTGCCCATGAAGGACTATCGCTCTTATGAAACACCTCTCAATTCCCGCTATGCCAGCGAGGAGATGAAATACCTCTTTTCCTCCCAGTACAAGTTTTCCACCTGGCGGAAGCTGTGGATCGCCCTGGCCGAAAGCGAGCAGGAGCTGGGATTGCCCATCACCGATGAGCAGCTGAACGAAATGCGGGCCCATATTGATGATATTGATTTTGACAAGGCGGCGGAGTATGAAAAGAAGTTCCGCCACGATGTGATGGCCCATGTGCACACCTATGGGGAGTGCTGCCCCAAGGCCCGGGGAATCATCCACCTGGGAGCCACCTCCTGCTATGTGGGAGATAACACCGATGTGATCATCATGCGGGAGGGCCTGAAGATCCTCCTGTCCAAGCTGCTGGAAGTGCTTCGTTCCCTCTCGGCCTTTGCAGAGGAATACAAGGGAATGCCCACTCTGGCTTATACCCACTACCAGCCGGCCCAGCCCACCACTGTGGGCAAGCGGGCCACTTTGTGGGCCAACGACATCCTCATGGACATCGAGGAAGTGGAAAAGCTGATGGGCGAGCTGAAGCTGCTGGGCAGCAAGGGCACCACCGGCACCCAGGCCAGCTTCCTGGAGCTTTTCGATGGAGATTACAGCAAGGTGCGTCAGCTGGATGGGCTGATCGCCCAAAAAATGGGCTTTGAAAGCTGCGTACCGGTGTCCGGCCAAACCTACACCCGGAAAGTGGACTTCAAGGTGCTCAGCGTGCTGTCTCTGATCGCCCAGAGCGCCGCCAAGTTCAGCAACGATATGCGCCTTTTGCAGCATATGAAGGAAATGGAAGAGCCCTTTGAGAAGAACCAGATCGGCTCTTCTGCCATGGCTTATAAGCGCAACCCCATGCGCTGCGAGCGTATGGCTGCGCTGGCCCGGTATCTGATGATCGACTCTCTCAACCCGGCCATCACCGCTGCCACCCAGTGGTTTGAGCGCACCCTGGACGACAGCGCCAACAAGCGCCTGAGCATTGCGGAGGCCTTCCTGTGCTGTGATGCCGTGCTCAACCTGTATGAGAATGTGTCCGCAGGACTGGTGGTCTATCCCAAGATGATCGAAAAGCATTTGCGGGAAGAACTGCCCTTCATGGCCACCGAGAATATCATGATGGACGCTGTCCGCCGGGGCGGCGACCGGCAGGAGCTGCACGAGCACATCCGGGAACACTCCATGGATGCCGCCCGTCAGGTGAAGCTGGAAGGCAAGAGCAACGACCTGCTGCACCGCATTGCCCAGGACCCCATCTTCGGAGTGACCGAGCAGGAGCTGGAGGGCATTCTCCAGCCGGAGAAATACATCGGCTGCGCCGAAATGCAGACCGAGGACTTCCTGCGTGAGTGCGTCCAGCCGGTGCTGGACCGTCATGCGGATATCCATGCAGGTAAAGCTGAGATCAATGTATAACAATAATGCAAAAAGCCCCCGCATCCGGGGGCCTTTTTGCTATCCAGGTGATGGAAAAAGGAGGGAAAACCATGGTGAAGAGGCTGTGTGCTCTGGCTTTGGGCACAGCGATGATTCTGCTGGCCTGTGTGCAAACCGGCCCGGCTCCAGGGGAGGGCGCGCCAGAAAAGCCGCAGAAGCAGGAGCTTGAAGTGTTCGACCCGGCTACCTACACCCGGGAGATGATGCTGGAAGACTACGATTTCTTCTGGACCACACTGGAGGAAAACTGCGCTACCTTTGGCTTGATTGAGCAGGCCACAAGGATTGATCTGGAGCAGGTAAAGCAGGAATACCAGCAGATGATTTTCAGTTTGGGGGATGGGGATGCAGAGCAATTTGTGCAGATCATGGAAATGGTGAGCAGCCGATTGGGGATGTTTGCCCATATTTGTGTGATCGATCCAAAGCTCTATCATCAATATACAAATGCAGGTTCTTGGGAAAGCGAAACGGCAAAAGAAGTGTTCCAATCAGAAAAAGTGCAGTCGTTTTACCAATGGACAGAGACTCTTCCTCGCTATCAATACCAGCTGAAAAGCATGGAGGAAGCCACTCGGCTGCAAGAGGATGAAGCAGGGGAACAGAGCAATGCAGTGATGGACGCCAATATTCAGCTGTCCCGTGAAGATGAGATTGCCATTGTTCGGTTGAAAAGCCTGGGGTTTTATGGAGAGGGAGTCTCTCAAGTTGTGATTGAAAAACTGCGGACTTTCTGCCGGGAGAATCTGGACGCTCAGCATTTTATCATTGACATCACGGGAAATTCCGGCGGTAACAGTCTGATCTGGTCTGAGGGTCTGGACCCTTTGTGGTCCGGAAAGGTCTTTTCCCGTGAGGAAGTGGCGGCCTACAAGCTGGGAAGCGTGAATGTGCAGATGTGGGATGGCTGGCCGGAGAACGATCCCGATGTGGAGTTGAGGCCCATTTCTGATTTGAGCATTATGGACTATCCCAAACTGGATATGCAGTCTCTGGAAGAGTGCGACGGTGTGGCGATCAAAAAGAAGGTCAATGATTACACCCATGTGGAAAATCCGGATGGGCAGGAATTTGAAGGCCGGATCTGGATTTTGACCGATGATGTGGTAGCTTCTTCTGCCGAAGGGTTGGTCCATTTTGCCAAAGGGAATGAGCTGTGTACTTTGGTGGGCACCCAGACGGGAGGAGCCAGCAGCACGATGACACCGACACCGCCTGCCAACATGACGGTGGCTATGCCCAATAGTGGGATGATGATGCGGTATGCCCCCTTCTATTTTATCAACGAGGACGGCACCTGTTTGGATGTGGAGGGCACCCATCCGGACATTGAGATTGGCCCGGAGGAAGATCCGATGACACGGTGCTTGCAGGAGATCGCAAAACTGGGATAACCCATATATGAAAAGAAATATAGAAATAAAGCATCACAGAAGGAGGAACTTTTTATGGAAGCGAAAAACAGCATTTCTCTGGCCCGTCTTTGCTCCACTCTGGCAGCGGTACTGGATGTTCCCGCCCCGGAAAAGGCCGAGCCGCCGTTGGATTGGGCGGTGCAGCTGCTGAAGGAACAGGCCGGCGGCCCCATTCAGCGGGCGCTGATCTACAATCCCGACGCCGTGGCCCAGTGGCTCTTCCACAAAAACAGGCTGATGTTCCAGCCGGTGCTGGAGCAGACCCAACTGGTGTTGCCTCTGCGGGCGGTGATGCCTTCGGTGACCCCGGTGTGCTTCGGCACCATGTACACCGGCGCCCAGCCGGAAGTCCACGGCATCCAGGCCTATGAAAAGCCGGTGATCGCCATCGATTCCCTGTTTGACGCTCTGGTTCGTGCAGGGAAGAAGGTGGCCCTGGTGGCGGTAGAAGGCTCCAGCATGGCCATAATCTATAACAATCGGCCCATCGATTATTTCTATCTGCCCTACGACAAAGAGGTGGAGGAAAAAGCCCTGGAGCTGATCGATAAAGATCAATACGATGTGATCGTGGCCTATACCCAGGAATATGACGATGTGATGCATCGCACCGGGGTGGATTCCCTGCTGTCCATGCAGGCCCTGAGCAATCAGATCGGCATTTTCCAGCGTCTGTGCCGTAAGGCCGCCGAAATCTGGAAGAACAAGACCAGCCTCACAGCATTCTGTCCGGATCACGGCGTCCACCAGCAGGAGGATGTCCACGGCAACCATGGCCTGGACATTCCGGAAGACCTGAACATCCAGCATTTCCTGGGCGTCCGCCGGGCGGTAAAATAAGAAGATTGCATTCTGCCGGAGAGCCGCAAAAAAAGGCTCTCCGGTCTTTTTTCGGTGGTTTGTGGAGAAAAGACAAAAAATGATAGGAAAAGGGGCAATGGGGACAAAGGGAGGAGCCGAGTTGGCGGTCCTCCCCTGTGCAAACAGGACAAAGAAGGGTAAAGCGGAAGGGGTAAAATTTTAAAGGGGAAAAAGAGCTCTCCCGCCTTGACTTTCCTCCTGAGGGGATGCTATATTGGGCTGGAAGGGGAGGAAAAATCCTCCCCCGGGAAAAGGAGGAACCAATATGAAACAGACCATGGAAAAAACGGGAAACCCTATCATCGACGGCGTGATCTGGAAGCAGCTTTTGGCCTTCTTTTTCCCCATTTTGCTAGGTACCTTTTTTCAGCAGCTCTATAACACCGCCGACGCCATGATCGTGGGCAAGTTTGTGGGCAAAGAGGCCCTGGCCGCCGTGGGCGGCACCACCAGCGTGCTCATCAATTTCTTTGTCAATCTGTTTGTGGGCATCTCTTCCGGCGCCACGGTGGTCATTGCCCAGGCCTATGGCGCACGCCGCTTTGACGATGTGAAAAAAGCAGTGCACACCTCCATGGCTTTGGCTCTGTGGGTGGGGGCTGCCATTATGCTGCTGGGACTGGGACTTTCCCATTGGGCCCTCAGCGCTATGGGCACCCCTGCGGATATCATGGACTATGCCCAGCTCTATCTGCGAATCTATTTTGTGGGCACCATTCCCAGTTTTGCGTATAACATCGGCTCGGGCATCCTACGGGCCATGGGCGACACCCGCCGTCCCCTGTATTTCCTCATCATCGCCTGCCTGACCAACATCGTGCTGGACCTTTTGTTTGTGGTAGTGCTGGGCTGGGGCGTGGCCGGTGTGGGCATCGCCACCGTTACCTCTCAGGTAGTGGCCGCCACTCTGATCCTTGCGGCCCTGCGGAAGGAAGGGGCGGTGTATGAGCTGGATCTGAAACAGGTGCGTTTCACTTCCCGGCTGCTGCGGGATATTGTGAAAATCGGTCTGCCTGCCGGGATTCAGTCGGATATGTACTCCATCTCCAACATTCTCATCCAGGCCAGCGTCAACTCCTTCGGCACCAACACCATTGCCGCCTGGACGGCCCAGGGCAAGGTGGACAGCTTCTTCTGGATGGTGCTGGGCGCTTATGGCGTGTCCATCACCACCTTTGTGGGACAGAACTTCGGAGCCCAGCAATATCATCGGGTGCGCAAAAGCATCTGGGTGTGCATGGGCATGGCCGCTTTGACTACTATTTTGTTCAGTGTACTCTTCTATTTTGCCGCATCCCCCCTTATTGGCCTGTTCAGCACCGATCAGGCGGTTCTGGCCGAAGGGGTGGACATCATGCGGTTTCTGGCCCCTTGGTATATCACTTTTGTGTGCATCGAAATTTTCTCCGGCGCCATCCGGGGCACCGGAGATTCCCTCATTCCCATGCTCATCACCACCAGCGGCGTCTGTGTGCTTCGTGTGGTCTGGATCTATGCCGTGCTGCCCCTGAATCACACCTTCCACAACCTGGTGCTCAGCTACCCGGTGAGTTGGATTCTCACCTCTATCCTCTTTTTGATCTACTATTTCCAGGGAGGATGGATGCGCCGGAGAATCAAGAAGATGGGATTTTCACCGGAAGAAAAATCTTCAAAAGTCATATAACGCAGTGAAAGGGGAAGGGAAACATGACACAGATGGAACAAATCGGCGCATTTTTGGAAGAACACCACCCGGCCATGCTGGAGCTTTGGAAAGAGCTTGTCAACATGGAGAGCTATGTGGGCGAGCCGGAGAATGTGGAAAAGGTGCTCCGGCGTCTCAAAGAGGAATTTGAAAAAGAAGGCTTTTCCTGCCGCATCCAGGATGTGGGCGGCGGTTGGGCCGGGACCCTGGTGGGGATCTGGGGCGAGGAAAACGGAGGCAAACCCATTTTGTTCTCCGGCCATCTGGACACCGTGTTCCCCAAAGGCAGCTGGGGAGAAAATCCCTTCCGCATCGAAGGGGACAAGGCCTTTGGGCCGGGTGCTCTGGACATGAAGGGGGGCGCAGTGATCTCTCTTTATGCCATCAAGGCTCTGAAGCACCTGGGTTATCAAGAAAGTCCCATCAAGATCATTTTCTCCGGCAACGAGGAAAAGGGGCACCAGGGGTCCACCGGGGCCGAAGTCTTTTTGCAGGAAGGAAAGGACTGTCTCTTTGCCTTCAATATGGAGACCGGCCTGATGGACGGTTGTCTGTGCGTGGGCCGCAAGGGCCATCTGGGCTGTCGTGTGACGGTGGAAGGGGTGGAATCCCATGCGGGTAACGACTTTGAGTCGGGCCGCAGCGCCATCGAGGAG
>OOBV01001587.1_pt1 | contig 13903 bp, 12 predicted proteins | sample 1671731 | NCBI WGS metagenome assembly OOBV01 (sample SAMN06348186, study PRJEB24527) | human gut metagenome | biome: human gut; feature: ankylosing spondylitis patient; material: feces | host: Homo sapiens | place: China | collected 2015-10
GAATCATACCGTTTCTGTGTCTTTTCCATAAGTGACCGTATAAAGAGAGCTGTCAGCCAATCTTCCATAGTTTGACCGATTTCCGTTTCTAATTCTTTCTTTTTCTGGAGTGTTTTGGTAATCGTATCGTCCCCGGCAAGACGGAATATTTCATTTTCGGCAGCCCCCTGCTGTCTTTGCAAATCGCCCAGTTCCTGCTCTTCTTTTGCTATCTTTTCTGCGAGTTTTTGATGTTCTGCCATCCATTCATCATACCGTCCGCTCTCCAAGGTGGCCCACAAACGATTAAACTCTTCCTCACCGCCGGCATAAAGACGGATATCATGCCGCACGTTTTCCCAGTCTTTTAAAAGCCTGTCATGGTTTTCATGGGCATTTACCTTTTCCGCAAAATCTTCCGCATTTACTGCATTCACAAGGCAAAATAAAGCATTCATTTCCCGCTCGCACGACGCCCAGTCCGATTTGAGCTTATTCATTTCCCGCTCATATTCATCATGCTGGCGGTTCTTTTCTGAAATGGACCGCCACTCCAAATTGCGCTTCTTATTTTCTTCATAAATATAAGCGATGCTTTCTGGTGTAATGGGACATGACATTCCTGCAGCCCGAATGATGGACCCTGCACGTTTTGCAAAGCCCGCCAATTTTTCCTGTGCCCCGTCAATACGAACATCAATAATCTTTCCCCGGCCTTCTTCTGCATAAATCTTATTCCACTGTTCTTGTAATTCTGATACCTTTTCAGGAAGCACCTTAGGCAGTTTATTTGCTTCAAGCCACTTATACCATTCATCCAGGACGGCCGCCTGCGCTTTTTTTAGCAGCTTCCCCTCTTCTGCCCAGTCTTTATGTGCAGACTGCTGTTTTTTCACTGTTTCCCGCTTCCAGGCAAAAGCCTGTTGTTTTGCCTGCATTCCATAAAAATCACTTCTTTTCGCCTGGAGCATATTATGGAATGCCGGCAGATCTTTTTTATCTTCCGGCACATGGTCAGGAAAACGGCTTGCTACTTCATGCCATTCTTTCTTTATCTCATCAATCTGCGCTTCAAGTTCTCTGATTTGATTTTCTTTTCTGCGGAAAACATGATTGTTAATAGCAAAACACGCCGCCGCCAGTACCGACGCACCCACAGCACCATAAAGCACCGTATACCCCATAAGAGACATATAAAACATAATAACAAAAACTACAGCTGCGATAAGAGCAGTTGCTCCCAGCCAAAACCAGAAAGTATAACGGGTATCTTTCTGCGCAGAAAGAGCATCCGTTTTTTCCGTTAAAGCGGCTTCTTCGTTAAGCAGTGCTTCAATCTTTGATGCATCTGCCTCATATTTCCGCCAGGCTTCTTCACTGGAAAGAAGTGTTCCGCCTTGGATCATTTCTTCCAGCATTTCCACTTCAGGCTCACGCTGCTGCCAGAAATGAAGCTCGTTGTTCCTTACACCTGCACTTTGTGCCAGATCCCGCCCCTGCTTCCAATCCACATCAGCACAAGCATCTTTTAAGCTGAGCGCTCTGTCCCACAACGGCAGGGCATATCCCAGATTGACAAAAGATCGTGCCCAATCTGCCTTGGTTCTTTTTAATTCTTCTTCTTCAGCTGCAATCTGTTTCCACTGCCCCAAATCTACATAAAGACCTTCCAGTTCCTGTTCCATTCCCGTCCACGGAATAATTTCCTCTTTCGCCTTGGGCCGGTATTCGTCAATCTTTGGCTGAAGTACCTCCTGCTGTTCACGGATAAGTTTCATCCGGCTGACCAAATGCCCCCACTGTTCTTTTCCATTGGAAGGAAATAATTTAACCTGTTCACTGAGCTGCAGCTGACGTTTAATTTCCCTTGCCCGTTTATAATACTCCCACGCGCCGAGACGTTTTTCCAGCTGCTTATCCATTTCCTGATCTGCAGCCAGAGAAATTTTCATCTTGTCTATTTCTTTTTTCAACAGAGCCTGCTTCTTCTGGAATATAGAAAAATCTTTTTCCTGTCCGGACAGGTGTTCCAACGCCTCCTGTACCTCAGCAAGAGTCATCAGCAGCTGATTAATCCTCCGTTTCCCCTGGGAAGAAGAGACAAGAAGTTTTTCCATTTCTTCGTCCGCCTGCTTCATGGCACCGGAAACGAGATCTCCTCCCTGAAGCATAAAAAAGCGGCTTCGGACAGAATCATCTGCCAAGAAAGACGTTCCTTGCAAATCCTCCAATCCGACAGCAAAAATCTTTTCATAAATCCCGCGATTCAATCCATGCCACCAGAGAGAAGATAATTCATCATTAAATTCTTCACCTTTATCATTAACGGCCCATTTGTTTTTTCCATCACGATAAATGCGATATGCAGATCCATCCGCACGGAGAAATCCCATATTTCCTTTTTTCCCCTGCCATTTGCCCCGCTCATAGCCGAACATCATATCACGGATAAACCGGAGAAGCGTCGTCTTCCCGCTTTCATTTTCACCCATGATTACATTCAGGCACCCGGCCGCAGGTTTCCAAGATTCATTCTGATAAATGCCATACTGTTCCAGTTCTAAATCAGTAATCTTCATCCTTCATCCTCCGCCAGCATTTCGGCGCCTTTTATCTCCGCTTTTTCAAAGGCACGGATAATCATGTCATCCGATACCATATTCATCAATCTGCTAAACTTGGCCATTTCCGGACGGTCTGCTATCTCCTTCTTCAGAACTGCCAGTCTTTTTTCACTGGAAAGCCTGTTAATTTCATCAAAGGTCCGGAGGTAACTTCCCATGACATCGGGAATCTTCCTCCGTTCTTCCAAATTCAGAAAAGGTTTTGTTTCGTCTTGAATCTCAGCAAAATAACAAAAAATGTGATGAAATTTTTCTTTATCATTAAGCAGCTGAAGAATATACGCCTGCCCCTCAGGCGTAGAAACCGCTTTTTGCAATACCCCTTGCCCACGCAAAATAAGGCGGACGATGTTAGGCTTTCCCGTTTTTTCACGAAGTGTGGCCCGCTGTTTTACAACTTCCCTGACCAATTCCTCAGGATTTTGGAAAGAACTGATATCCACTTCCATATCCATCCAACGGATTGCATCAGTAACAATAAACTTCAAAGTTACCGTTCCATAAGCACCTACATCTACGAGATAACAACCTTTTTCGCCGGATTCTGAACGATCCAGGCCTTGCGTATTCCCCGGATAAACCATGTATGGCCGCATAGATGGTGTTTTTCTCGCGTGCACGTGCCCAAGAGCCCAGTAGTCCATCTTTGTATTTCTTAAATCATCCACCGTACAGGGAGCATAAGGACTTCCTGCCACGCCCAGTTCCGTATGGAGCATGCCGATAGAAAAGATATCTTCGTCTTTCTTCCTGAATCGAAGTGCCAGATTTTCTCTCATATGACGGTTTTTATAACTGATACCATAAACCATAGCTGCCGTCTCGCCACCCACCAATAACGGTACTGATTCCACTTTGTCAGAAGAAAATACATAAACGGAAGGCGGCAGCGGCACATCTGCCCGCCACGCCTCGTCAGGATCATGATTTCCATGAATAATAAATACCTGCACCCCCGCCTGCGCCGCACGATACAGCTCTCTGGCAAAAGCCATCTGTGCTGCCAGACTGTGATGATCACTGTTATAAACGTCACCTGAAATCAGAATGGCATCGGCACGATACGTCAACGCCGCAGTGACTACATTTTCAAAAGCCTTAAAAGTCGCTTTATGTATAGCTTCTGTCCAAGGACCCGTATCTCCCGAATATAATCCGCCGAACGGTTCGCCTAAATGAAGATCCGCACAATGGATAAAAGAAAAATGTTTCCCCATAGATCCTCCTAATTACGATATATTTTATATTTTATCACAATTTTCATAATCCTCACCTTTTCAGTCTGTTTTAAAAATATTGATAGATTGTTGTCTGAAACCGGATTTTATCACCAAGTAAAAAATGCGGCCGCAGAGATGTCCCTCCGCTGCCACACTCCCTATAAATTACATTTCGTTATAAATTTCCGCCACCGCATCATATTCTTCATCTGTCGGAGGTACATATTCCGCCTCTCCATTTTTGTCAACTCGTGCCAGGATAATTTCCGGCTCCTCTACATTCTCCCCGTCTTCCGGAATAGAAACCAAAACAGCAAATTCTTTCCCTGCAAAAGGAATAACCACGTCCTGGACATAATCTCTTTCTATACCACCGGGGTCTGACACAGAAATAATGATCGGTTCTTTCTGCTCTGCCATCATATTATCCTCTGTTCTTAAAAGACAAATGCTGCAGGTATCCTTCCAAGATAACCACTGCCGCCATTTTATCAATTACTTTTTTTCGTTTTTTTCGGCTGACATCCGCTTCAATCAGCTGCCTCTGCGCCATAACGGTAGTCAGTCTTTCATCCCAGAAATGATAAGGAATATCCGGAAATGCTGCAGCAAGAGCTTCTGCAAATTTTTCTGTCTGCTCAGCACGCATCCCCTTTGTCCCATTCATATTCAAAGGCATTCCGATAACAAACTCTTCCACATTGTATTCATCCGCCAGATGGCGCAGCCGGACAAAATCCTTTTCCCGCGTCGTATGGCGGATTGTCTCCACACCTTGTGCGGTCCACCCGAATAAATCACTGACTGCCACGCCAATTGTCTGTGAGCCTACATCCAAGCTCATAATACGCATATCAAAGCCCCTTATGGGTTACATAGAAACGAACCAGTTCTTCCACCAACTCATCCCGTTCTATGGATGAAACAAGCTTACGTGCATCATGCTTGCTCGTGATATATGTAGGTTCTCCGGATACAAGATAGCCTACCAACTGGACTGTCGGATTATGTCCGGCTTCTTTCAATGCAGTATACACCGCATTTAAAACCATAGCCGCTTGGGTATTCCCTCCTTCTTCCACCTCACGTTTTACTAAAATTGTTTCGCCTGAGACCGGCATCGCAATCGCCTCCTTTATTAAAGCTGTGACTCAATGATTCGAACACCTTCATCGATGGCATTCTGCAATTCAGAAATATTTTTACCTCCGGCTTGGGCAACAGCAGGTTTTCCTCCGCCGCCTCCACCACATATTTTTGCCGCGGCGGATACCACTTTTCCCATATGAATCCCTGTTTTCACGGCCTCTTCAGAGGCCATTCCCACAAGATTTACTTTTTCTCCGGCTGCGGCGCCGAGAATAAACGCACCTCTCGGAAATTTTCCTTTTACAATATCAGCCGCTTTTCGAAGTTCATCCATATTTGCCGCCGGTACGATGGCCCCGAAGAAAGAAATACCGTTCTTTTCTCTTACATTCTTCAGCAGATTCCCTAAGGCATCCTTTGTCTGCTGATTTTTAAACCTCTCAATTTCCCGTTCCGCCTCTTTCAGGGCTGCAAGATTCTTTTCAATCTTTCCCGGAATTTCTTCCACTTTCACCTTTAAAAGTGCAGCAGATTCCCTGAGCAGCTTACGATCTGCCAGCATAGATTCATAAGCGGCCTTACCGGTTATCGCTTCAATTCTACGGATGCCTGATCCGATACCGCTTTCGCTTATGATGCGGAAGCAGCCGATTTCCCCTGTATTAAATACATGAGAACCGCCGCATAGTTCCGTGCTGAAATCAGGCACACGGACAACACGTACAATATTACCGTATTTTTCACCGAAAAGAGCTATGGCTCCCATTTCTTTTGCTTTAGCAATCGGCATTTCATCAATATCCAATGTGGTAGATTTCCAAATCTGTTCGTTCACAATCCGTTCCACCTCGGCTATCTGCTTATCGGTAACTGCTTCCGGCCAGGTAAAATCGAAACGTAACTTTTCCGGAAGCACAAGCGAGCCGGCCTGATTAACCTGGCTGCCCAGAACCCTGCGGAGAGCCGCCTGCAGCAGGTGGGTGCCTGTATGGTTGCGGGCAATATCTTCCCTCCGCTCCCGATCTACCACAGTTTTTACCGTTTCGCCGGTTGAAATAACGCCTTCCGTTACCGTTCCGATGCAATATACAATACCGTCAGGTAATTTCTTCGTATCTTCTATGGAAATAATGCCGCTATTTCCTTCCAATACACCGCTATCTCCAATCTGTCCGCCGCCTTCCGCATGAAAAGGATTATTTTTCAAAATAACCGTAATATTTTCACCATCAGCAGCTGACTGTACGGCCTGTCCGTCCTTTCCCAAAAGGAGAATTTCCGTATCTCCGTCCGTATCTTCCGTAGTCATGGACTCAGACTTAAGTTTCGTCGTATCGGGAGTCGCAATACGGGCAGAAACCTTTGCACGAGCCGCTCTTGCGCGTTCCTTCTGCTCCGCCATAGCTGCGGCAAAGCCGTCTTTATCGATTTCAATTCCTTGTTCTTTAGCAATTTCTTCCGTCAGCTCCCAAGGAAATCCATATGTATCATACAGTTTGAAGACTCGATCGCCTGTAAGAATACGCCGTTGCTTTTTCAGCGTTTCTTCAAGCATTTCAGCAAGGAGATCCATCCCCGCATTGAGAGTTGCGTGAAAACGGTTTTCTTCCACACCAGCCACTTTCTTTATAAATGCCTGCTTTTCCATCAATTCCGGATATGCGGGTTTCATCATTTTTACGACCACATCAATCATGCGGCCCAGGAAAGCATCGTCTATGCCAATAAGCTTGCCATACCTTACAGCACGGCGAAGTACACGTCTTAGTACATAACCGCGGCCTTCGTTAGAAGGAAGAATTCCATCGGCAATCATATTTGTAATAGCACGGGTGTGATCGGAAATAACTTTCAGCGCTACATCGCTCTCTGCACTGCGTCCATAGGGAACGCCCGCAAGACCGGCCGCTTCCTGAATAATCGGAAAGAATAAATCCGTTTCAAAATTATTTTTCTTCTTTTGAAGAACTGCCGATAAACGTTCCAACCCTGCACCGGTGTCAATATTCTTCTTATCCAGCGGCCGGTAAGATCCATCTTTTTGTCGATCAAACTGGCTGAATACCAAATTCCAGATTTCAAGGAAACGATCTCCGTCTCCACCCATCTGGTTTTCCGGATCCGTACCGAATTCTTCGCCCTGGTCATAGAAAATTTCTGAGTCCGGCCCGCAGGGGCCTTCTCCAATTTCCCAGAAATTATCCGACAGCGGATAAATATGGCTTTCCGGCAGCCCGATCATATCATGCCAATAATCGTGAGATTCCCTGTCATCCGGATAAATCGTTACATACAGACGGGAACTCTCCAGCTTGATTACTTCCGTCAAAAATTCCCATGCCCAGGCAATGGCTTCCTTTTTAAAGTAATCACCAAAAGAGAAATTCCCAAGCATTTCAAAAAAGGTATGATGCCTTGCTGTACGGCCGACATTTTCAATATCGCCTGTGCGGATACATTTCTGACTGGTCGTCACACGATGGCATGGCGGCTCAACCTTCCCCGTAAAATACGGTTTCAGTGGCGCCATCCCTGCGCCGATCAAAAGCAGGCTGGGATCATCTTTTGGAATCAACGGAAAACTTTTCAGCCGCAGATGTTCTTTCTTCGTTTCGAAAAAAGACAAATATGCCTCACGAATATCATTGCCTTTCATGATATGCCCCCTTAGGTATTTTGATTTCGTTGTGTTTGTTTATTATACCATGCAGACATAATTCATGCATGAAAACACCTCTGCTTATCCAGCCGGATAACCGCCAGCTGTTTCCCCAAATCTTTATATGCTTTTTCATCATAATCCGCATACAGGACAGATTCTTCCTCCCCCGCCTCCGCCTGTACTTTTCCTAAAGGATCTATAAAGCGGGAATGTCCTCCCATTTTCATTCCCCGATAGTTTCCCGACATATTGACGGCAGCTATGCAGAGTCCGTTTTCTATGGCTCTGGCACGGGTCAGCACATCCCATTGATAAATATGCATAGCAGGCCACGAGGCCGGCGCTGCTACCAGCATGACGCCCCTTTTCGCCATTTTCCTCCACATCCTGGGAAAATAAAACTCATAGCACACCGCCATACCGGTACGGACTCCGTCTATATCCTCATACAGAAGTTTCCGTCCCGGCCGCATAAGTTCTGCTTCCAGATAACCATAAAATAAATGGCGCTTACTGTACTCTCCCTTGATATCACCGTCTTTACCAAATACCAGCCCCGTATTTCGTATTACTCCCCCTTTTTTTACGGGAAGCGTCCCTGCTATGATATATGTCCCAGTATGAGCTGCCAGAGAAGAAAGTCTCTGTATCAAACCATCCCCCATATATGTTGCATTTTTACCGAGATTATGAAAATCGTACCCAATCGTCCATAATTCTGGAAGAACAATCATATCCGCCTGATGGGATACTTTCCCCATCAATTCAAAAGCATGTGTGATATTTCTTTCCTTATCGCCGGATACGACATCCATCTGAATCAATCCAAGCCTCATTGCTCTCCATCCAAAACCCGTATATAAAAGAAATGGAGGCATACGCCCCCACCCCGGCAGCAGACCGTATAAATCCGCCATATAACCACAAACCGTCAAAGCACCCGCTTCGCCCCCACATACCTGTCATGCCAATATCCATTTTTCATTGTTGCCACAGCAACTCCGCAGCTGCTGGTGGCACTGATAAAATATCCGTCTCCCAGATATAGACCCGAATGGGATACTCCCGACTCGTATGTGGAAAAAAAGACAAGATCACCCGGTTCCAACCGATTGACAGACACCCTTTCTCCTCTTCCGAATTGCTCATCTGCTGCGCGGGGAAGCAGAATTCCCTTTTTATTAAATACATAATGGATAAACCCTGAACAGTCGAATCCGCTGGGTGTCATGCCGCCAAAACGGTACGGCACACCTACATACTTTTTCGCTTCTTCCATAATTGCTTGTACACGAGGTGCCAGTTTTCCGGGTTTGTGCCACGATACGGAAACATCATCAATACCTATGCCGCCCGGTGACATTTTATTTTTTCGGGCAGAAGAGTGTTTCTTGCTTTTTAATGTTTTCCCGGTAAGCGCTTTATAGGTAACAGGACCCACCACTCCATCTACATCCAGATTATGTTTCTTTTGAAATTTTTTTACTGCCGACACCGTTGTTTCATTGAACCGCCCATCAGCACGCACCAGACAGCCGGCCTGTGTCAACCGTCGCTGTAAATCCTTTACCGCGTCTCCGGAATCGCCAAGAGAATAACTGGCAAAAACAAATTGCGCGGAGCACAACGAAATGACGCCTGCTATCAACAAGACTCTCCAATTTCTATCCATATGGCTTCCTCACATGAAAATATTTATAATTGCATATTTTTATACATTGCTCTGTCTTCATTATTTTATCATATTTATCACATTCATGTTTTTTATTTACACAAAAAATCAGGAATAGTACTTACCATTCCCGATATGTCTTTACGATTATTCAGCAGGATGTTCAATTCCGGATTTACCATATACCTTGCCACTGATAAAGTTCCGATCCACCATCATTTCAATAAAATACTTAGGGTTGCTCTTGAGGATTTCTGTCAAAATCATTTGATACATCTCTTCATCACTTTTATCACACGGTCCCTTCAATTCCAGTTCAAAAGAAATATAAATGCCTTCCTCCTTTTCCACCACAAAAAAATCATGATAAGATACCGGAAGGCCGGTGCGGTAAATGGCGGCTTCTAAGTCACGCATGTATTCCATCTCCTTCGGATTTGACACCGCTTTAGGATCCGCATGAACTACCGCCTGGATATTGAATTCGTTCCTAAGCTTCGTCATAACTGTTTCCGCCAGTTCATGTCCCTCCACGAGAGTCAAATTGCTGTCCAATTCCACATGGGCAGAAGCAAAATGATTTTCCGGCCCATAATCATGAACAATCAGATCATGCACACCGTAAACTCCCGGCGTCTCAAGAATCACCGTTTTTATTTTTTCATACATTTCCGCATCCGGTGTGGCGCCGATAATGGAATTCAGCGCCTCTTTCATGATTCCGTAACCCGTGTACAAAATAAAAAGAGACATAATAACCCCCATGATTCCATCTACATGGTATCCGCTGAAATATTCCACGCATGCAGCAACTAAAACACCTGTGGTTGAAAGAATATCCGAAAAAGAATCCGCACTGTATGCGTTAAATGCTTCTGACTTCAAATTTTCCCCTGCCCGTTTATACCACCAGGTCAAAAATAATTTTGCAATAATACCTACTATTAAGGCAGAAGCAGTCCATATAGAAAAATAGCTGTCCTCAGGATGAAGAATTTTCTGCACTGATTCTACCAAAAGTGTAATACCCACATAAAGGATAATAGCGGACATTACAGTAGAATTGACATACTCCAGCCGACCATGGCCGAAAGGATGTTCTTTATCCGATGGCTTTGACGCATAATAAAAATATTATTGAATCCATCACCGATGACCGATAAAAATCCGCTCTGCCAGCCGGCAAAAATTTTTACCATTCCTAAAATAAGATTTATGATCAATCCTACAAGCGCAGCGAAAAATGCTTTCCTTTGCCGTGATGTACCACCCATTCCGAATATTTCCATAACTGTACCGTTTCCCTTTTCCCAGTGCCGTCTACTCCTCATCAAGCTGCACTGCTAAACCAAATTTATGGTATTCCTAAAAGTTTCCATATATGCCAAAAGGCTCTCCGAGAGAGCCTTTTGCTTGCAGCTGCAAATCAATATTTGTCAAAATCAATTCCATTTAAAATTTCTTTGAGTTTGATCATTTCCTCTTTTGTCAATGTCAGACCTTTCGTCATTGATTTATGATCCACGCTCCACGAACGTAAATCAAACTTGGGATCCCGTCCGTTCCAGCTGGTATAAGTCAACTGTTTCTTCCATCCGTTTGCCGCGACGGAAAGATCCCCCAGTTCGTCTTCAATTGTCACTGTAATTTTCGTTTGCATCACTTTCACCTCACCTAAAAAACTTTTGATCCATGGTATCACAATCCATCAAAAAAAAGCAACTGTATCTTTAAGAAAACAAACGACTTTTAAAACTTTCTATTCTATTGGGAATCTCATATATCTCTCTGCTTCCGTTCTACCCATTCCTGCAGCTTTATTTTATCTGCGTCCGTAATATACCGGAGCTGCACCGGTACTTCCACAATGCCGCCAGCCGTCCGTTCCCCGATAAAAAGATAATTCCAGTCATCGGATACCCCCATTATTTCCTTATAGTCAAAAGCCATATACAAAGGCTTAATCAATCCTGCCGCATTGAACTCAGAATAAAATATAGGAATAGTAACAAGAAGCCTCTTTTCACATATCAAAGCCACAGATTTATGAATCCAATGGATCCGCCACAAAGTCAGAAGGACTACAACAAAGCTGATGGTACATGACAAAATTCCGGGATGTTCCAAAAGCAGTATCAAAAAGGCTACACAAAAAAGAACGTAAAGCAGTGAAGAAATTGCCACGTAAAGAACAGAGCGGCTGCATTCCCAGATTATCTGTCCATGCTCTTCTTTACTGTATAAATCCATTTTTATCTCTCAATGCCTGACAAAGGGTGTCCACGGCCTTCTTCCGCGTGGTTCTCCGAAAACAACATCATACTTCGCCCATGTACGAACTGTCTCCTCAGACCAATCTGCCGCTGCTTGTGCTGCTTTAGGTGCCGTAATTGGTTCCACAGCCATCGGTTTTGTTTTCCTTTCTCGCAAGGGTTTGGAAAGATATTGGTGAAAACGATTTTCCGTATCTCCGGAACACTCCATTATAGAAACTGCTGCAGGCGCCTCAGCTTCCCGGTAAACAGATCTTTCCATTTCATCAGGAAGATCCATTTCATCAGATCTCACATCTTTCATCCCCCAGGAGCGTAGAACCCTTTCCCTTAATTCTTTATAATTATATTCTTTATCATTATCCTTCCCGGCCCCATAAGACGACGGTCTCGGTAATGGAGTTTCAGGAATAGAATAGCCATTTTCTTCACGAGGCGTTCCTTCAGTGGAACGATCTGAACTTCTCCGTTCCTTCATCCATCGAAAGATAAAATGAAGTATCCCTATCCCCCATATCAGAAGGACAATTTCATTACCCGAAAAAAAATCCATACTCCACCTTTACTTTGTTTGACCCGGATTTCCAGCTATATTTTCTCTCATTTCTGTATCTGCTGCAATATTTTTCATACTGTAATAATCCATTACGCCAAGACGTCCACTGCGAAGAGCATCTGCCATGGCTTTCGGCACTTCAGCCTGGGCTTCCACAACTTTTGCCTGCATTTCCTGTGTATATGCACGCATTTCCTGTTCCTGCGCCACCGCCATGGCACGACGTTCCTCTGCTCTTGCCTGGGCAATTTCCTTATCAGCCTCCGCTTGATCAGTCTGAAGCTGGGCCCCTATGTTCCTCCCCACATCCACATCAGCAATATCAATGGAAAGAATTTCAAAAGCGGTACCCGAATCAAGACCTTTACCAAGAACCGTTCTGGAAATATGGTCAGGATTTTCAAGAACATCCGTATGTTTTTCCGAAGAACCCACGGTAGTAACAATTCCTTCGCCAACACGGGCAATAATGGTCGCCTCTCCTGCGCCGCCGACCAAACGATCAATATTTGCACGAACAGTCACACGGGCACGTACTTTCAGTTCAATACCGTTTTTAGCAACTGCAGAAATCGTAGGGGTTTCAATAACCTTGGGATTAACGCTCATCTGCACTGCTTCCAGCACATTTCTTCCCGCCAGATCAATAGCTGCAGCCTGCTCAAAAGTCAAATCGATCTGCGCGCGGTGGGCAGCAATTAACGCATCTACCACATTATCTACATTCCCTCCTGCCAGATAATGGGCTTCCAGCTGATTCACATTCAAGCCGAGCCCCGCCTTTGTCCCTTTAATCAAAGGAATGACAATCATACGCGGTTCGACACGGCGGAAACGCATTCCCACTAAATTAAACAACGAAATGCTTACATCGGCTGCAAGTGCAGAAATCCATAATCCCATCGGTACAAAATGAAGCAGTATGAGTACCGCAAAAAGCGCTATCGCAATAGTAAATACAGGAACGACCAGTAAAGTTTCCATAAATAAATCCTCCTAAAACATATTTCAATTATTTAACAACCAAATGATTTCCTTCCGCCCGTACCACGCGTACCGCAGCACCTTGCAGAATGAATCCCCCTTCTGAAACTGCATCTACCACAGTCCCTTCCACTTCCACCTTGCCGGAAGGCCTGAGCACTGTAGCAGCATTCCCTTCTTTCCCTTCATACTTCTTCAAATTCTGAACAGAAGAAACATATCCTTTGGAGGAAGACAAAGATAATGTAAGAGATAATTTTTTCCACATTCTATTTTCTGACAAATGATCCGCCAAAAAGTATATACCGATAATAGCAAGAATCATGGCTGCGGATAATACCCAAAGCGCCGTCATATCCCCGCCAAAGGTGAAGTATAGGCCTGCCGTCATGGATAAAATACCCGCCGCCACGCCAAAACCAGAAACGAGGACAAAAATATCCAACAGGATCAAAGCAATCCCGCCAAAATATAATAGAAATTCAAACCATGCCACATTACCGCCATACCAGCCGCTGCCTAAGAGCAACCCGCCGGCAATCACAGCAATCAATCCGCCGCCTGAAAACCCCGCAGTTTTTATTTCTGCCAGAATTGATACAAAAATCACTGCCGCCAAAAGTGCTTCCACAAAAGGGATACGCATCCACTCGAGCACATAATTGCTTTCGTAAGCACCGGCTATGACCGGCACTGGCATAAGTGCTGCCCATATCCCTCCGGCACGATATAAAACTTTATGCATCTATTCCTCCTTATTTTAGAATATCTACTTCCTTTAGAAATCGCTTTTATTTTATTATACTATATGCCTACCATACTTCCCGGCGCATTCTCTCCTCGA
>OOBV01001592.1_pt1 | contig 13857 bp, 10 predicted proteins | sample 1671731 | NCBI WGS metagenome assembly OOBV01 (sample SAMN06348186, study PRJEB24527) | human gut metagenome | biome: human gut; feature: ankylosing spondylitis patient; material: feces | host: Homo sapiens | place: China | collected 2015-10
AGGAAGCTATCTGCTGCACCCCTCCCATTATCAGGATAAAACCTAACAAGAACATCAGGACATCTGCAAAAAATTCGGGCATTACAATCAGCCAAAGTCCGAAAAGCAGACTGCCGACTCCTTCTATCGGAAAACGGGGCGAAACTCCGTCTTCGGATTTCTTACGTCCGAAATAGCCGAAAAGGCTGATAACACCGGGAATCAAAAAGGCAACTCCAACCGTAATAACGATATAACTGGCAGCTGTATTAGGCCATAGCACCAACACCAGACCAATCACTAATGCAAAGAGAATACGAATAAGGGAATAATTCATTGTTTTCATAAATTCTATATTTTTTAACCAAGTCTGTTTCAATACTTTTGCGAATATAAGTGTTTCTACTGATATATAAAAATAACAAATAAATATTGTAATAAGTTCGTAACAAAATCGTTATAGCTATTACATCTCACTTAGATACTTTTGCAGAAAATTAAAAATAGATTCTTCATCATGAAACCAAGCGAAACAAGAAAGAAGTGCCCTTATGTTGAGCGTGACATCAGTTGGATGTATTTCAACCAACGTATCTTACTCGAAGCTGCCCGCCCGGAAGTTCCTTTACTGGAACGGCTGACTTTTCTTGGCATCTATTCGAACAATCTTGACGAGTTCTTCCGCGTCCGTGTCGCTACCTTAAACCGGATTATAGAGTATGACGACAAGAATATACAGAAAGAACAGGAAATCGCTGCGCACACACTGAAACAGATAGGTAAACTGCACAACCGTTACTATGAACAGTTTGAAGAAACGTTCGCTTCTATCATGGAAGAACTGAAAAAAGAGAATATCTACGTTATCAAAGAAACGGAAATGAACGATGAGCAGAAAGCGTTCATCACTTCTTTCTATCGTAATAAGCTGAACGGTTCCACCAACCCTCTTTTCCTTAACGGTCCCCGACAGCTGGACGACCAGACAGATGAAGATATTTACCTGGCTATCCGCTTGCTCCGCAAAGATGAAGCAGGAAAAATAAAAGAGAAGGATTACGCGGTTATCCAACTGCCCGTTGGGGAATTCGGACGCTTCATCCAACTACCCGAATCGGAAGGAAAGACCTATCTAATGTTTCTTGATGATGTTATCCGTTACTGCCTGCCAATGATTTTTGTCGGAATGAAATATACGGATTATGAAGCATATACCTTCAAATTTACCAAAGACGCTGAAATGGAAATAGACAGTGATTTGCGGACCGGCGTACTTCAGAAAATCTCCAAAGGAGTGAAAAGCCGCAAGAAAGGCGAACCTCTCCGTTTTGTATATGACGAGCAAATCCCCAGGGACTTGCTAAAAAGACTGACCGACCGGCTGAATATAGACAAGAACGACACCCGCGTAGCCGGCGGACGTTATCATAATTTCAAAGACCTGATGAAATTTCCTGTCTGCGGACACAGTCATCTGAAATATCCGGTTTGGGAACCGATTTTCAAACCCGAACTAAATGGTACAGAAAGCCTGCTGACCCTGATTCGCCAGAAAGACCGTTCACTACATTATCCTTATCATAGTTTTGATACGTTCATCCGCGTACTGCGCGAAGCTGCTATCAGCAAAGAAGTGAAAAGCATCAAGATGACGCTTTACCGACTAGCTAAAGACTCCAAAGTGGTTAAAGCATTGATTTGCGCAGCAAAGAACGGTAAGAAAGTGACGGTAGTCATCGAACTACTGGCACGTTTTGACGAAGCCTCAAATATCAACTGGAGTAAAAGGATGCAGGATGCAGGAATCCGTGTAATCTTCGGGGTGGAAGGGCTGAAGATTCACTCCAAACTGGTGCACATCGGGACAAGACATGGAGATATTGTCTGTATCAGTACAGGCAACTTCCACGAAGGAAATGCACGTATGTATACCGACTATACCATTATGACAACTCACCGTCCCATTGTCCGGGAAGTAAATGCAGTATTTGACTTTATCGAGAAGCCATACACTCCCGTCAATTTCAAAGAATTGCTCGTTTCTCCCAATGATATGCGTAAACGGTTGATTGCCCTTATCAATAAGGAGATAAAGAACAAGGAACAAGGAAAAGACGCCTATATCCTTGCCAAAGTAAATCACATAACAGACCGCGCACTTATCGAAAAGCTATACGAAGCCTCAGCAGCAGGAGTCAAGATAGAACTAGTTGTACGCGGCAACTGTTCTTTAGTACCGGGCGTTCCGGGTGTCAGTGAAAATATACATATCAATGGAATTATCGACCGTTATCTTGAACACTCACGTATTTTCATTTTCGCTAATGCCGGAGAAGAAAGGTATTATATCGGTTCAGCAGATTGGATGCCACGCAATTTGGACAACCGCATCGAAGTACTGGCTCCTGTTTATGACAAAGAGATACAGGCGGATTTAAAACGGATTGTTTGTTACGGGTTTCAGGATACAGCCAAAGGACGCATAGTAGACGGAATGGGAACCAACCGGATATGGAATTTTCCGTTTACTCCCCCGCTTAGTGAAGAAATGGCATCGCTTTTCCGTTCACAAGAAAAATTATATAACGAATACAAGAACACATGATGATAAATATGAAGAAAGTTAATTATGCAGCAATCGACATCGGTTCCAATGCCGTACGACTACTGATAAAATGCGTAAACGAAGAAAATGCGCCCGAACTTATGAGTAAGGTGCAACTCATCCGTATCCCGTTACGGCTAGGAGAAGACGCTTTCACAGCAGGTATTATTTCAGCAGAAAAAGAAAAGAAACTGATCCGGCTGATGAAAGCTTACAAGCAGTTAATGAAAATATATGATGTAGTGGATTATCGCGCCTGTGCCACGTCCGCTATGCGTGATGCCCGGAACGGTAAAGCTATCGTCCGGCAAATAGCCAAGAAAACGGGTATTCGTGTAGATATTATCGACGGACAGGAAGAAGCGCATATCGTATATGACAATCATATCGAGCAACTGTTTGCTTCCGGACAGAATTATCTATATGTAGATGTTGGCGGCGGTAGTACGGAAATCAATCTTATCAGTAACGGAGAACTGAAAAACTCCCGTTCATATAATATAGGTACAGTCCGTATGCTTAGCGGCATGGTGAAAGAGGAGGAAAAAGAAGCGTTACGTACTGACCTGATTGGTATTGCCACAGAATATGCGCCTGTCAGCATTATCGGTTCGGGGGGAAATATCAACAAACTCTTCCGTCTCGCGGACAAAAAGGATAAAAAGGCTTCTCTCCTACCAGTTGAGTCACTACGTGAGATTTATTTAGCATTACAGGTACTTCCCGCCGAACAGCGCATCAAACAATACAAGCTAAAACCGGATCGGGCAGATGTAATTGTTCCGGCAGCAGAGATATTTCTTGAGGTGGCGACTTATGCAAAAGCTACCGGTATTATTGTACCTACTATCGGATTGTCCGATGGTATCATTGATAGTCTGTACACACAGAATATGAATGTACCACCTGTTTCGCATAATTCTACTTCTCCAAGTTAAAGAATTTATACCTCAGTTTGCAACAATTTATTCGTCTGACAACTGTCAGACGAATAAAATCATGCAAAACAAATACTACTACCTTACAATCAAAGCATTAATTCGTAGCAAAAACCACCGGAAAACAAAAACTTCTCCGGCGGTTGACTTATATTTAAAAGAAAAGGTTAGTATTCTATCACTTTATCACTACTTGAAGGCATATTATACCAATCGGTATTAGTACTCTGGTCATGTGCCCAGTCCGCAAACTTAGCATACGCCTCTGTTATCACAGTTCTTTCTGTCGGATATGCGAATTTATCAGGAACGCAAAGAGCCCATGTATTATTGACTACCTTGATAACCTCAAGCACGTTATTATCTGCCAACTGACCATTCGCCGTTGCCGAATTAAATTGATTCAAATGAATCTCCGTTCTCTTTTCACCAGTACCCTGATATGCTATAAAGAAGTCTAAACAGTTTGTTACACTGGGAATGGATACGGCATTTTTAAGTTTGATTATCACTTCAAGAGTATATATATCTGTTAGAGATGTACTTGCATTTCCAGTATTCAGCATAGGACGTTGTGTTCCGATATATCCAATCCTATATTTACGACCAGTTATTACTGTTTGCAAGTAATAAGTCAGAAATATGGTCGTAATCTTTAATGGTATATTCTAAAAGATGAAGATTTGATATTTTTATTAATTCTTAACCCTTTGGACATCAAATTGGACGCTCTCTTCTATTTTCAGTGCAATTTACTTCCAAAATTCCATTTTTAATTTTGCAATTTACAATGTTTTATGTATTTTTGCTTTTCACTTTAAGAAGGTTATAAGCCTCAAATAGAAAAATACATTTCATTATACATACAAGCATGAGGTATTATTTAAGCATTTATCACACAAATGACAGCATTATACTTGCTGATTGAAAAGGAGTGTTATCTATTATGAACAATACAATGAAAAGAATCTTTTTGGCATGTATTTGCTGTATGTTGATTTTACCCACAAACTTATGGGCGAAACGAATTATTAAGGTGGCGTGTGTGGGCAACAGCATCACGTACGGTGCAGGTATTTCCAACCGAGAGAAAAATTCTTATCCCGCCCAGTTGCAGTATTATCTGGGCGATGGTTACGAAGTCCGTAACTTTGGCTCCAACGGAGCAACAGCACAGTCAGACGGTGATTATCCGTATGTTCGTACAGGAGTGTATAGCGAATCAAAGAATTTTCTTCCAGACATTGTTCTGATTAAATTAGGAACCAATGACACTAAGCCCCAGAACTGGAAAGACGAGAAACGTTTTATGGACGAGTATCAGACGCTTATTGATACCTATCGTTCGCTGGAATCACATCCGCAGGTGATCCTGCTCACTCCGGTGCGTTGTTTCCTTACCGAAAAGAACACCATCAGTCCGCGCATTATCAAAGAAGAGATACGTCCGGTAGTCGAACAGTTGGCTTATGATAACGGATTGGGTATCATTAATCTGAATAATCTGTTTGGCAATCAGTGGGATCAAGCCATTATGCCGGACCGTTTGCATCCGTCTTCTATCGGTGCGGGTGCGATGGTCCGTAAAATCGGCGATTACCTGCTGAATGCAGTTCAAAGCAAGCCGGCAGCATTTGTACCCGAAAATGCTACCTCTTTTAATTTTCATGGCTATCAGGGATACGATTTCCAGTTGGATGGAGTTCCTTGCAAAGTGGTGCGTCCAACTAAAGAAGCGCAGGGAAGACCTTGGATATGGCGGGCACGTTTCTGGGGACATGAGCCGCAGACCGATATCGACTTGCTGGAGCAGGGTTTCCATGTCGTATATTGTGACGTGACCGATTTGTATGGTGCCGATAAGGCTGTCAAACGCTGGAACAAATTTTACAAATATTTGGTGAAGAACGGTTTTCATAAAAAGGTCGTATTGGAGGGTATGAGCCGTGGCGGGCTGATAATTTATAATTGGGCTGCACAGAACGCCGATAAGGTAGCTTGCATTTATGCCGATGCACCGGTCATGGACGTAAAGAGTTGGCCGTTGGGAAAAGGTACTCATGTAGGTTCAGCCGAGGATGTGACACGGATGTTGGCAGCCTATGGCTTTAAGAATAAAGAACAGGCTTTACGTTGGAAAAAGAACCCGTTGAATCATGCAGCTAAGATTGCTCGTGCAGGCATTCCGGTGCTGCACGTGGTGGGAGATGCCGACGATATTGTTCCGGTTGCAGAGAATACAGCCCTTTTCGAAGTAGAGATGAAGCGCCTTGGTGCTCCGATTACCGTGATCCATAAACCGGGTATAGGTCATCATCCACATTCATTGAACGATCCTGAATCTATTGTACGTTTCATATTGAGAGCTACCGGTCGGTGGTTCAACAATTGTGCTCATGCTGTTCCCGGAAACGAGTATCGCTCGGCTGCCGGATGGGTGGAAGGCTCGGAATGGCATTCAGTGGCACAGGATATCGAAACGACACTGAACGGACGTAAACTGAAATTGCTGTTGCTGGGTAATTCCATTACGCAAGGCTGGGGTGGAATGCGTAAGCTAGTAAGCTATAAACCCGGCAAGCAGGCTATGGACGATGTTTTGGGACAGGGTAGCTGGGAGAGTGCCGGTATTTCGGGTGACCGCACGCAGAATTTGCTTTGGCGTGTCCGTTACGGAAACTATAACCGATGTACTCCGGAATATGTGGTAATTGCCATCGGAATCAATAATCTGGTAGTTGGTCAGGATACAGCAGACGATACGGCTGAGGGTATCATTACCGTTACAGAAGAGGCCTGCAAACAGTTCCCCGATTCAAAGATTATCTTATTGGGACTTTTCCCTTCCGGAAAGGAGCAGGACAGTGCAGTCCGTAAACAGTGTGACCGCATTCATGAACTGCTGGGAGCACACACCTTTGGAGTTCAGGTTAGCTATACGAATCCTACAGACTGGTTCCTTGACGAAAATGGAACGATACGCGATGGACTTTACAGCGGTGATTATATTCACTTTACCGACAAAGGTTATGCTTGTGTAGCCTCACATTTGATACAGTTGATGAAATAGCACAATAAAAATAATTATAAAAACAGCTTTAAAGTTTGTAGGACTATCTGCTTTTTTATTCGGACAGTCGCTTTGTCTGGTTGCACAGACAGCCTGGTATAACCCAGCGACAGATTCACTGTTGCCCATTCAAGGAAGAGCTTGGAACACGGAAATCGGAAAGGTCTACCAGCGTTTGCCGCAACGGGCTGAACAGCTGGTCCGTAAGTTGGTGTGGGCTCTGTCATTGCAGACGGTAGGACTTCCGTAAAACCAACGAGCAATTGCGTACCGTATACGATTCGATGACAATCAGGTGGACGGAATGCACGCTACCGACCTGAGTATGCAACGGTATGCCGATGCCTATTATAAGAAAATAGCCGGTATTGTTTTCGGTTGGTCTTCACCCCAATCGTGATGGTTATAAACGAATCGCTGATAAATTAAAAACTTACGTAAAATAGCATTTAAGTTTAGCAGTTTAACTTTAATCGTAAAAAAAAAGAATTAACAACATTCCTATTATTACTGTTCATAAAATCTTTTAGAAATACATAAGATTGGATTTTCTTTTTCAATCAAAAGGGGAAGATCAAAGGCAAAACAAATATCATCACAATTCCCATGATAATCTGTAACGGTAATCCTACTTTCACATAATCCATAAAAGTATATTGTCCGGCAGGCATTACCAATGCATTAGGCGGCGTAGAGAATGGAGAAGCAAAACACATACTTGCCCCCACTGTCACAGCAAACAGGAAAGGAATCGGGCTAACCCCGATTTGTATAGCACTTTGCAAAGCAATAGGTGCCAGCAGTACCGCAGTAGCCGTATTACTGATAAACATAGTCATCAATGAAGTAGTAAAATAGATACCCGCCATCAGAGCCAATGGTCCATAGGAACCCAATCCGCTCACCAATGTATTGGATATATACTCCGACGCTCCTGTTTTCTCCAATGCCAACGACATAGGCAACATTGCTGCAATGAGTACAATACTTTCCCAATTTATCGTTTTGTATGCGGCCTCTACATTACGGAAACACCCTGTCAGTACCATTAATATACCCGCAATCATAACAGCCGTAACCGGAGCAACCGGGATAAAATCAAATACCATCATTACCACCATTAACACCATGATAGCAGCAGCCACCGGAGCTTTATAGTCTAAAGTTACTTTAGCAGCTTCGGCTAAAGGCTGACCTAATACCACCCAATCAGAGTCTTCCTTACTAAGACGGGCGATATTTCCCCAAGTGCCTTGTACCAAAAGCACGTCGCCACTATGAATATGCTCATTTCCCAAATCCTGTAACAGATATTCCTTTTTACGACGGATACCTAAAACGTTCACATTATATTTATCACGGAATCCGGCTTCTTTAATTGTCTGGTTTACCAAATTAGACGCAGGCATCAATACTATTTCAGCAATACCTATATCATAAAAATCAAGAGAACTAGTTGTATTTTTCGTTTCCTCGGTAGCATGGTCACCTAATATATCGAGCAGATAATCTTCAGCAAACAGTTGTACTTTCTCAAAATCTCCTGTCACATACAGAATATCTTCTACTTGCAAAACCGTATCCGGTGCCGCAAATTTCTGCGTGATAGTTTTCAGGAAACGATGTTGCGATGCATCCCCACGACGGACTTCCATTATATTCAATCCATATTTGCGTCGTATATCCAAATCAATAATCGTTTTTCCCAAGAGTCGGGAATCCCCTATCACCTGCAAACGAAACAGGTTACTGGAAAGCCCGTATTCATTGACCAACTGCTTTAACGATTTTCCTGAACGGTTACTGTCATTCTTCTGTCCTTTTTTAGACAGAAACCATTTACTAAGCGGCATCAATACCAATGTACCGACAATCACACAAACAATGCCAACAGGCAGAAAAGAGAAGAAAGAAAGCGGTTCGAGTCCTGCCGAAGTTAATGTGTTCTGTATCACAAGGTTCGGCGGAGTACCAATCAATGTCATCATGCCTCCCATACTACTTGCAAATGCCAACGGCATCAGCAAGCGGCTCGGATTCATCCCGGCACTCATCGCCAGACTAACCACAATAGGAAGCATTAACGCTACTGTTCCGGTATTGCTGACAAATGCACCGATAGCTGAAGTCACCAACATCACCAATAGAAACAGACGAATTTCACTCGTTCCCGCAAGTTTAAGAATACGCGAACTTATCATCTTTGCCAACCCTGTTTGAAAAATAGCACCTCCTACCACAAACAGTCCGATCATCATAATAACTACCGAATTGGAGAAACCCGAAAGGGCTTCATCAGGAGTTAATATCTGAAAGACAAGTAAAGCAACCAGCGCACATAACGCTACAATATCCGAACGGATTTTACCATTTACAAAAAAGATAGCCGAAAGAACGAGAATAATAATGGTTATCAACATAAGTAATAAAATAAAATGAATGTTTTATTTCGATGATATCAAAAACTTGAGTGAACAAATATAGATATTTCTTCCCCCTTATAGAAAACAAATTAAAATTATTTTTGGTTTAAATGACGTCATTTTAATATCAAACAAGATATTCCCGTATTGCTTTGGGGTGCCAATACACGATACGATTGAACAATAAAAAACTGCCCTGTATACTTTTCTGATAAAAGTCACAAGGCAGTTATTATTTCTTATAGGAAAAGAAATTATAGTGCAGTTTCCAATATCTTACGAGCCACAGCACCTGTCACATTTCCATTTTCTCCATATTTTACTCCTCGCTCATTGAAGCGGCGTTCAATTTCAAGAATCGTCTCCTGGCCGATGTTTTCTTCGTGCAGGCGTGTAGTCAACCCCAATGAACGGAAGAATTGTTCCGTACAGCGGATTGCCTCATCTATTCGTTCCTCTTTTGTACCCGAAGTTATTCCCCATACGCGCTCACCATATTGCACAAGTTTATCTCCTTTGGCTTCCCGAAGCACTTGCAATGTAGCGGGAAGTACAATCGCCAGCGTATGTCCGTGTGTCAACCCGTGCAATGCAGTGATTTCATGTCCTATCATGTGAGTTGCCCAGTCCTGCGATACTCCCATAGCTATAAATCCATTCAATGCCATTGTAGCCGAAAGCATAAAGTCAGCCATAAGTTGATAATCATGCTGGTTCTCACGGATTTTCGGAGCTATTTCTATAAGAGTTTGCAGGAGTCCTTCTGCCCAACGGTCCATGACACGGCTTTGTCTGGGAGTAGTCATATACTGTTCCATGACATGTACAAATGTGTCCGCCAATCCACAAGCCACTTGATGAGGAGGTAAAGTAAATGTTACTTCCGGATCAAGAATAGAGAATAACGGATAGTTGGAATAAAAAGGATATTTTTCTTTGGTTTCACGACGTGAGATCACTGCTCCATTGTTCATTTCCGAACCGGTAGCGGGAAGCGTCAACACAGTGGAAAGAGGTACAGTGTGGGTAGCAGGACGTCCGGCAAGCACCAAGTCCCAAGCATCACCGTCATACAATAACCCGGCAGAGATTAATTTTGTACCGTCAATCACGGAACCACCACCAACAGCTAATAAATAATCTACCTTCTCTTCTTTTCCCAAAGCAATCGCTTTGCGGAGAGTTTCGATAGCAGGATTGGGTTCAATCCCCCAAAATTCAACGGTATAATGATTCTTCAGTGCTTCCTTCACCTGATCGTATACCCCGTTTTTCTTTACACTTCCACCGCCAAAAGTAATCATGATACGTTTGTCGGACGGAATTTCTTTCGCCAATCGGGCAATCATCCCGCGCCCCATTATCAGTTTGACGGGATTTTGAAAGATAAAATTTTCCATATCTTGTCTATTGTTATTATTTCGGTTATTATTCACTTTTCATGTTTCATGCAAATATACACGAATTATCTGAAACCTTGTCGGAATCAGGCTATGAATTGCTGCGTAAGAGAAGGAACCATAGCCGACAACCAAGGTTTCATATCTTCTGCTACCAACAACCAATAAAGTAATAATATAACGAAAATGGCAATAGCGATACCTACTAATACTTTTCTCTGTTTCATAATTGTTTTCTGTTTAAATATTCAGTATTTATAAGAACAGATCAGGGGGAAAATTGTTCTATATCAGAAAAATGAAGGGGAAAATGAAAAAAAGTCATTTTTTGTTTGTTGTTTCAAACAAAGTGTCTATATTTGTCCCCGATAAATAACAAAAGACAATGAGAACAATGTTAGTAAATACATATTGGTGGTGGCACCCGTTACAACTCCGACAGTCGTAAGGGAGCAGCGCTCGTATGTATATACCTCATTAAAGATATAACAGATTTGAAAGAGCCCTGTCGCAACTTGCGGCAGGGCTTTTTTATTTGCCCGTTTCTAAACATCGAAAAAAATAACATATAAAAATAGATAGGATTATGAAAAGTTTTTTAGTTGACCAGGATGGCTATTACGGAGAATTCGGCGGTGCTTACGTACCGGAAATCCTCCACAAATGTGTTGAGGAACTGACGAACAAGTACCTCGAAGTGATTGAAAGCGAAGAATTTAAAAAGGAATTTGAGCAGTTATTACGCGACTACGTAGGACGTCCTTCCCCACTCTATCTGGCAAAACGCCTTTCCGAAAAGTATGGTTGCAAGTTGTATCTGAAACGGGAAGACCTGAATCATACCGGTGCACACAAAATCAACAACACCATCGGACAAATCTTGCTGGCACGCCGCATGGGAAAGAAACGCATCATCGCCGAAACCGGAGCCGGACAACATGGAGTAGCAACAGCTACCGTCTGTGCATTGATGGATATGGAATGTATCGTTTATATGGGAAAGACGGATGTAGAACGCCAACATATCAATGTGGAGAAAATGAAAATGCTGGGAGCTACCGTTATTCCCGTTACTTCCGGAAACATGACCTTGAAAGACGCAACCAACGAAGCGATCCGCGACTGGTGTTGCCATCCTGCCGACACTTATTATATTATCGGCTCTACCGTAGGCCCTCATCCTTATCCTGATATGGTGGCACGCCTGCAATCTGTTATCAGCGAAGAAATCAAAAAGCAACTGCAAGAAAAAGAAGGACGTGATTATCCGGATTATCTGATAGCCTGCGTGGGAGGAGGAAGTAATGCTGCCGGAACGATTTATCATTATATCAACGACGAACGGGTAGGCATTATCCTGGCGGAAGCGGGAGGTAAAGGAATAGAGACCGGAATGACTGCCGCTACCATCCAACTCGGCAAAATGGGAATTATCCACGGAGCACGTACCTATGTCATCCAAAACGAGGACGGACAGATAGAGGAGCCATACTCCATTTCTGCCGGACTGGATTATCCGGGCATTGGTCCGATACACGCTAACCTTGCCGCCCAAAGCCGTGCCAACGTATTGGCAATCAACGACGACGAAGCGATAGAAGCTGCCTACGAACTAACCAAACTCGAAGGTATTATCCCTGCATTGGAATCCGCCCATGCATTAGGAGCTTTGAAAAAATTGAAGTTCAAGCCGGAAGATATCGTTGTATTGACTGTTTCGGGACGAGGAGACAAAGATATTGAAACCTATTTGTCGTTTAACGAACAGCTATAAATAATTAGTCAACCATCATTCGCAATCAATAATCAAGCAATTATAGAAATGAAAACATTTAATTATACAACTCATAGCAAACAAGTGCTCGGAGATATGCATACTCCCGTCAGCATTTATCTGAAAGTACGCGACATGTATCCTCAATCCGCATTAATGGAAAGTTCCGATTATCATGCCGGAGAAAATTCCCTGTCATTTATAGCCCTTTGTCCCTTGGCAAGCATCGGTGTAAACGGTGGCATTGTCACTGCCAACTATCCCGATAATAGCCGTACGGAAGAACCGCTGACAAAAACATTCAATGTAGAAAAGGCTATGAACCGGTTTATCAATAAGTTCCAGGTGACCGGAGATAATAAGAATGTATGCGGGCTTTACGGATACACGACGTTTAATGCCGTGAAGTACTTCGAGCATATCCCGGTGAAAGAAAGTCATGATGAGCAAAACGATGCTCCGGATTTACTATACATATTATATAAGTATGTCATTGTTTTCAATCATTTCAAAAATGAGCTGACATTAGTTGAAATGTTGTCCGAAGGAGAAGAAAGCGGTTTGCCGGAACTGGAGGCCGCTATCGAAAACAGAAATTATGCTTCTTATAATTTCTCGGTGACAGGTCCTGTCAGCAGCCCGATCTCCGATGAGGAGCATAAAGCGAACGTTCGCAAGGGTATTGCCCATTGTATGCGTGGTGATGTTTTTCAGATTGTCCTTTCCAGAAGATTCATCCAGCCTTATGCCGGAGATGATTTCAAAGTCTATCGTGCTCTTCGCAGCATCAACCCTTCTCCTTATCTTTTCTATTTCGATTTCGGAGGATACCGCATTTTCGGTTCTTCTCCGGAGACTCACTGTAAAATTGAAGACGGACGTGCCTACATCGACCCGATTGCCGGAACAACCCGCCGTACCGGAGATACGGTAAAAGACCGCGAATTGGCGGAAGCACTGCTTGCCGATCCGAAAGAGAACGCGGAGCATGTGATGCTGGTTGATCTGGCAAGAAATGATCTTTCACGTAATTGCCATGATGTACGGGTATTGTTTTATAAGGAACCACAGTATTACAGTCATGTGATTCATCTGGTCAGCCGCGTGAGCGGTCAGCTGAATGAAGGGGCGGATAAGATTAAAACTTTCATCGATACTTTCCCTGCGGGAACGTTGAGCGGAGCACCGAAAGTACGCGCCATGCAGCTGATCAGTGAAATCGAACCTCATAACCGCGGTGCTTATGGCGGCTGTATCGGCTTTATCGGACTTAACGGAGAACTGAACCAGGCAATCACCATCCGTACTTTTGTCAGCCGTAATAACGAGTTATGGTTCCAGGCCGGAGGCGGTATCGTTGCACGCAGTCAGGATGAATACGAGTTGCAAGAGGTAAACAATAAATTAGGAGCTCTTAAAAAGGCTATCGATTTAGCTGTTAATTTAAAAAACTAACTGTTCAGAGCGATCTGCCTGATAAGTCAGAAACAGTATTTGAACAACAATTTTACAATAACAATAAAATGAAAATATTACTTTTAGATAACTATGATTCTTTCACCTACAATTTGCTGCATGCAGTGAAAGAACTGGGAGCTACAGACGTCGAAGTAGTCCGCAACGACCAGATAAACCTTGATGAAGTGGAACGATTTGATAAGATCATAC
>OOBV01001595.1_pt1 | contig 13846 bp, 9 predicted proteins | sample 1671731 | NCBI WGS metagenome assembly OOBV01 (sample SAMN06348186, study PRJEB24527) | human gut metagenome | biome: human gut; feature: ankylosing spondylitis patient; material: feces | host: Homo sapiens | place: China | collected 2015-10
CGATGCGAGCTTCAAGTTCGGCAGCCGGCATGGCCTTTGTTTCGGCCTCGGTGAGAGCCATTTCGTTACTTCCGAGAACAACTCCCACACTGCAAACCTTTGCGTTGACTCCCTCTTTGATGTCGGCAATCGTGTCCCCAACTTTTACTACGGCATCAAGACTGTCGACACCCAGCTTTATCAGGTTTTCAAAAATCATGTAAGGAGCCGGACGTCCGGCGGGAAGTAAGTTCGGAGTAGCACAGTAATCCACCCGATACCCTTTTGCCTGCGCAGCAGGAAGAACAACATTCATCATTTCGCGGGTATATCCGGTAGTAGAGCCGATTTTCAGACCTTCGGCACGCAGTTTCTCCAGTGTCGGAATCACGCCCGGAATAGGGTCTGTGTAATTTTCGAGCGAGGCAAACAGATGTTTTTCAAAAAGACGGTTCAATTCCACCACATCTTCCTCCGTCCAGGCACGCTGATAACGCGTAGCAAACTGTTCATTCACCTCGGGCATCGACAGCAACTCGCGAATATGCTGAATCTTTGGTAACCCCATTGGTTTGCGGGTCTGCACCACATCTATAATCAGTCCTTTTTCGGCAAATGCTTCGATAAAAGCTGCCACCGGGGCAAAACATCCGTAATCGACGGCTGTACCGGCCCAATCCATAATTACACATTTAATCTTTTTCATTCTTGTTTCCTATATATAATTTATTTATGATTTATCTTTTCAATAAGAAGATGCAAGGGAAGGAACCGGACAAGAAGTTGCCTTTTCACGTATTTCCTTCCGCTTGCCTTTCCGGTAGCGCTGCATCAGGTAGAACAAGGAAACTGTAAATGCCGTACAGCAAACGATTCCCACCGTGCCCGCCATTGTATTGTAAAATTCGAGCCAGTCCAGATTCGGATTGAAACATTCTTTAAATACCAACACCAATACCGTTCCCGTATAGCCGATAGAATCAACCATTGCGATGAAGAAACCCACATTTCCCCTAATCCGGAAACAGGCTATAAAACGGTCGAAGAAAATTGTCTGAAAACTAAGATAGGAAAAGTAGAGGCAAAGGCTCTGAATAAACAACCACACCAACGGAGAAAGTTGCAAGCTATCGTAATTGAAAGCGACGAAACTGAGAGTTACCGCACCTGCAATGACCAGCGTCAGCAAGGTCGAAAGAACTTTGATATGACTTTTCACTAATGCAAGAGTGGCAAAAACAGCCAGAATAATCAACGTCACAACACCGTCTACTTTGGCAAATACCCAAGAGGAAAGACCGGCGGCATTCACATCTATAATCTTCACAAGAAAGTCTTCCTTGACATCTTGCAGGACAGTGAGAAAGAGATTGGCAAAGAAAAGTAACGTCAGCACAGGGGCAAAGTTGCGGAAAAGTTCCCAACGTTGTTGTCTGTCCAACGTGACACGCTCCACACGCAACGCTTTATCTTCGGCAGTCGGCTTGGGTAGGTGGTCGAGAATGTATCCCAGCCCCGCCAACAGAGGCAGCGCTACCGCACCAATCAACGCAGGCATCCAAAACTCGCTGACATTCAAGATATCGACTACGAAAAGCCCGATCGACTTTGCCGTACCACTACTCACCGCAATACTCAGCCCGAAAAGGGAAGCGAGTAAGTCCGTCACCCGCCGGCCTTCGAGGAAGCTGAAGATAACGCCCCACATACAACCCAACGACAGCCCGTTGAAGAACAACGCCAGCACATTGAACGGACGAGGCAGACATCCGAAAAGAACTAAAGAGAGCTCGGCAACCCCAATGGAGACAAGAATGAATTTCAGGCGGCCCTCTCTCTTCAGTTCAGAAATAAGTTTGATTCCGATAAACTTGGATACCATGTACCCGAATATCTGAATGATGCTTGTTGCCACTTTATAATCCATGCCGAACAGTTCCATGCCGTCGAATGTAGCAGCGGTGAATGGCTTGCGAAGCGCATACACCAGTGAGTAAGACAACAGCGCCGCACCTCCCGCATAGAAGATAAAAAGTAAATCAGAAAGTTTTTTTTGAGCCGAAGGCGACAGTTTTTCTTTGAAATTCATATAGCGTCATTTTTTTGTTTCCGGTGCAAATGTAGGACACCGGGACGAGTGAAAAAATGAATTTCAATGAATCATATCGCATATTTTTCTTTTCGGACAGAGTGAAATATTAATGTAATATTCATGCAACAAAATCATAATACATTAGTCATTCCTTTGCAACGAAATTCAATTTGCAACCTCAAGAATCATGGATGAACTGACCGACATTTACAAAAGAATAGAATACCTGCGCAACAATGGCGTAAAGATGAAAGAAATTGCCGACCGTGTAGATATGGCACCAAGCGTATTGTCCGCCTTATACTCCAGCGTACTGCCTGCCTACATCGACCTGCTGAAAACCCGCACACCGGACGAGGCATTGGACGACGCACTGGCACTAGTGAACAATGTGTCGAAAAAACGCTTATTAAATAATGTAAGCTCGATGAGAATACTGCTGCAGGAAATGGAACCGGAACAACAGAATGAAGCGGACAGCGGTAACTCATTCATCAAGCTGCTGGAAAAGGAAATGAAAGAATCCGTACAAGATGTTTTCAATTACAGCGGCACTTATCTCAGTTACAGTCTCTCCTCCTCTACGGACAGCCTGAAAATCGAACCTTACATGATTTGCGCTTCCGAAAACAGTGAATATGTGAAAATGGGCATGATAAACGCTTATAAATCTGTTCATTGGGGAAGCGGAATTATCAGTAATCACCAAAACTCATACCTGATGTTCAACGAACGGGATCTGCCCCAGTTTGCTTTGGTCACCATTTACCTGCAACTGCCGCATTACGAATTTCCCACTATGCTGAAAGGGCTGTACCTTTGTCTGGACTATAACCACAACCCCATTGCCCGACGCATCGTATTAGTGAAACAATCGGACAGCACGGACATCCGGACTTTCTTGGAAATGGAGAGCAAACTGGTCCCGAAAGCGGAACTGACACCGGAACTGGAGGCATATTATAATTATACCTGCCGGGAAGGAGATTACATCAAAACGTGTACTGTTCCCTCCCCAAAACTGGACGAAACTGACTTGGAGCGGGAAAAGAAAATGTTAACAATTTAACAGTCATGACTGATTACAAACGGAAGAAAAAGAGGAAACGCCGTTTCTTGTATGCAGACCAGGGCATTTCTGCATGCAAGAACGGCGTTTTAACACAATGTTAAAACGCCGTTCTTGCATCACAGGAATCACGTATTCCATTTCATTGAATATCAACACAATGCAGCATACTCATGCGCTAACATCCACACCAAATACCGATCATCCCGTTTTAATGAGATTGCCAATCTGACAACTACCGTGTCAGAGTAGAGTTTAGAAGAAAAACCTCAAAATATCATTAAAGTTTGCCCAAATAAGCAGACCGAAAAGTAAAATCATACCGGTCATCTGGGCATACTCCATAAACTTGTCACTCGGTTTACGGCGGACTATCATCTCGTAAATAAGGAAAAGAACATGGCCACCGTCCAACGCAGGGATAGGCAGAATATTCATGAAAGCAAGGATGATAGACAGGAAAGCTGTCATGTACCAGAACTGGTGCCAGTCCCACGTAGCCGGGAAGATACTGCCGATCGTTCCGAAACCGCCCAACTGCTTCGCTCCTTCTTTAGAGAACAGGTATTTCATATTGCCCACATAGCCTTTCAGCGTTTTCACACCAAGAGAGACGCCTGCAGGGAAAGACTCCAGGAAGGCATATTGCTTTTTCACCATTGGAAGAAGGCGGTCGGTGACAAGGCAGGCGGTTACTCCCATTAGATAGGCAGAATCGACACGCATACTCAATGTATCCGTCACGCCGTCACGCACATAAGCCAAGGTGATGAAGCGAGGGTCTATGCTGTCTTTAAGGAGAGTCGCAGCATTCTTTTTGCGCTCCGCCATGGCTTGTTTGAAATCGGAGAAAGAAATCGGAGTTCCATTCAAGGCGATAATACTATCCCCCGGCTGGATACCGGCTTGCGCGGCAGGCGAGTTCACCATTACACTGTCTACGACATACGGGAAACGGAAAGAAGCGAAGCGGATACTGTCCGCCAACAGACGTTGCATCATATCATCGGGAATATAAACGGAAGCCTTTGCACCGTCACGCAACACACTGACTTCGCGTGCATCGGCAATCTGGCTCAACATATCACCGTCATAACGTTCGAAAGGAACACCGTCGGCAGAGAGCAACACGTCTCCGTCTTTGAAACCTACGGACTTGGCTGTTTCATTAAAATCCATACCGAGGGGAGCTTCCTGTACTTTTATATATTGGTCGCCCCACGCGAAAAGAATCATTGAGTAGATGAACAACGCCAACAGGAAATTGAACAACACACCGCCCACCATGATCAGCAGACGTTGCCAGGCCGGCTTGGAACGGAACTCCCACGGCTGTTCGGGTTGTTTCATCTGTTCGGTATCCATTGATTCGTCAATCATACCGGCTATCTTGACATAGCCACCCAACGGCAACCACCCGACAGCATATTCTGTTTCGCTTTTCTTTGGTTTGAACTTGAACAAAGTAAACCAAGGGTCGAAGAATAAGCAAAATTTTTCCACCCGCACTTTGAACAAACGGGCAAATAAGAAATGCCCGCCTTCATGAATAATGACGAGCAACGAAAGGCTCATTATCAATTGCAGGGCACGAATCAAAAATGTTTCCATGTTTATTATTTACAAATTACTAATTACAAATTATTTCTGAGGATTTTGCCGGCGCACAAGCTCGGAAGCGATTCTTCTTGCTTCTTCGTCGGTCGCTACATAGTCCTCATAACTCGGATTCGCCACGAAAGCGGCTTGCTCCATTGTTTTCTCTATCACATCACTCATGCCGAGAAAGCTGATGCCGTCTTTCAGGAAAGAGGCGACCACCACCTCGTTGGCGGCATTGACAATACAAGGCATATTTCCGCCCCGATACATCGCTTCGTAAGCCAGAGAGAGGTTGCGGAAACGCTTCGTGTCGGGTTGTTCGAAAGTCAGGTTGGTACATTTTGCAAAGTCGAGCCGTTCAAAAGAAGCGCTGATACGGTCGGGATAAGAGAACGCGTACTGAATGGGCAAACGCATATCCGGCATACCGAGCTGCGCCTTCACGGCACCGTCCTCAAACTGGACCATTGAATGAATGACCGACTGCGGATGTACGACCACTTCTATCTGGCCGGGCTGAACGCCAAACAACCACTTGGCTTCAATTACTTCAAAGCCTTTGTTCATCATGGAAGCAGAATCAATCGTTATCTTTGCGCCCATTTCCCAATTAGGATGTTTCAGGGCTTGTGTCTTGGTCACGGTTTTCAGTTGTTCCAACGTATACGTGCGAAAAGGACCGCCCGAAGCTGTCAGAATCACTTTTTCAATCGGATTGCCTACTTCTCCCGCTAAACACTGAAAGACGGCCGAGTGTTCAGAATCTACCGGCAAAATCGGGGTGCGGTATTGCTGTGCCAACTGGTTTATCAACTCACCCGCCACGACCAGCGTCTCTTTATTGGCGAGAGCAATAGCCTTGCGGGCACGGATAGCGTTCATGGTAGGTTTCAACCCGGCATATCCGACCATGGCAGTAAGCACCATGTCAATCGGTCCGGCTTCCACAATCTGGCAAATAGCATCAGTACCTGCATACACTTTAATAGGCAGGTCGCTCAATGCTTCCTTCAGTTCGGCATACTTTGCTTCGTTGGCAATCACAACGACTTCCGGCTGGAATTTTCTTGCCTGCGCAATCAACAGGTCCACCCGGTTGTTGGCTGTCAGGGCATAAGGCTCGTACAGGTCCGGATGTTCTTCAATCACCTGCAATGCCTGTGTGCCGATAGAACCGGTAGAGCCCAGAATAGCTATTTGTTTCTTCTTTTTATTATTCTCTATACTCATCATTAAAATACAATGTATTTCTCCGGATTAATGGGATGTCCCTTATACCAAAGTTCGAAATGCAGGTGCGGACCGGTGCTAAGTGTGCCGCTATTGCCCACCAAAGCAATGGCTTCGCCGCCTTTCACACGTTCGCCCTCTTTCTTCAGCAGGGAACCACAATGTTTGTAAATCGAAATCAAATCCTGATTATGCTGTACACCTATCAGATAGCCTGTTTCAGCGGTATAAGTGCTTAGAATGACCGTTCCGTCCATAGTAGCCAACACACTTTCATTGGGATTGGCGGCTATATCGGTTCCGAAATGTTTCTTTTCCGCATTGAAATGGTCGGAAACCATTCCGCGTGTGGGACGATATAAAATCAGTCCGTTCACATCCGGTTGGGAAGTGACCGTGGTAAGGTTATATTTTTCATTCTCTTCGTACTGACGGCGGAATTCTTCTTCGCGTTTCGTGCGTTCCATTAGTGTGTCTTCACGGGCGGCGGTCAGCGAGTCGAGCGTCTGCACGCTGTCTATCGCCACTTTTCCACTGAAAATATCCTGAATATTCATAATGTAGAGGTTCTGCTTGTTGAGTATCTGTTGCAGGGAGTCTACCCGTAAGGCATTGTCCACAATCTGCGTGCGGACCTCACTGTTCATATATCCCGGAAGATAATTCCGCAAAGGGGTGAAAGCAATGATGCAGGCCGCAATCAGGAAAAGCACCGCCAGCACACTAAGCAGCACCGAAAGGCCATTCAGTTTTGACACACGAAGCCCTACAATTTCTTCAAGTGTATTCTCATTAACAACCGTTAGTTTATACTTGAACTTGAAATTTTTCCAGAAAGCTCTGCTTCGTCTTTTCTTCGGCATTTCGTTTATTCTAAATTATAAGCGATTACGCTTTAGTACTTTAACTTTATTCTGATTACTTATTCTTCCTCCTCCAGTTCGTCCAAATTCAACAAACCTTCGGGAAGTTCCACTGTGATGAGTTTCTGTTGCTGGTCTATCCCCCGGATAAATTCTTCCTGCGCGGGAACAAGCAATTCTTCCCCTTCTCTTTCAACGATAAAAAGCGTGTTAACCGTGGCGGTATCCACATCTACCACTTCTCCCAACATCCCGTGGTGCACGTCTTCCATACGGAAACCGACAAAAAATTCCCACGACAATTCTCCTTCACCGGCTTCTTCCGCATGCTTCACCGGAAAGTAAACCTCGACGTTGGTAAACATACGGGCACGTTCGGCCGTGTCCACCCCTTCGAGCTTCACCAAAGCGGTGGAATCCGAACGGAAACGGTATTCCTCCATAAAGAAAGGAACGAAAATCCCGTCGAGCAGGCATACCAGATAATCACAGTCCACCCGGTCGAAAATATCGTCCGTGAAGGTAAACTGCAACTCGCCGTGTATGCCGTGCGGCTTGTTGAATAGTCCTATTTTATATACTTCTTCTTTCTTTATCATATTCGAGTGATTCTGGCTCCGATAGCGTTCAGGCGTCCTTCTATGTTTTGATAACCACGGTCTATCTGCTCGATATTACTGATCGTACTGGTTCCTTCCGCACTCATGGCGGCTATCAGCAGGGCGATACCGGCACGGATATCCGGAGAGGTGAGGCGTGCGCCGCGCAACTTGAACCCATGGTTATGTCCGATAACTACGGCACGATGCGGGTCGCAAAGAATGATCTGCGCCCCCATGTCGATCAGTTTGTCCACAAAGAACAGACGGCTTTCGAACATCTTCTGATGAATAAGCACGCCCCCTTTGGCTTGCGTGGCAACGACAAGCATTACGCTGAGCAAGTCGGGAGTCAGTCCCGGCCACGGTGCGTCGGCTATCGTCATGATAGAGCCGTCAATGAAAGATTCTATCTCGTAGACCTCCTGTGCGGGAACGTAAATATCGTCTCCCCTCTGCTCGAGTTTAATACCCAGACGACGGAAACTCTCGGGAATAATGCCCAGATTTTCGTAGGAGACGTTTTTAATGGTTATTTCGCTTTTGGTCATCGCTGCCATACCAATAAAGCTACCGACTTCAATCATATCGGGCAATACGGTGTGCTGTGTGCCGTGCAGTTCTTCCACGCCTTCAATCGTCAGAAGGTTGGAAGCTATACCGCTGATCCGGGCACCCATGCGGTTCAGCATCCGGCACAGTTGTTGCAGGTAAGGCTCGCAGGCAGCGTTGTAAATAGTGGTAGTTCCTTTGGCTAGTACGGCTGCCATTACAATGTTCGCCGTTCCGGTGACGGAGGCTTCGTCCAGCAGCATATAATTGCCTTGCAACCTGTCGGCGGTGATTTCGTAAATGCCGCGTCCTTCGTCATAACGGAAGTCCGCACCCAAGTTCTGAATGCCCAAAAAGTGAGTATCCAGACGGCGTCGGCCGATTTTATCTCCGCCCGGTTTCGATATTAACGCTTTTCCGAAACGGGCAACCATGGGACCGATCAACATCACTGAGCCACGGAGGCTGGAACATTTCTTCAGAAATTCGTCGCTTTCCAGGTAAGCCAGATCGACGTTTTCTGCTTTAAAGCTATATGAGTCAATGCCTTTCTTTGAAACCGTCACACCCATTTCCCGCATCAGCTGGATCAGGTTGTTGACATCCAAGATGTCAGGTATGTTGTCCACCGTCACTTCTTCGGCAGTCAGCAACGTGGCGCAGATTATCTGCAAAACTTCGTTTTTGGCGCCTTGCGGATGAATTTCCCCGCTTAGCCGATGTCCTCCTTCGATTACAAATGAAGCCATTGATTGAATTTTAATTGTTTACGATTCCAAAAAAGAGAATTACCTGTCCTGGTTATTCTGACGGTAGTTTCTCCGCTGGTTATTCTGACGATTGTTGGTATAGTTCGTCTTCGGACGGTAATTCTGGTTGAGACGTTCTGCCATTAGACGGACAATATCATCGGTCATCTGGAGCTTTCCGTCGGAAAGTTCGTACAGGTCTTCGGCAATTTTCTTATCGTCCACCGTGTCCTTGTTCCACGCCATGTAGTCTTTCTTCATATGGTTGCAGATCAAAGCAATCAAGTTGCGTTTTTCGTTTCCTTCGGGAAACTCGATCGCTTTCTTAATCAGCACTTCCAGTGTGTGTCCGTAGTGACGGTAACGCATACGGGTAGTGTTGTAAGGGATATGATCCGGACGGGTGACGAGGTTATCCTTGCGGATGATCTCGTAAGGATAGTCAATATCGAGTTCAAAACCGGACATAATAGCGAGGTGATCCCACAACTTATGCTTGAAATCGGGTACATCACGCAGGTGGGGAAACATATTCCCCATTATATTGATAATGGTGTTGGCACAACGCTGACGCTCTGCACGATCTTGAATGGTCAACGCATAATCTACCATGTTCTGAATACTCCGCCCATATTCGGGAAGCGGCATTCTTTTCTGTTGGGTATTGTATTGCATCTCTTTACTGGATAAATCTTTAATGGATAATGTATATTTATTCATAACGGACACGGCTTATAATAGTTTCTTCGGCATGGAAGCTACGAATTCTTTCAGGTAGAAAGGTTCGAAATAAGCCACGTCTTTATAATCTTCTGTCGCCACCGCTTTCTCTGCCAACGGGAACATCATCTTCGCCAACGGGTGAATGCCGTCGATGAAATGTGCGTTGGGATGCGTGATTTTCTCACGGCATTTGGCGGCTCCGTTTCCGAAAAAGTAAACCGGGTGCTCATTCAGATATTCCAGATAGGAATTTTCGTCCACAATATCTGCGGCAATAGCCCGCTTCACGTTCAGGGCACGGTCATAAACGGCTGCATATACTTCCATGCGGCGTGCGTCAATCATCGGGCAGAGCAATGCGTCTTCCGGCAAATCATGGTGCAACAACACAGGAACACTTAAAACCTCCGGTGTAGGGATAGCGATCAACGGGATATTCCGCCCGTAACAAACACCTTTTGCCATTGACACTCCTATCCGAAGTCCGGTGTACGAACCCGGTCCGCAGCTTACCGCAACGGCGTCCAACGGTATGGCATGACTATCAATGAACGACAACGCTTCATCTACAAAAACTCCTAACGACACGGCGTGTGAAGGGCCTTTCAAGTCTTCTTTCACAAAAATCGTCTGTCCGTCTTGACTGGCCGCTACCGAGCAAACAGAGGTAGAGGTTTCAATATTCAGTATACACGACATAAAAATCAGCTTATTAAATTGTCGCAAATTTACATGATTTGTCGGAAACTACCTAATATTTGCGTAGATATTCTCAGAAGGGGTATAAGAGCACTTCTAATCTGTACAAAGTATCATATTCAGTCCAAAAGGACGGATTTGAAGCACCAAATGAAAGAACCGATTCAAAGAATGAGGTGATGACAAGACAAGTCTTTATCAATAAAATTGTAAAACTAATTTCAATACTCATCAGTTAAAAAGTGAGAGGCTGACTAATAGTTATTTGATAGTACACATAAACCAAAAGCAGGTTAAATTGCCGACAGGAGTAAAAGTATGTCCCGAACATTGAGATAAAAAAAATGCCGAAGAAAAAGAAATATCTATCTTTTCTTCGGCATAAGTCCAACAGGTAAAAGAATCTTTATTCAAGATCCCTTACGCAACGCACGTATCCTTTTTTGTCATTGACAAGCCTGTCTTTATCGCCTCCCCACTGCGTGTCCACAGTCGTGACGAATCTAAGATAACCATCAAAATACATCTGATAGCCGGCACTAAATGATCTTCCTCCGTTCATATCCCGTTTAGAAAATCCTGTCCGAGAATGGATTACCTGTCCATCTTTCATATTCAAAGAAGATAAATTACCACCAAAGTCATAGACTTTAGGTTTCTCCCGGTCATCCCAGTCAAACAAACTGCCGGCCATTATCATCAGTTCAGCCTCATTAGGCAAGCGCCATGTCCCCAAATCACTCTTATCCGGTTTCTGATAATAATAAGCACACGGAGAGTTTCCTTTCTCTATATCGCTCATCAAGGTAGTCCAGGTTTCGTAGTAGTATTCACTGCTCCTGTTAGGATTCTTCAAATCCTTCGGCTTGTCTATCGTATTCGCAATATATTGGGCAACTTCGAACCCTTTGTGATAAATCGTATTAATCTGTGAAGTCTCATTATGTGCCGGAAGTTCATAAATAGCTCTTGAGGCCCTGGTAGTATTAGCAGGTAAATTGTCAGCCCTGAAAATCAGATACTCATGCTCTGTCCATTTGTTGATCAGTGTCTTGCTGAGTTCCTTACCTATTTCATCAAGATGATAACTATGATCCTCCGAGGTTTCCAAGATTCCCAAATCCCTGATCAGTCTCACATCCGAAAAAGGAGTTCTTTCTCCGGGACTTGCCGTTTTCTGGTAATCAAAATTATATAAAGGGGTCATACTATGCGATTCTTCTACAAAGATAATGGCATTAGGGCTGTTCAATGTCAAGTTGGTACTTCCCATGAAAGCTCTTGAGGTAAATAATGCTGTAGCATTATCCGACGGAGCGTGCCCAACAAGCCTGCTCTTTAACGGCAATACCCGCTCTGCTACATACAACATGTTTGCTTCACAAATAGAAGGAATATACCATTGCATTTCATTTGCCTGCATCTGTCCGTCACGGTTGTTGTCCCTGTTTCTCAGGAACGGGGTGAAGCAGGCGTATGTAGCATGATAATACTTCATAGCCAGGTTGGTGTGATCTTTACTTAGTGTCAACTTCGCATTATTGACTTTTGTCATAACTTGCCATAAAGTTTTCTCTTTTCCTCTCAACATCGGATCAGGCATTATATTATCGGTTTCATCTAATCCTCCCGTACGTCTGCTCATCAAAGACCATGTGTTTGCCCAACCATTGGAATAGTATTTATTATAAAAAGCATCCGCTTCACCGGGACCTCTTACAGACCAATCCAAATCAGGGGTTTCATTCACATTCTCCACTCCCCAAACGCGCATACCGTCAGGACTGTTGACAAACACCGTTTTTATGGACATTTGCCGAATGGTTACAATAGCTTGATGATAACGTGACTGTCCGTCAGGAGAAATTTCATGCGACGTGTTCACCAGCAAATCAAACGTACGATCCGGGGAGTTGGCAAAGGTTTTCCACAAATTTTTATCCTTGGGAGCGTTCTCCTGCATAGGATTTTGTTCGTAGAAATATTCATTGGCATAAACAGTTACTTTACAAAGTCCCGAAGCCGCATTGAATACATAATCAGGTTCATTCATCAGCCTGTAAAGAAACTGCTCCAGCGAAAGCAGATTAGCACCCGTATCGGAGAAATATTGCATATCCTCGTTTCCATTGTCGGCCAGAGTGCTTGGATGGATATAGAATTTGAGCCAGTTCGTATCAGCCTTTTTTTCTTTAGAAGGAATATAATTGTTATTCTTCAACTGTTCCAATTCCGCTTTCGTATAAGAGATAATCTTATCACAGAACGGTGTGCGTATGGCAAAAGAAATCATGGCATCATCTTTCAGAGTACCGTCCGGATTGAAGATAGCAAGTTCATCTTTCTTAAAACGCATCAGTCCCTGTTCATAATGACAGTCAAAATTGAATGACCGGTGTGCGTCATACACCAGCCCCTCTACTCCGGGAGCGGGTTCCTCCTCTTTCGCCTTGTCCGATTTTGCTTCTACAACCAGATCATTCATGCCTTTAATGGTCACATTATAGGTATAATGTACGTTACGTTCTATATCATAATCATTGGCCGGATCGTTTTCCGCCGTATATCCCAGATAAATGCGGTAGGTCACCCTTCCGAAACGCTCGGTAGGAGTATCACCGGTTGCAAGATTCTGACGTAACTCACCTGTAAATTCAATATAGGGAGCCAGATCCGGGGCATATTCCGTCTCACCGTTTTGCAGATTAGGTTTGTCAGTTGCACCTGCAACGGGAGACTTCAGTTGCTTCTGTCTCAGATCATATCCCTTCCTTTCCGCATTATAACCAGGGGAAGCCGGAGAAATAGCCTTCTTCGCGATCTTTCGGTTTTCGGGCATGTAGAATGAAGTGGTAATATTGTCGGCATCACCCTCGAACTGGAAATATTCCGAAACCCAGTATGATTTTTTGTCCACCCCGTCAGCATCCCATGAAGCAGTCTGATCGGTTCCTTTTGCATGTTCCGCAATGAAGGTCGATCCCGGCACATTACCAAGACGATATGTTCCAGGCTCAAAAGTGAGTCCGGCAATTGTTTGCAGGTTCAATGTAATTTTGGCTTCCGAGCGTTTCAAGGAGACTTCGATTTGTTTTGTAGCGGTAGAAACCGTTACTGTTTGGGTTAGCGACATCAATAAGTTACCATTCGGACGAAACAGGGTATGAACAGTCATGGCCGCTCTTACTTTTTCCAGGTCTGAATATTTTGAAATCCCGTTTAATACTTCAGGCTCCACATGAAACAACCCGTCAGCATCCGATTTATAGTTCGCCAGAAGAAACAGTGTCTTTTTCCCTGTGGTAAGACTGATATTTTTCAACAATCCCATGCTGGTGGGCGCATCTGCATCCACTTCACCTGTGGATGTTGTAAGATCAGTTGCAGCCTGAATAAGGTCGGCTCTTGAATACTCACGTGAGCATTCCACGTTACCGGAAGAATTGAAAACCCACAGATAAAGGTTATAGATTTTTCTCTCTTCACTTTCCAGTAAGGCGGAACGTGTCTTGGCCGTATTAGCTGCCGTACCGACACTTATATCCACCGTCGTGGGAACTCCCTCCGTGACACCGCTCCCTTGAAAGATTTCTTCATCCGTACAGGATGCAAAGAGGGGTAGTAACAGCAGAATAAAATAAGTTAGATCGGAAGAGCACACGTCTGAACTCCAGTCACACTGATATCTC
>OOBV01001599.1_pt1 | contig 13818 bp, 8 predicted proteins | sample 1671731 | NCBI WGS metagenome assembly OOBV01 (sample SAMN06348186, study PRJEB24527) | human gut metagenome | biome: human gut; feature: ankylosing spondylitis patient; material: feces | host: Homo sapiens | place: China | collected 2015-10
TATTATACCATTTAGGAATATGATTTTACTTTTTTCTTTCATCTGTTTTTTATAGGTTTATGCTATTGATCTACAAATATACAACATTTAAAGCCATTTGTCAAGTCCTTGTGGCATGCTTTCTGGTAATTACTGCATTTTCTCTTTTTCAAGAAAGCCACAGACCTGTATTCACTTTCTTCAATAGTTTACCTAATCAAGCAAGAACCTTTCCGCACGTCCCGGAGTCAACAACTCCCATAAAGAAGCAACCGTCCATCCCGGTGCAAAGATATCATTATAGTACCCTTTTCCGTTCTTACCATAATCCCAATTAGTGTGCTGAACGACTTCCGGATAGAAACCGGATTTTGCAATGCCGCATAAATGCCCTTCATAAGGTAGCAACTGACGCATAGATGTAGATATCACCTCCGCAAAATCAGCCATACGAGGTTCAGCATATTCCTTTGACAACCATTGAAGTACAGATGCAAACTCAAAAACAAAAACATCAATATGGTTATTCTCCACAGAAACATTTCCCCAACCACGAGTTTTAAGACCTATATCACCCAGCATCTGTCCCGGTGCGAAAGGAACGTCCCACAAATAATACCAAGATAAAGCAAAATAAGCCGCTTTTTTTGTCAAATCGGCATAATGCCTATGTTCTTCTCCCTTTGTTATCAATGAAAGATAGTAAGTAGCGGTAGCAGCATAGAGAGAAGCCTCTTTATCCTCGCAGTTCGCATCCAATGTAGATGAGAAATAATCAGCTTTCGAAATCAGCTCTTTCTCTAAATAGTCTGCCGTCCGTTTGGAACTGGCCAAATAACGCTTATCTTTAAAATATTTATATCCCATAACTAATGGCAACGTAGCAGATGGGGTACTTCCCCCACTCGGATCGACAATAGTTAAATCATCACGAAACTTACGGGGGAAACTACCATCAACATTCTGTAACTGTAAGAACATATCCAATATTCTTTTCAACTTTTGCTCCCACTCAGGATGACGGCGTCCGTTCTCTTTTTCATAAGCTAAGAAATGGAACATGGCATAGACGCCTTCCGACTGACGCCGGATACTATGGACCGGTTCCTCATATCCCTTGTCAAAATTCACGGATTCCTTGAAAAATCCCGCTTGTGTGAAACCATTCTTCAAATAACTATCAAATATCTTTGTACTGTTCACTTTCAGTTCTTCCCGGTTCGATTGCCAACCGTATTCCCATGCATTAAATGCATTAAGAAGTACACGACCGATAAAACCAACCTCAGCCTGACCGTTTCTTTCACAGTCACTTACCTTCAGATGTATTCCGGAATTATAAACCAGCGGTTGATTATCGACCAAACTATTTACAAAAAAGCAACTAAGCACTTGCTTCATATCCGCTATAGAATATGAATTCTCCACTGGTTTTGGTGCATAGGTATCATAACAATGCTCCCATGTATGCTGTATAAAGTCTGAAAAATCATCCGCACCACTTTCCATTATTTCCCATGTCAACAATACCGACTCACCTTTCTTCATCAGTTGAAAAGCCTCCACCTCAGGTGCTAATGTTAATTTACGAATATAACTTTTAGGAGCCTCCCGATAAGGAAAACCAAAAGAAAGCATAGCTATTCCCTGTTGATTCTCAAATCCGGTAAATCCCAAGGAAGTCTTCCCTGAAAGAATGATCTCTCCTTCTTTATGTGTAGCTAAAGCATCCATAGAAAAATCATCCAAACGATTTACTGTCATAAATCGTTTTTCTTTTTCACTAAAAATCCCCGTAAGTGGTGCGCTCAACCTGTCTTCACGAACCAACCAACTATCCGACGTATGGAATGATGGAGCTTTTTTAGGAGAACGCAAATTACGGCGATACCAAAATCCCGGCATATAAAACTGACAGTTATCATGGCGATAGCCCGTACTCAACAATTGACGATAGTTGAAGTAAACATCCTGTGCAGCGGTAAGCTGTACAGTCAATCGCATACAACTATCCCGTTCTTCAACTTTATGAAAAACCGTTATCGGCAATTTATTATCCGAACGCCACTCATAATCAAAATAGCTATTCTCCAACTTATCCGGATGCAGTTTATAATTCACAGCATTATTACCCGGAACCTTTAAAGATAGTTCTACCTTCATATTCTCAGGAACATACTTCACTGCTCCCATACAGGCAGTACCAAACAAAATCGCTGTACAACCCACAAATGTCCTTAATATCGTTTTCATACCTCTTATCTATTGTTCTATTATACCTTCATTTCCATTCAGAATCTAATGAGTTATCGGCCAATATACCGCATAACGTTCAAAATGAACTTTATAAAAAGGTTCCAGCACTATATGCTCAAAACCTTTCAAGTTTATGCCAAACTTCAATGGTTCTCCTGAAACAACCTCCACATGAGTTGGAATCCGTTCTACAGGTTCTCTGAATACCGGGGCTTTTGCCATGTCCATCTTATTCATAGCCGTATTGTTCATCTTTCCCCAAAAAGTAGTAGGAAGATTTTCCTTTCCCATACGCCCGGCAAGCACGTAAGGCCCATATAATAATGCAACATAACGGTCGGTACCTGTTAAGTTCTCTGTATATATATGCATCGGAAGTCGTAGTGTAATCACATTCTTCCGCTCCCACACTCTGTCTATAATCCAATACCCATCACTGCCAAGCAGAGGCTGTTCTTCTTCTCCATTAATTATAAAAGTAGCCTTATCAGTCCAATCAGGTTTACGAATGCGCAGAATCAGTTTCTGCTTTTTCTTTAGATTCAATGTAAGGTCAACTTGTTCGGATTCCGGAATCCGGCTTTGCTGAATAAGCTCGACTCCTTCTTCTTTCCAAGAAAGAATGGAAGGAATAAACAGATTCACTCTTATATCCTTTTCTTGATGCCTATTCGTCACTTTATGGCTATAAATAAACTTACCCAGCTTCGCCGGACTTTCCAGCCCTGTATGTCCACAGCACCAGAAAGAGCTATCACGTGAAGCATAAATACGATAATGCCCCGGTCGCATGGAAGTAAAATAGCAGCACATACCCTTCACCGGGTCATAGGCTGACAAGATATGATTAAATAAAGTTCTTTCATAATATGCCGCCTTAGTCGCATCCGGTTGCTGCATGAACAGAGCTTCGGTCAAACGTAACATATTTACGGAATTACACGTTTCCGGTCCGCTGATATGGAGCATCCTATCAATGAACTCCTTTTTAGAGAAGAAATGTTCTCCGGTACTGTTACCACCTATTACCCAAGTATGGTTTTGCTTCACAATATTCCAGAAATTAGTCGCCGCAAGAAGAAAGGCCCGATCACCGGTAAACATATAATATTTATGGAAACCCGTAAATTTCGGGATCTGTGTATTGGCGTGCCACCCGAATAAAACATCCTTTCCTTCGGACAAAGGAACCCACATAGCCCGATCATTTAAACGGCGGGCCCAATCAAGGAAACGCTTTTGCCCCGTCAACTCATAAACCTCAACGTAAGACTCATTAATCGAACCATGTTCACAAATCAATAATTGCTGAATCTGTTCATCAGTCAGCTTATCCAATACCTGAGAACCAAACCAATCGGCCAACCGTACTAATATCGGCAACGCTTCTTTCAAGTCACACTGTGTATAAGCAGCAGAAAGCCCGAGCAGCATCTTATTAATCAGATAAACAGGTGCCCAGGCACCATTGACCGTAGGATTATTCGTTTTTATCTTTCCTGAGGCTACTTCCCTGAATAGTTCCCTGCCTCCTTTCACACCTAACAGGAAGCCATCTTTACCGGCTTCCTGACATAGCTTCAATTCTTTCAGCACATATTTCAATCGTCTCAGTAACTCTCTATCGCCTGTAGATTGATACATCATCGATACGGAAGAAAGATAGAACCCAAGAAATCCACCCCGAAGCGGGCCTGCTCCCCATACGTCTTGCGACTCCCAGCCGGCATAAGGTCCGGCTTTCGATGACAATCCCGCTTCAATCCGATAAAAATGAAGCAAAGAGTCAGGATTCAGCCAAAGAAGATATTCTTTGCCTTTTTGTTGCAAATCAAGAAAAGGACCATCTGACAAACGTATTTCTTTCAATGGAAAATAACTTTCAAAAGACGTCCCCAGCGATGTCTCCCCTTTTCGTAACACAGACATAGCAGGATTCACCGAGCCAAAGATTAGCAATAAGCTCAATAGCATTCTTACAGATGTCTTGGCTACTATACGTTCGCACATTATCATATCCATTATTCAAATTCTATTTTCTTCGCAGGAATCAGCCGAACAGGACCTATTAACCCCGATTCTATCAATGGCGAGTCTTTCCGGTAATGTTTCCAAGTAGTGAATGCCACTCTTCCGCCTTCCGGTTTATTTACTCCATTTCTATACCAGTCCGGTAGCTTTCTGATAGCCCCACGGCTCAAAGCAGCAATTCCATTTACTCCTCCTCCGGGTACATACTCGTTCTCCTCCGGTAACTGTTCATCCCCAATCAAACGATTCGTCCATTGATTAGTCACCTTAATTTCCAATGTATTTTCACCCGGCTTCAGCACATCAGTGACATCAATTAAATACGGACGGGACCAAAAGATCCCTTTATTTACTCCATTGACAATCACCTCCGCCATCACCTCTACTGCGCCCAAATCAAGGAAAACAACTCTATCCTCAGACATCATAGAAGGTTTCACAACAAAGTTAGTTTTATAAGTAGCTGTACCAGAAAAATATTTAACGCCCTCATCTTCATGTCTATGCAAAGAGAACAATTTGGTCAAACTTATTTTTTCCGGTGCTCCCAGCCCTTTCGGGAAGCTAACCTCCCATTTCTGATTTATCATCACCGGACTTCCTGTTTTTTCAACCTTTACCTCTCTTTTTATACCGTCCGATGTAACAAATTCATAATTCCCATCACTCCATGCCAACAGAGAACGGGTATCCGCATAAGGTATCCAGTCCAATATACGCTCATCAGTATTTCTTGTATATCCTTTGGCTACCAATTGAGAAATCTCCTTATCTGATAATACTTTAGAAAACAACACCGGAACAGACATATCCCCATTATAATAGGAAGCTCCTTCTTTTAAAGTAGTAAAATTCAATCCAGGATGAATTGTCTGCAAAGACTTCGTCTTATAAGCTATATGCTCTCCATTGATATAAATATGCGGAGCCCCTTCCCTATAAACCAGACAAATATGGCTCCAACCGGAAATAGGTTTTTCCACTCCCATTTTAAACTCAGGATATCCTTTCTCATTCTCCCATACCGCAACTCCATTTCTACCTACAGCCAGTCCACAAGTGGCATGTCCTGCGCCATATAACAGTTCACCGCCCGACGGATAGATTGCATAATATTCCGTCCAAGGGTACGGTATATATCCCATTGGATTATCTATATTCAACATGGCATCTGATTCCGGTTTCACCCACAATGAGATTGAGAAATTATCTCTTATGTCAGGGTATGCCGCCTGCTTCCATTCTTCGGTTGATATAGCAGAAGCATCTATCAGACACTTCCCATCTTTATGAATAGAACGAATAGCCTTCTGTTCAGGAAGGTCAGAACGAAAGACGACGAACACAGAACCATACGCTTCCAGTTGAACAGGCACCGATATGGTTTCTTCATTCGTTTGATATACCATAGCCCGTGTTCTTTCACCTGATATAGGATTCCAAAACTCAGGAATCTTTCCTTTCACACGAAAGTTACAAATCAGCTCTTTCGAAGTCCGTTGCTGGTTAGCAACAAAATAAACATCCGACTCTCCTATCTGCCTATGGATATAACGTATTGGGGCACTAATTGAATCTGTGATCACTTCAAAGTCAGGTCTTAACTGAATCTTCTCAAGTACTTGTTCCAAGTTCAAAGAGGTTTCCCAGAAAATCCTACCTTTCCCTACGCTACGATCCACCACTGTAGTTGCGGCCTTTCCCCATAGTTCGTCACAAAGTTGTTCAAACTCTTTTTCTTCAATAACTGAATAAGATTGCAACCCTACGGTCTGTTGCGGACGAGCACCGACAATTATCAATCCCTGTTCCACCATATTCCGCAGTTTCCTCAATAGACCCAACGTAATATGCGATTGTTCCTGTAAAACCAATACACGATAATTCATTCCGTCCGGAAGCCTTAAACGCCCGCGTTCTACCCAAGCTCTATTCAATAACGTTTCCGTATTCATCAAATCGTAATCATATCCTTCCGGTGGTACCGGATTCAAATCTCTTCTATGCACTTTCGTGTATCCTACAATATTATCACCTGTAAAGTATGCAAAATCAGCTACGAATAGTCCCTCTTGCAATAGAGTTTGACAACGGTTCAGATAATCTATCCAGGCACGTCCCGGCTCCCACCAGGTATTAGTTCTGTCAAAATGTATTCCCCAAGGGCCTAAAGTCATAGCGGGAGCAGCATCCGGATGAGGTTGCATTGCATAACGATGAATCACCATCCGATTAATCCCCTCTGTAAACGCCTTATCACCAACAGCCTTCAAAGCAAATGGGTATTCCTGCCATCTTCCCGACTCAGGTTCAGAAGTATATGCTTCGGCACCCACCACTTTCTGACCGTTGATATGAGCTATCGAAGACGCCAATTTTGTAGTACGCCGCATCATCAAGTTGTTCTGGAAAATAGCAGATAACCCATTCCAAAACTCTCCCATAACTCCATCTACCCGTGAGCCTACTTGTAATTCTTCCATTGGTCCACGGTCATAAGGTTCGCAATAGGATACCAGCCCATATTGATTACATAGATTCCGAAATTCACCATAATAATTATCTGCCAACAAGTCAGCCTGTACACGACGAATATCCCATAAGAAACGTTCTGTCATTTCTTTGCTTCCTACAATCTTACCTGTCATAGCCGGCAAATATTTAATCAAATCATATCCGGTCCTTTCACAAAACTCACCTTCAAATCCGGATGTCCAGTTTTGCATACCGACTTCCCAACTATCTATCTCCAGTCCTATCTGAATCTGGTGAACATAAGGTTTGATTAGTGGATACAATAAATCCATCATTTTATTAAAATGAAGCTGAATCGCCTGTTTGCTAAACTTATCGCATTCAAGCCCCACGCCTGTATCCGGAGCTGCACAGTTTTTTCTTCCGGTAGAAGTATGTCCCAAACGGATGACTGTCCAGTTTCCCAAAGGTGCCTCCCAATTCAGACGTCCCAAAGAATCAACCTGATTCGTCAAGTCAATAATATCTTCCAAGCGAATAACTTGTTCTTTGTCATACGTTTGTATACCGATCTTCCCTCTATGATTAAAAACACTGTTATTCAATAACTGCCAATCAGAAAAGCCCACAGGTTTACCATTCTTGAAAGAAGGGAAAGCTAACACAGCTATATCTCTATAATATCCTAATTCCGTTGCCGGCCGGAGTAATAAAGTATCCACCCGTTTACCGCCTGCCACCTCAGTCTCACTCCAAGTCAATTTTTGCATTGAATACTCAGGAGTAATCCAAGGACCACCACTTGACGACCAACCCGGACAATTATGCATCACATAATCAATGCCTAAACGAGCTGCTTCTTTTATAGCATGTGCTTTTAATTCCGACCACTCCGGACTTAAGTAAGTAACAGGCCCCTTTGGAATTCCAGTTCCCCCTTCCAGATTGAAAACACCACCTATCCCAATACGATGCATCGCCTCCAGATCCTTTGTAATGCCTTCCTTTGTGATATTTCCATTCATCCAGAACCAATATGTATAAGGCCGGGCAGTCGAAGACAATTGGGTAAAGTCTTTTTCCAGCTCACTCATCGGCTTAACTTTTACAGGATGAGCAGTGCCTGAAGGCAAAGGAAGTTTCTCGCTTACCGGAAGCGGCTTCCCAAAACATGGAACGCCAGATGCATCAAAAGTAAACTTCTGAAGACGAATATCCCGTTTCCAACCAGGTTTTCTCTCTTTTTTCGTATGGTAATAAATATAATGTTCCCTGTCATCAGGAGAAGTTGTAAAACTGGCATGCCCTACCCCAAATACTTGATCGGTACCTTCAAATACAGGTTTATCACTTTTAATCCAGCTTTTCGGATCTAACAAATCTGCGTCCGAGTCCTTCAGACGCAAATAAGAAAGTTTATATGTATCCAGCCATGATTGCCCGCAGGAATAAACAACAAACACATCTTTCCCGTGTTTTAAAATCTGCGGTCCCTCATTCAATGGCAACTCTCCTTGTTCATAATAGCGGTCCGGCGACGATATTTTTACTCTTCCGGAAGCCATTGTCCAAGGATTCTCCATTTTTGCGATATAAAGATGTTGCTGAGTTTTGTCAGTCGGTTCACTATTCTCCCAACCGGACCAGACAGCATACAATTGTCCCTTATGCTCCAACAAAGTCATATCAATCGCCCAGCGATTGTTTTTCCAGTCTCCCAAAACATCCCCCGTAAACAGCATTCCTTTGTCGATATACTCGCCCATTGCGTCTGATGTAACAGATTCCAACACGCCCGTCTTTTGGTGAATAAAAGGAGGACCGCTATATCCGCCCGCATAAAAAATATACCATTTACCTTTCCAGAAATGAAGTTCGGGTGCCCAAATACAAGTCGAATTCCATTGCCCTTTTTCCGGTGCCTTCCAAACACGTACAGGAGGATTTATCTTATGCAAATCACGAGAACGGGAAACTCCGATGCCACCCGGCACCCCGCAGCAATAATAATACCATCCTTCATGTTTTACAACCCACGGATCAGCACCCGAAGGCAGGATAGGATTTGTGTAATATCCGTCATATTCTTGCCCACTCACCATCACCGAACAGACAATCATCATTATCCAGAAAGATAATCTTTGTATCATTTAAAATGAAGTTTTTAATGAAGTTTTTCTTTTAAAATATCTCTTTTATAACGTACTAAAGCTTCAACATAATAATAATCAGCGTAAGTTAACGGTACATCAACCTCTGCCTTACCCGGATTATTACCTACTGAATGTTTCAGAATAAAATTACAATTTGTACCAGGCTCAGCCAAGTATTCCGGCGATGACAAAGTCTTCAACTGTGTTTCGGCAACAGAAAGACATTGTTTTGAGAAATCACCTTCAGTATACTGGCTAAGTTCGATGAAAGCCGAGGCCATTAATGCTCCCGCAGAAGCATCACGAAGTTCATTGGGAATACCAGGAGCATCAAAATCCCAATATGGAATTTTATCTTCAGGCAAACGAGGATGATTCATAATAAATCTAGCCACATTCGTAGCATGTTGCAGATATTTCTCTTGCCCAGTCTCACGATACATCATTGTATAGCCATATAATGCCCAGCCCTGGCCACGTGCCCAACATGATTCATGAGCATATCCCTGACAAGTGTTTTTCTTTTCAGGCTGTCCCGAGATCGTATCATAAGAAATCACATGGTATGAGCTATAATCCGGACGGAAATGATGCTTCATCGTCACATCTGCATGTGACTTGGCTATTTCCGCAAATTTCGGATTATCGGAATTCTTGGAAGCCCACATCAACATCTCTAAATTCATCATATTATCAATAATTACCGGATATTCCCACACTTTCTGATTCCAGTCCCATGAACGTATGCAACCGACTTGTGGACGAAAACGAGTACTCAATGATTCCGCTCCTTGCAACAATACCTGTTTATACTCATCATTGCTTGTCAGACGCAATCCATTACCAAAACTACAATACAACATAAATCCCACATCGTGATTATCTGTTGTGTATTTCTCATTTTCTATCCTTTTGGTATAATTTTCTGCATACATTTTCAAGGAATCATCTTGATTCACCTCATACAAATACCATAATACCCCAGGGAAAAAACCAAATTCTCAGCCATTAACTTTGATTGAACAGTCGCTATTTGCAAACTATTATTCACAAGAGTACTCATTTCGCTTTTGGGAGCTGAACAACTACAAACTGCCATCAGTCCCAAAAATGCAATAATAGATGAACCTACTTTCATTTATATATTCTTTAAAATTATTTTTCTAATTGAAGTTTTTTTATTCTTATCTGAGTTTCCAGTTCTTTTATCTCTTCACTTAATGAGACAGAACCCACTTTGTTTTCATTCTCTGCAACATCCGATTGGCGGTCAAACACCATCCGGCCTACAACAGAATCACCTTTCAACCATATAGCACTGCTATATCGCTCCGAAACAATATTATACCCACCTTGCCATTGAACAAAAGCGTATTCTTTTATCCTCTTCTCACTATCCTGCAGAATAGGAACAAAGCTTTTTCCCTGTAATTGCCCCTCAGGAACCGGAACTTTACACAACTCACACAATGTGGGATAAATATCCACAAATTCTACAACTCCCCCAGCTTTTCCGCCTTTACAATGAGGCACACGGACAATCAATGGAGCACGGGTCGCATGATTCATCAAGTTATGTTTTCCCCAGAAACCATGTTCACCCAAATGCCAGCCATGATCTCCTAATATCACTACTATCGTACTCTCTGCCAATCCCAAGCGTTCAAGTTCATCAAGTACTAAACCGATCTGCGCATCTATGTAACTCACACATGCATAATAACCGTGTTTTGCCTCTCGCTGAAAAGCCTCATCCTTTGTTGTCGTAAATTTCCCATATCCACGAATCTCACCGGAGGAAGTAACCTGCTTCGGCAATGCTTTCGGTCGATAAGGATTCGATGCCAACTGAATCTTCTCCCTTTGATATAAATCCCAATATTTCTTAGGAGCATTGAACGGCAAATGTGGCTTCCAGAAGCCACATGCCAAGAAGAAAGGTACTTTCATCTCTTTCAATCTCCTTAAATCTGCAATCGTCTTCTGCGCTACTCTACCATCAATATAAGTTGTATCCGAGACATCAGCCGATTCACAGAACGGTCCTCGCAAAGTCTTAGGGTGGATATAACGGGAAGACTCTTCGTTCTGCCACAATTCCCACTTATTATATTCAGCCCAATCCTTACCGTAACCATCAGGATATACTCTCCACGGATATTCTGACCAACTACGGGCATGATCGGTTATATTATGGAAAACTTTTCCATTGGAAATAACATAATATCCGTTTTTCTTAAAACACTCCGGAAGCGAAAGTGCCTTGGGACAATCTTTCTCTGCATTAGCATCGAAAGCAGTAAAACGTTCCGGATAACAAGGATATACTCCTGTAAACAGACTCGCTCTGGAAGCCCCGCTCACAGGAATATTACAATATGCATTTTGAAAGAGCGTAGCCTGCTCCGCCAATCTATCAATGTGAGGAGTCACAATATCCTCTATTCCGTAACACCCCAATTCAGGCCGCATATCATCAGCAATGATAAATAAAACATTCATCTTATCTTTCTTCTGTCCATAAACATGGGCAGAAGAGACTAAAGTAATCACACCTACAAAATAAAATGATTGAATGCTGCTCATAGCTATATCCTTTGGAATGTAAAACCAGATTATTTAAAATTAACTCCCTCAAATGAGAATCTATTCTTAGCGTCAGTCTTATATTCTTTCAAATAAGGAGAATAAGTGTCCACTTTTACCTGTTTCTTTTTCACATCTATATCTACAATACGTAAAAAACCGGTTTGTCCTCTATTCGTTCCTTTCACTCCATCCTGAAAGTTAGCCAACATCTGATATACCTTATTACCTTGTTCGCCTGTACTAACCAACGTCCCAACACCGCCATTCAAAACATGTCCACTAAAGACAAAGAGGATATTGGGATATTTGCTCACCAACTTATCCCACATTTGCTCACCATTATTCACCGCATTCTCACCGGTATCCTTTCCCAAACCATATTTCTGCGGCAACCAACGGTCTCCTTCTCCCATACGCGTATCGTCTGAGTACATATACGCATGCGTATTAATAATCACCTTATGATGCGGATGTTTCTTCACAACCTCTCCCGCCCAATCAAGTACATTATTACGAGGCCCGAATTCCAAACAAAGAATTAGCCATTTTATTCCGGCAGCTTTGAAAGTATACCATACATTATCCATTTTCCCTTCTTCAAACGCACCTCCGAAATTCTTCATCTTACTGTATTTTGCATAAGGAAAATAGTTATTAAACAATTGGGAATCTCTTTTATTCGAATTTTTTCCCAAATCGTGATTTCCCATAACAAAAGCATAAGGAACTTTATCATCCATCATATTCAAGGTAGAAGCTGCCACCGCCCACTCTTTATCAATATTGTGATCCGTCATATCCCCTTGCTGTAAAACAAAATCAATACTATCTGCATGTTCCACCGCCCACTGGGTCTGCGATCTCAGAATGTCCGGGTAAAGTCGTGAATAAGTTTGTATGTCCGGCAATAAAACCAATCTGACCTGTTTCTGTGTACTGCAACTTGACAATACCAGAATTGTAGTAGCCAATAAAGCTGCCAATCTCAAATGTTTTTTCATAATATTTCTATTTTTATTCAACTCAGTTGAAGGTATGTTGTACTATTGTTACTTAAATAGAACATACCTTCGAGATTTAATTCTAGTTTCTAATGGAGCCATCTTTCTTTATATCACGACTTCCGCTCCATATTTTAACCGAAGACCATTTCTCAGGCTTGGCCGTCCAGAATTCATCATCCGCCTGTAAACCCAAAGGCAAGAAAATAAAAGTACACAAATAATTACTGCCAGTAGATACATATCTGTCGGCAATCTCGGGCTGGTGCCCACAAAATCCCAGATTCAGCCATCCATCCTTATCAAATGTACCTTTGGCCAATTGTCTTTTCATAACCTTAGTTAGAGCGCAACGCACTTGTGCCGGTTTGATATGTTCAGGTAATAATTTCATCCAGGATACCTGAGCTAATACCTGAAAAGCCCCAAAACGATAGCCCATTGATCTTCCCAATACAGGATAGGTCCCTTCCGGAGATATCATCTTTTCTTGTTGATCAGCATAACGGATGAGGCGTTGTAACTGTACGTCATAAAAATCAGCCCCTTCCACTTTATGCTCTTTCATGACCGCCAATACATCTATCAACATGGGTTGAATCACATAACTGTTGTAATAATCCAAATGAAAATTACGTCCGTCACCATACCAGCCATCTCCTTTATACCATTCTTTATGTCTCTTTAACGCATAATGAATTGGTTTCAAATCACATTCACCCGTAAACTCCAATAAGGCCGCTTCAATAGTAGCAGAGAACATCAACCAATTAGACTCTGAAGCCTTGATCCTGCGCGAAGCTTTCAATTCCTTAATAATTCTCTCTTGAGTCACTTTATCTAACTTCGGCCAAATCTGATCCTTAGAACGTAACAAGCCTTGTGCAAAAAAAGCAGCATCAACCAACGGCTGTCCTCCAGGCCCATCAAAACGCATATAATCAGGTGATTCCGGGTTTACAGCATTAGCAATAGATTTCACCACTAAATTGGTATATTTAGCACGAAGCTGACCTTCTTCCGTATCATCAGGAGGTAAATTCAACCATGCAGAAATACCATCAAATGAACGTCCTAAAGCTTCCAAATGCGTCACATTCTTTCTTGTATTGCCATTGTTTAATCCATCAAAGGTTTCAACAGGCATGTTCTTTCTCAGAGTATTCTGACTCAAGTTTGTATAAAAAGGATCAATGATTTTAATCATTGTCTTCACCCAGTATTCACGGTCCTTGCCCGGTTTTGCCTGAGCAAAACCGGTAAACAATAACTGGACCAAATATAATAATATTACTACTTTACGCATTCTTTCTATCCTCTTTATTTAATTTCAA
>OOBV01001620.1_pt1 | contig 13607 bp, 7 predicted proteins | sample 1671731 | NCBI WGS metagenome assembly OOBV01 (sample SAMN06348186, study PRJEB24527) | human gut metagenome | biome: human gut; feature: ankylosing spondylitis patient; material: feces | host: Homo sapiens | place: China | collected 2015-10
ACCGATAATCAATGTCGTAGCAAAACCACGAATTGGACCGGTACCAAAGTTAAACAGGATGATACCTGTGATGATAGATGTTAAGTTAGAGTCGAAGATAGCCGAGAATGCATTTGAATAACCGTCGGCAAGTGCTTTCTTCACACCCTTACCTGCACGAAGCTCTTCTTTTGTACGTTCATAGATAAGTACGTTCGCATCCACAGCCATACCAAGTGACAATACCATACCGGCTATACCGGACATTGTCAGCGCAGCCTGGAAGGATGAAAGAATACCTAGCGTGAAGAAGAAGTTGAGGATTAACGCGCAGTTAGCAACCATACCTGGGATGAAGCCGTACATAGAGCACATGTAAATCATCAACAGAATCAGGGCTACAACGAATGAGAAAATACCCGCATTGATTGATTCTTGACCTAGTGACGGACCAACGATATCTTCCTGTACGATGTGAGCCGGAGCCGGCATCTTACCTGATTTCAATACGTTAGCTAAGTCCTTAGCCTGTTCCGGTGTGAAGTGACCTGTAATTTGCGAACGTCCACCCGTGATTTCAGAATTTACGTTCGGGGCAGAATATACATAGTTATCAAGAACGATAGCAATGGAACGACCAATGTTCTGCTTAGTCAACTGAGCCCAGCGGCGTGCACCGTCAGAGTTCATTGTCATGCTTACAGCCGGTTTGCTGTATTGGTCGAATTCATCTTTCGCATCTGTTACTACGTCACCTTCCAACGGAGCTTTGCCGTTACGTTCGGTAGACTTGATAGCGTATAATTCGAAAGTCTGTCCTTTCTTGTCAAATTCAGAAGGAGAAACACCCCATTTCAGACGAAGGTCTTTTGGAAGATCAGCTTTGATTTCCGGCATAGCCAGATATTTGTTGATGTCAGCAGTATCTTTGTAGTTGGCATAACCAATAACGGGACCTTGTCCGCTAGAATTCAACTGAAGTATGGACAGCAAAGGATATTGCTTTTTGATTTCTTCCATATTTGCGGCAGACTTATCTTCAGCAGTTACGTCACCTTTCAGGGCAGCTGCAAGGCTGTCGGCAGCACTTACAGTTTTTTTCTCAACCGGAGTGGCTTCGGTAAGGACTGCTTCAATAGTATCTGTATCAGCTGTTGTTCCTTCAGCTAAAATAACACGCAATTTGGCGTCTGCAGATTGCATGGCAGGGAGAACTTCTTTAGCTGTATAAGTTTCCCAGAATTCCAGGTTAGCAGAACCTTGGAGAAGTTTTCTCACACGTTCCGGCTCTTTGATACCCGGCAATTCCACCATGATACGACCCATTTTGTCTTCCAGACTCTGGATATTCGGCTGAACAACACCGAAACGGTCGATACGTGTACGAAGTACGTTATATGAGTTTTCAACAGCAGCTTTTACTTCTGCTCTCAATACTTTTTCAACTTCTGCATCCGATGATTTCTGGTTAACTTTGTCTTTCAACTGTTGTGTTGCGAAGAGTTCGGAAAGTTTTGCGTTAGGAGCAGCTTTGTGGTATTCTCTGACAAATAGCGTGATGATATCATCCTGACTGTTTACAGCCTGTTTTGCAGCTTCTGCCAATGCATTGTTGAAAGCTTCATCCGGCTTGTTGTCAGCCAGTGCTTTGATAACATCAGGTACAGAAACTTCAAGGATAACGTTCATACCACCTTTTAGGTCCAAACCTAAACTAATCTCCATCTCACGACATTGTTTCAGCGTCCAGTTACCCAACCACACTTTCTCATTGGAGAGAGAGTCGAGGTAGTCTTGTTCCACTTTCGGGTCGCCGTTCGCAATTTCTTTCGCCTTGTTGGTATAATGGCGTGTTACGAAGGAGAAGGAGAGGTAGAACACGCATACCAGCGTGAGTAATACCGCAAAAACCTTTACAAATCCTTTGTTTTGCATTTTACTTTTAATTTATGATGATTACTTTTTTAATTTAATTTTCAGTTAAATTCTGTCGTACACAAGTTCTTTTTGCCGCATACAAGGCTGCAAATATAGTTTTTTTTTCACATTCATGTGTAATAAGCCCTCAAATATTTGATGTTTAAGGGCTTTTTTGCTGAATTATTTCATTCCTCTGTTTTTCAGTAGTGGTTCCAGGCTTGGTTCCGCTCCACGGAAATTCTTATAAAGCACCATCGGGTCTTCGCTGTCTCCCTTCTCCAATACGTTATGCCGGAACAGGTCGGCGGTGTTTTTATCAAAAATACCATGTTCTTTGAAAGCTTCGAAAGCATCATTGTCCAATACGTTGGCCCATAGGTAACTATAGTATCCGGCAGCGTATCCGCCAATGATATGATTAAAGTAAGTCACGCGATAACGCGGTGCTATTTCGGGAATCAAGTTAAGCTTGTCCATCGCTTCTTTTTCGAATGCAAGCATATCCAGATTCTTTACATCTGTCATCGTGTGCAGGTTCATGTCGAGGATGGCGGCAGCCAGTAATTCGGTGGTCATGAAGCCCTGGTTGAAAGTTTTCTGTTGCAGTATCTTCTCGATGATTTCGTCGGGTATCACTTCTCCTGTCTGATAATGTTTGGCATACATTTTCAGCACTTCGGGTTCAGTCGCCCAATGTTCGTTGATTTGAGAAGGAAGTTCTACAAAGTCACGTACCACGTTGGTTCCCGATGTTCCTTTGTATTCACATTTTGTCAGCAGTCCGTGCAGAGCGTGACCAAATTCGTGAAACAGGGTTTCCACTTCATCCATGGTCAATAAAGAGGGGGTGTCGCCTACCGGCTTGGTAAAGCTGCAAACGTTGCATACCAACGGACGGGTTGTTCCGTGTTGCTCACGATAGTTGCTCATCCATGCACCACCGCTTTTCCCGGGACGTGGGAAATAGTCTACATAGAAGATACCGAGCTGGGAACCATCTGCGTCTTTCACTTCAAAGACTTCTACATCAGGGTGATAAGTTGGTATGCTTTCCAGTTTGCTTAGGGTGATGCCATATAATTTGTTGGCTACGGCGAAAGCGCCATCGCGTACATTCTCCAGTTTGAAGTAAGGTTTTGTATCCTCTTCAGACAGGTTGTATTTTTCTTTCCGTAGTTTTTCGGTATAATACCACCAGTCCCATGCTTCCAGTTTTTCTCCTTTTCCTTCCTTATCCATTAATTTCTGAAGTTCGGTAGCTTCTGCTTTTGCTTTTGGCAGTGCGTAGCTCCAGAGGTTATTTAAAAGGCTCATTACGTTGTTGGCGTTCTTTGCCATGGTTTCATCCAGGACGAAGTTTGCATAACAGTCGAAACCTAATAAGTTCGCTTTTTCCAGGCGGAGAGAAACGATCTTGCGGATGTTTTCCTTGTTATCGTTTCCGTCGTTGTTGTTGCCGCGGTTGATATAAGCTTTGTATATTTGCTCCCGGAGCGGGCGATTTTCAGAATATTGCAGGAAAGGCAGACGGCTGGCATTGTGCAGGGTGAACAACCATTTTCCCGGTTGTCCGGCTGCTTTCGCTTCTTCGGCCGCACTTTGGCGGAACCATTCAGGCAATCCTGCCAGATCTTCTTCCTTGTCAACGAAAAGTTGGAAGGCATTATTCTCATTCAGCACATTGTTGCTGAAAGTGATGCCAAGTGTAGAAAGCTCCTTGTTGATTTCGCGGAGGCGAGTTTGGTCCTTTTCGCCAAGGTTCGCTCCGGAACGGATAAATCTTTTATAAGTCTTGTCCAGCAGACGTTCTTGTTCCGACGTCAGGTTCAATGAATCTTTCTTTTGGTAGACATCGTTCACCCGTTTGAATAGTTTCCCATTCAGGGAGATATTGTCATTATGTTCCGAAAGAACCGGTGCCAGTTTGATGGAAAGTGCGGTCAGCGAATCAGTAGTTTCCGCATCTGTCATATTGAAGAAAATGATGCTTACCCGGTCTAAGATGGGTGCGCTGTTATCCAAAGCCACAATCGTATTTTCGAATGTCGGAATTTCCGGGCTTTCGATGATGGCTTCGATATTTTGATTCTGTTCTTCTATACCTTTTAGAAAGGCAGGTTCATAGTGCTCTAATTTAATCTTGTCGAAAGAAGGAACACCATACTCGGTTTGAAACTCTGTAAAGAAAGGATTGCTTTCTGTTTTCGTAGCACAGGAGTACATCATACAACTTACTGCTAAAATGGTTAGTGTCTTTTTAATCATCATAAGTGTTTTTTATTAGAGTTTTCAGTTCTTATCGTTTACTGATATAGCACCAGATCGGGTAATGGTCTGATGCCTTGATAGACCGGTCTACCGTGCAATTGTAGGCTTTCAGGTTGGGGCTGATCAAGATATTGTCTATGCGGAAATAGAACTTGTTCTGATTGTAGGAAATGCCCAATCCTTTACCGGACTGTGTGAATGCATCGTCTAGTTTTTGAGTCAGGATGCGATGGGTATATGAGATAGAACCGTCGTTGAAATCGCCGCATACGATAGTTGTCGGATATTTACATGCTGCAATGGCTTTAGCCACAGAATCAGCTTGTGAAGCCCGGATAGCCGATGCTTCCGCCAGTTTTCTGATTAATTGCCTAAGTCCGGTTTTTACTTTCTTGGCATTCGGGTCTTTAATCATATCCTCATACATCCCTCTGTCTTCTTTGGTGAGTTTGTTGGATTCCAGGTGGTTGTTGATTAATGTAAGAGTGTCGTTATTTACATTCAATACATATTTCATGGAACCGTTATAATTACTTTCATATTTGATGGGATGTATCGAGAGTATGGGGAACTTGGAGAAACAGGCAAGTTGCACATCTCCTTTCCCTTGTTGGTGGACGGATTGGTAAGGATAGGCTTTCAATGCTTTTTTAATATCCTGTTCCGTCAGGTATTTCTTGTTGGTAGCGGTGTTATATTCTTGCAGACAGATAATATCGGCGTTGCTATCTACAAGATAAGATAATACAGGGTTCTTTCCATCTTTCTTCTCCAGATTGTTGAAACTCATTACGTTATAGGATAGGATTTTGATGCTTCCTTCCGGTATGGTTTTAGTGGTGGAGTTAAAAGGAATATAAGTCCGTATCTGCGGAATACAAATTAGAAAACCGATGGCAGGCAAGAGCGCATAGCGGTAATTGACAAATGCCCAGAAGCCGATAAAAATCAGATTAATCGTCAGGAATATCGGAAATGCAAGTCCCAAGCTGGAAGCAAGTGGGTTTATTTTCGGGTTAAGGTAAGGGCTATAAGCACTTAATATCAACGTTCCCACGAAGAGAGCGTTGACAGCAAGTATCAGATATGCGACAAATTTGCCAATATGTTCCATTCTTTTATCTTTTGCTTGCGTCGAACAAGCTTTTCTTTTCTTCAGTTGTCAGACTGTCGTAACCGGATTTCTTTAGTTTTTCCAAAATACGGTCCACTTCATCAGACTGTGCTTTTTTGTGGGCATTGTAATCATAATCCTTCTCGCGACCGGTGGCACTGTTTCCATAGTGTACCTTCATTTTCGGTTTCCGTTTCCATGTTTTCTTTTGAAACAAGGAGGTGAAACCATCCAGAATCCAGTTGATCCAGGAAGTCAAATCAGTTCCTTTACTTAGGCTGGCGGCAAACCAAAGTCCTGCAAGAGCACCGCCCAGGTGGGCGATATGTCCTCCGGCATTACTTGAGGTGATGGATAATACATCGATTCCGATAACAACCAGTGCCAGGTATTTGAGGCGGATAGCGCCGAAAAGAAAAAGTTGCACCCTGTAATTAGGCTCACGATAAGCCGTAGCGGCTACGATGGCTAATACGGAAGCCGACGCTCCTACCAATGTTGAGCCTACCACTTGCGAACTGAATAAAGGAAATACATTGTAGGCAACCATATACAGTAAACCTCCACAGATACCTCCTAATACATATAGTCCTCTTAAATGTTTGGCCGAGAAAAAGTAGAGAAACAAACTTCCGAACCAATACAGCCAGAGCATATTGAATAAAATATGCAGGATGCCGGCATGCATAAACATATAAGTAAATAGCGACCACGGTTGATGAATAAATCCGATAAAGGATGCCGGTAAGGCAAATATACCGAATATATCGGGGGTATTTACCTCAAAAAGTCGTAGGAAAACGTTAATCAACGTGCCGATCAGAAAGATGCCTACGTTGATATAAATCAGTTGGATGAAAATATTTCCTCTTCTGAATGTCTCCTTTAAATCAGCTATAATATGTCCCATTGTTATTGCTTTTTTTTCTCCAATACAAAATCAGGATCAATCCGAATAACATTCCTCCCAAGTGAGCAAAGTGAGCAACATTATCTCCGGTGCTGTTGGCAAGCCCTGCCCATAATTCAATTGCGGCATATCCTATCACGAAGAACTTCGCTTTGATAGGGAAAGGCAGCGGAAAGATGAACAACCGGTTGTTGGGAAACAGCATGCCAAATGCCAGCAAAATGGCGTAAACGGCTCCCGAGGCACCTACGGTGGTCAACATGTTCAGATATTGCTCCATAGGGATAACGCCATATCCGATCAAATTCACTTGTGTATGTTGGCTAAGTTCTATCACATATTGAATATATTGCACTCCTTCCTGGATAAGTCCCGCACCGATACCACAGAGAATATAGTAGAAGAGGAAACGTTTGGGTCCCCAGGTTTGTTCGAGAATCGGTCCGAACATGAAAACTGCAAACATATTAAAGAAAATGTGGCTGAATCCGCCGTGCATGAACATATAAGTGATAAGCTGTGCCGGATTAAAGTCACTTGCGAGGAAAAAATGTAATCCCAGATAATTCGTTAAATCCAGGCCGTAACGTTGGGCTACGATTGTCCCGAAAAATACTAGTACATTGATAATTATCAGGTTTTTAGTTACAGTTGGCATCATTTTAATTTCTGAATATTTAGATAATAGACGCAAAAGTACGAATAAATTCTGTTTTAAAGCATGAAAAACGCTTCCTATTAGCTCTTTTTCAATAATTTGCTGCGTTTTTTTTATGTTTTTATTTGATATGTTGTTTTGTTCGGCTATATTTGTGGAATCAATCCATTGTGGGATAATCTTTTGTGTAACAAATATATTAATTAATCATTTTACGTATTATGAATAAGTCTGATCTTATTAGTGCAATGGCTGCTGAAGCTCAAATGAGCAAAGCCGATGCAAAAAAAGCACTTGATGCTTTCATCACTTCAGTTACTAATGCTATGAAAGCTGGTGACAAAGTATCTCTCGTAGGTTTTGGTACTTTCTCTGTAAGCGAAAGAGCTGAAAGAACTGGTATTAACCCTTCTACAAAGGCAACTATTACTATTCCTGCAAAGAAAGTAGCTAAGTTTAAAGCTGGTGCTGAATTGTCTGCAGCTGTTGAATAAGATATCATAGTTGAAAGAATTTAGAAAGAGGAGACGTATACGTCTCCTTTTTTTGTATCTTTGCGCGCAAGAAACAACTTGATTATGAAGATAGAAGATAAACTTGTAGCGTCCGTCATTAGCGGACTGAAAGCACTCTACAGTCAGGAAGTCCCTGAAAAAATGGTGCAAATCCAAAAGACCAAAAAAGAATTTGAAGGACATCTGACGCTGGTCGTGTTCCCTTTTCTGAAAATGTCAAGAAAAGGACCGGAACAGACGGCGCAGGAAATCGGTGAATATCTGAAGGTGAACGAACCGGCAGTAGCAGCTTTTAATGTGATAAAAGGTTTCCTGAACTTGACTATCGCATCGGCTACGTGGATCGATTTGCTGAATGAAATTCAGGCTGACGAACAATATGGTCTGGTGAAAGCTACCGAAACTTCGCCATTGGTGATGATTGAGTATTCTTCTCCGAATACAAACAAACCTCTTCATTTAGGTCATGTGCGTAATAACCTTTTAGGTAATGCATTGGCTAACATTGTGGCGGCAAATGGTAATAAGGTAGTAAAAACAAATATCGTAAACGATCGTGGTATCCATATCTGTAAATCCATGCTGGCATGGAAGAAATATGGAAACGGTGAAACCCCGGAAACTTCCGGCAAGAAAGGTGACCACCTCGTTGGCGATTATTATGTATCTTTCGATAAGCATTATAAAGCGGAGGTAAAGGAACTTATGACTGAGTTTGCGGCACAGGGAATGAGTGAGGATGAAGCTAAGGCGAAAGCGGAAGCTGCTTCTCCCTTGATGCAGGAAGCTCGTGAAATGTTGGTGAAGTGGGAAGCCGGCGACCCGGAAATACGCGGATTGTGGGAAATGATGAATAACTGGGTGTATGCTGGATTTGATGAGACTTACCGGAAAATGGGTGTCAGCTTCGACAAGATATATTATGAATCCAACACTTATCTCGAAGGGAAGGAGAAGGTTATGGAAGGGCTGGAAAAAGGTTTCTTTTTCAAAAAAGAGGACGGATCTGTTTGGGCGGATCTGACTGCTGAAGGTTTGGATCATAAGTTGCTTCTTCGTGGCGATGGTACATCTGTTTATATGACGCAAGATATCGGTACAGCTAAACTTCGCTTTGCAGACTATCCTATTGATAAGATGATTTATGTAGTAGGTAATGAGCAAAACTATCATTTTCAGGTGCTTTCTATTCTGCTTGACAAACTCGGTTTTGAGTGGGGCAAGAGCTTGGTTCACTTCTCTTATGGAATGGTAGAGTTGCCGGAGGGCAAGATGAAATCTCGTGAAGGTACGGTGGTGGACGCTGATGACCTAATGGAAGAAATGATTGCCACTGCTAAAGAAACTTCACAGGAACTTGGCAAATTGGATGGTTTGACACAGGAAGAAGCTGATGATATTGCCCGTATCGTCGGTCTGGGTGCATTGAAATATTTCATTTTGAAAGTAGATGCGCGTAAAAATATGACGTTTAATCCGAAAGAGTCTATCGATTTCAATGGTAATACAGGCCCGTTTATTCAATATACTTATGCTCGTATTCAGTCTGTGCTTCGTAAAGCTGCCGAATCGGGTATTGTGGTTCCCGGACAGATTCCTGCTGGTATTGAATTGAGCGAAAAAGAAGAGGGGCTGATTCAAATGGTTGCCGACTTTGCTGCTGTTGTCAAGCAGGCAGGGGAAGATTACAGCCCGTCTATTATTGCGAATTATACTTATGATTTGGTGAAAGAATACAACCAGTTCTACCATGACTTCAGTATTTTGCGCGAAGAGAACGAAGCGGTGAAAGTGTTCCGTATCGCTCTGTCGGCTAATGTGGCCAAAGTAGTGCGTTTGGGTATGAGTTTACTGGGTATTGAAGTACCTTCCAGAATGTAAGACATTCTCTGAACAAAATATCTTTCTACGGGGTTTCTTCATTATGTATATAATGAATGGAATCCCATTAGATCATTTTATAAATATGTTGCGTGTCATATGATTCCCCTCTCTCTTTGTTTGATAGAGTGTATACCGATAGGGGATTTAAGGTAGGATAAAGTAAAAAAGAAAGGCAGACAAAGTTCAAGCCTTGCCTGCCCGATTCTGTTTCTTATGCTGATAATTGTTATTTCTTAGGATACTTATACCAGTCTTTAGCTTGTGCACCATTAGATTTAACCCATGTCGCAAACTTCGGATACGATTCGTCTATTCTTATACCTTCCTCGGGGATCGGGAATTCACTAACCGGCATATTGAGTGCAAACGGCATCAGATCTATTGAAACATAATATAAATCTTCTTCTGGCCTGGATACGTCTTTTCCTGTTCCTAATAATGAAAGATCGGCTTTATCAGTAGGAGGATATTTTACCAAGTGCACTTCTCTACCTCTGGCTTGGCCAGATCCTACGAAGATAAACGGATTGTAAGGTGGCAATATACTTTTCGAAGTAACATCATTTACTTGGATAGTTACAGTGTATTTCCTGGCTTTTTCTTCTTTATTATCAAATATTGCCATATTATCAAATAGCAAGATTGTAGGATGTGATTGACCAGCCTCTGTTTCTCCGGGCATATATTGGGATTTGGGCGCATACGAAGGGCTTTCAATAGTAACTTTGCTAATATCGCTATTAGTAGTGTTATGCAATTGATAACCAAAACCATTCACTAAATAACCTCCACGATGTAATGGAGTGAACTCGTCAACAACCTTATAGATACGATTAGTCAGTATTGATTTATATACTTTACTGGTATATCGTATCATTACGTCATTCATATCGTAATCTCCCTGCTCCGGCCATAAGTCTTCGAATGTCAATATCCCGGAATAAGAAGTATAGTTGTCTTCATCAGTTGGACCTTCCGGATCTGTTGGTAACTCGGGAATTACACCTTCATCAATAGCATCTTTTTCGGCTATGTGAACATAGAAAATTGCATCACAGTAATCGAGGTCTATGTTGTCCTCAAATCCGATAGCAACAATCTGATTAGATTTACTGTCCCGTAACGATATGGTTCTTTGTCTTTGTACGCCATCCTTTCCCGGTTCATTCAAAATTGTGGTGGAGTATCGAGGGCCCATTCCTTTTACGAGATCGCCTTGTGAATCTCCGTTTGAAGGTGTGCTTCTGAATCCCATACCTTGCAGATACCAGCCAATAGTGACGCCCTTAGGAAATTTGTCTTCAAATTTTCCCGTGTCTTCATTCCAGTATTTTAGTTTAACTTCATCACCACAGACTAAAGCTCCTACTCCGGCTGTTTTATAAATAGGAGAAGCATTTGGGAATGCTAATATCCTTTTGATGTTTTCTATGGTCGGTATTTCGCTGGTCGGATAAGTGTAATACCCTACTGTATTATACCATGCGGCACTACTGTTAACAAATACTAGACTAACTTCTGTATCTTTAGTGATAGGGATATCTGATATCATATCACCATTAAAGAACTCAGGATAGTTATCATGAATGTTCCTTCCTCCCGCTTTGTCGAAGATGCTTTTTATATTATAAAGTACATCAGCAGGAGGAATATTCTTTTCTTTTGATAAGTTATTGGGACGTCCGTTGTCATCCCAGTCCATACCAGGCAGCAGTGTCCAGACATCCAAATATTTGTGCTGATTGGCTGTTGTCCCTCTGCTTATCGGGGTTGATGCTTTTTCAAGCAGGGACTTAACATAGTCATTTTGGTTGAAAGAAATACGATGATCGGCGTTAATTGTTAGTTTTACCGGAGATGCTGTACCTAGATAGTCGGATGATAGCCATACTTCTGAGATATCAGCCGGTATACTTATTCCATCTTCACTAAATTTACCATGTTTGTCAGTTGCAGCCCGATAAAAGGGTTCTACTTCTTTTTTCTTCCAACTACCATCTTTGTCATTTACTTCGATCGGATCTTGGTCATAAATCTCAAAAAGAACCGTATATTCTTCCTTAAAGCCATAGTCAATATCTAAGGCTAAACTTTGATTCATGTCGATCAAAGAACTGTTCTTTGGGAATCTTCTCGGGTTCTTGAAATAAATCACGTTCATTGTCTACACAACTACATATCAATGGGATACAAAATATGCCCATTAATGTCTTTACAAATATTGTTTGTTTCATATGTTAATGAAATATAAAGATATTAATGGGCAAATATAGAAATAAACCGAAAGCTTTCCAAAAGATATTTACCTCTTTTTTGCAAATTTCTTTTTTGGTGCTGAGGTAACACCTTTCTCGTCCTGTATCCTGATTAATTCCATGCAACTATGCAGGCTTAAATCTTGTGGGACAATATCTTTAGGAATCTTATAGTTATTACCTTTATATGCTATATATGGTCCGTAACGACCATTCAGAATTTCCAATTCTGGTTCTTCTGCGAACTTCTTGATGTGGCGTTCGGCTTCCTTTGTGCGTTTCTCTAGAATCAGTTGTTCCGCCTCTTCTAAAGTAATTTCCATGGGATCCATCGTTTTCGGGAGCGATACATACACCTTATTATGTAGTACATACGGACCGAAACGACCAATACCTACACTGACTGTCTTTCCTTCATATTCGCCTAACGTACGGGGCAGCTTGAACAATTCCAGCACTTCTTCCAATGTGATCGTTTCTATGGACTGACCTTTTTTCATTTGTGCAAAACGTGGCTTTTCTTCATCTTCCGCCGTACCGATTTGCGCCATAGGACCAAAACGTCCGATTTTTACCGAAACAGGTTTACCTGTTTCCGGTTCCTCACCCAAAATACGTTCGCCTACTTTATGTTCAGTCTTTATTGCCAAAGTGTTTTCTACTGACGGGTGGAATTGGTCGTAGAAGGTTTTCAGAATTGAAGTCCATTTCACTTCTCCTTCGGCAATTTCATCGAACTCTTTTTCTACACTAGCTGTAAAGTTATAATCCAGAATATCAGGGAAATATTCGGTGAGGAAATCATTTACTACCGTTCCGGTATCCGTAGGGAATAACTTGGCCTTTTCTGTTCCGGTAATTTCAGTATGATTTTCGTCTTTGACTTGTTGGTCTTTTAATGTCAGCACATTGAACATCCGTTCTTCTCCGTCTTTATTGCCTTTTTCCACATATTCGCGATTCTGAATCGTGGAAATGGTAGGCGCATACGTAGATGGGCGACCGATTCCCAGCTCCTCCAATTTACGTACAAGACTTGCTTCGGTATAGCGCGGTGGGCGTTGGGTAAAACGTTCGGTTGCAACGATAGGACCGTGTTCCAGTTTCTGACCTTTTTTCAGAGGAGGCAACAGATTACTTTCATCCTCTTGTTCATTTTCATCGTCATAAGATTCACGGTATACACGCAAGAATCCATCGAATTTAATAACTTCACCGATAGCTGTAAAGACTTCACTACTACTGCTAATTGATATTGTAACAGTTGTCTTTTCCAGTTCCGCATCTGCCATTTGTGAGGCAATGGTACGTTTCCATATCAAGTCGTACAGTTTTTTCTCCTGCGCTGTCCCTTCGATGGACTGGTTTTCCATATAGGTAGGACGGATTGCTTCATGTGCCTCCTGTGCCCCTTTGGTTTTCGTTTCAAAGTGACGAGGATGCACATAACGTTCACCCATCATTTTGATGATAGCATCCTTACTGCCTATGGTTGCAAATTCCGACAAGTTCACGGAGTCGGTACGCATATAGGTGATAAATCCCGATTCGTACAAACGTTGGGCAATCATCATAGTTTGCGCCACCGTATAGCCTAATTTGCGTGCAGCTTCCTGTTGCAATGTCGAAGTTGTGAACGGAGCAGGAGGTGTTTTCTTTAACGGACGGGTAGTAATATCTTCGATAGCAAAATTAGCTCCTTTACATGCGTTGAGGAATGCTTCTGCTTCTTTCTTCGTTTTGATACGGTGGGCCAGTTCGGCTTTCATCTCCACTAGTTTCCCATCAGTGTCGGGCACAAGGAAAACGGCGGTCACACGGTAAGCTGCTTCCGATTTGAAAGCATGGATTTCGCGTTCGCGCTCAACAATCAATCGAACGGCAACCGATTGTACACGTCCTGCCGAAAGCGCCGGTTTCACTTTTCTCCAAAGTACAGGAGACAGTTCAAAACCTACGATACGGTCCAGAATACGTCGTGCTTGCTGTGCATTCACGAGGTTAATGTCAATATCACGTGGTTGTTCGATTGCTTTTAAGATAGCACTTTTCGTAATTTCATGAAATACGATTCGTTTTGTGTTTTCCGGTTTTAGTTTTAAGA
>OOBV01001626.1_pt1 | contig 13560 bp, 5 predicted proteins | sample 1671731 | NCBI WGS metagenome assembly OOBV01 (sample SAMN06348186, study PRJEB24527) | human gut metagenome | biome: human gut; feature: ankylosing spondylitis patient; material: feces | host: Homo sapiens | place: China | collected 2015-10
CGCTCCTCCTCCATTTCGTCCGGCTCGCCGATGCAGCGCAGCCCCGGGAAGATACCCTCCTCGCAGCCGATGATGAACACCGTCGGAAACTCCAGACCCTTGGCCGCGTGCATGGTCATGAGCGTGACACAGTCGGCAGACTGGTCATAGTTGTCGAGATCCGTATAGAGCGCGACCTCATCGAGGAAGCCCGCAAGCGTGGGGTTTTCAGCCTCCTTGGCAAAGGCGATGATGTTCGACTTGAGCTCCTGCACGTTTTCGATGCGCGCAGCGTCCTCGGCCGTGTTCTTCTCCTCAAGGGCGCGGACATAGCCGCTGCGCTCCACGACCAGATCATAGAGCTCATCGGGCGGCACAGTCTTGGCCTGCTCCTGCAGCTCCTCGATCAGGATGGCGAACTGGCGCAGACGCATCTGGCTGCGCTGCAGCTCGGGATACGCGTCGGCGTGGCGGATGATGTCAAAGAGGCTCGTCTGCTGCTCATGTGCGAGCTGCAAGGCCGCCTCGATCGTGCGCGCGCCGATGCCGCGGGCGGGCGTGTTGATGATGCGCGTCAGGCGCAGGTCATCGTCCGGTGTCTGGATGACGCACAGGTAGGCCAGCATATCCTTGACCTCGGCGCGGTCAAAAAAGCGCGTACCGCCGACGATGCGGTACGGGATGCCGTTGCGCTTGAAGGCATATTCGAGCTGGTTGCTCTGCGCGTTCATGCGGTAGAGCACGGCGTGGTCGCGGAAGTTGATCCCCTGCCCGAAATCGTCCATGATCTTCGCGGCGATATAGCGCGCCTCGTCGTTCTCATTCGTGGCGCAGTAGAGCGTGAGCGGGTCACCGGCATCGGCCTTTGTCCAGAGCGTTTTGCCCTTGCGGCCGGTGTTGTTGGCGATGACGTGGTTGGCGGCATCCAGGATGCGGCCGGTGCTGCGGTAGTTCTGCTCAAGGCGGATGGTGCGCGCGTTTTTGTACTGCTTTTCGAAATTGAGGATGTTCTCGATCGTCGCGCCGCGGAACTTGTAGATGCTCTGGTCATCGTCCCCGACGACGCAGATGTTGCCCCAGCCGTCAGCAAGCAGGGCTGCGAGCTGATACTGGAGATTGTTCGTGTCCTGATACTCGTCGATGAGGACATAGCGGAAGCGGCGCTGCCAATGCTCGCGCACGTCCGCATGCTCGTCGAGCAGGCGCACGGTGTTGTAGATCAGGTCGTCAAAGTCCATCGCCCCGGCGGAAAACAGGCGCTGCCAGTAGGCCTGGTATATCTCGCCGATGCGGATATTGCGCGGGTTGTGCGTGGCCTGTGCGCGCGCAAGGTACTGCTCGGGCGTGATGCCGGCATCCTTGGCGCGGCTGATCTCCGTGAGCACGGCGCGGTTCGGAAACGCCTTTTCATCGAGGTTCATCTCCTTGATGATGCGCTTGACGACCGCCAGACTGTCCGACGTGTCATAGATTGTGAAGCTGTTGGGATAGCCGAGCTTGTCCGCGTCCCGCCGCAGGATGCGCACGCACGCGGAGTGGAAGGTCGAGGCCCAGATATCCGCCGCGGCCTCCGGACCGAGCATCCGCTCAATGCGCTCCTTGAGCTCATCCGCCGCCTTGTTCGTGAAGGTGATGGCGATGATGCGCCACGGCTCGACCGGATCGACCGCCGCCGCCGCGCGCGCACGCCGCCGCTCGTCCGGCGTCAGATCCGTGCGCTCGAGCAGCGCGAGATCCTCCTCCGTCGCCGTATCGGGCACTTCGTCCGTGTCCGCGCCGCGGCCGTACTGAATGAGATTTGCGATCCGGTGGATGAGCACCGTGGTTTTACCGCTGCCGGCTCCGGCCAGCAGCAGCAGTGGGCCTTCCGTAGCCAGGACCGCCTGTCTCTGCATATCGTTCAGGTTCGCGAAGTCCGCCGCGATGAAGCGTCTGCGCGCCTGCACATACCGTTGTTCAAAAGTCAGAGTTGTAGTATTCATAGCGTTTGATTTTACCACATTTTCTCCCCCGAAACAAGGGGTGCGCGTCCCCGTGGACGCTTTTGCGCAGACACGCGCAAAAACCCGCCGCTCTCCGGTCGGAAAACGGCGGGTCTCCATTTGGGTTGGGGGGTCATTTCAAAATATCCTTCAGCTCGTGCATACCGTGGTTGGTCGTGACCACGACCACGCGGTCGCCGAGCTCGATGGCGTCGTTGCCAGACGGGACGCGGCACTTGCCGCGCCGGATGATCGAGGCGACGAGCACGGAGTCCTTGAGCTTGAGCGCCTTGAGCGGCACGTCGAGAAACTGGCTCTCGGCGCGCACGATGAACTCCAGCGCCTCGGCCTGACCGTCAGCCACCATGCGCAGCGTCTCCACGCCGCTGCTGTGCGCGGAATTCTCCATCCAGCGGACATACTCCACGATGCGGCCGGCCGTGACGTCCGCCGGCTGGATGATCGTCGTAAGGCCATACGACTCGGCAAGCTGGATGAAGTTATCCTCATCGACCTTTGTGACGATCTTCGGCACATTCTCGTTGTAGGCGAACGAGGAGATGATGAGATTCGTCTCGTCCGACTCCGTGACCGTGACGAGTGCGTCCGCCGACGAGAGTCCCTCCTCGCGCAGCACATCCGGCTTCGTGCCGTCGGCGCAGATGATGGTCGCCTCCGGCAGGAGTGTCTTCATGACGCGGCAGCGCGCCGGGTCGCGCTCAATGATCGTCGAGTGGATGCGCATCCTCGCCAGTTCCAGCGCCAGCCGCTCGGCAATACGGCCGCCGCCGACAATGATGACGCTCTCGGCTTCATGGCGGAATTCGCCGATCTTACGAAAGAGCTCATGCAGCTCATGCGGCGCGCCGACCACGGTGACATAGTCCCCGGCGGCGAGCACAAAATCGCCGTTCGGGATCGTCACGCTGCCCTCGCGCTCCACGGCACAGATCAGGATGCCCTCGCTGTAGCGGCTGCGAAAATCGTTCAGGCGCAGGCCATCGAGCTTACTGCCCTCGCGCAGCTTGAACTCGACAAGCTCCACGAGCCCGTTTGCAAACGGCTCGACTTTTGTAGCGGCCGGAAAACGCAGCGTGCGCGAGATCTCCTTGGCGGAGGTACGCTCGGGGTTGATGGACAGGCTCAGCCCCAGCTCGTCCTGCAGCAGCACCACGTCCTGATAATACTCCTCGTCACGCACGCGCGCGATCGTATGCGTCGCACCGAGCTTACGCCCGACCATGCAGCTGATGAGGTTGGTCTCATCCGAGGTAGTTGCGGCGATGAGCAGATCCGCATCCGCGACATTTGCAATGCGCAGCTGGTCGACATTGGCACGCCCCTCGACCACGATCACATCCAGCGTGGAGGAAATATAAGCGGCACGCTCCGGGTCGCCCTCGACGACAGTGATGTCATGCCCTTCTGTCAGGAGCTGCTCCGCGATGGCATACCCCACGCGGCCAGCGCCCACGATCACAATTTTCATAGTCTACGCTCTCCAATTATCATGTTCGGATCACAGATCCACGGGTCGAAATATTATAGCAGATATTCCCCCGCGTTTCAACAGCGAACACGTGAATTTCCAAGGGATCGGTTTGTGAATAAAGCGTAAAAAATCTGAAAAACCAACACACTGCCGCTTGACGAACGCCGGTGCTGCGCTTATCATAATAGACTATACTTATTTAATCTGTAGAAAGGCCGCTGCGGCACGCGGCATCCATATAAAGGAGCATCCCATCCATGCTGGAACTGAAACACATCACCAAGGTATACGAGGCCGGAACGACACAGGTCGAGGCGCTCAAGGGCATCGACATCGCCTTCCGCGAGAATGAGTTTGTTGCGATCCTCGGCCAGTCCGGCTGCGGCAAGACCACGCTGCTGAACATCATCGGCGGCCTCGACCGCTACACCTCCGGCGATCTCATCATCAACGGCCGCTCCACAAAGGAATACGACGACCGCGACTGGGATACCTACCGCAACCACTCCATCGGCTTTGTCTTTCAGAGCTATAACCTCATCCCGCACCAGAGCGTGCTGGCAAACGTCGAGCTCGCGCTCACGCTCTCCGGCGTCTCCGGCGAGGAGCGGCGCGCGCGCGCCGTCGAGGCGCTGGAAAAGGTCGGTCTGGGCGACCAGCTTGACAAGGCGCCGAACCAGATGTCCGGCGGCCAGATGCAGCGTGTGGCCATCGCGCGCGCCATCGTCAACAACCCCGATATCCTGCTGGCTGACGAGCCGACCGGCGCGCTCGACAGTGAGACAAGCGTGCAGATCATGAATCTGCTGCAGGAAATTGCAAAGGATAAGCTCATTATCATGGTCACGCACAACCCGGAGCTGGCGTCGAAATATGCCACGCGCACCGTGCGGCTGCTCGACGGCAGGATCGTCGGCGATGACAACCCCTGCACGGAGTCCGAGACGTCCGCGCCCGTGACCGTCAAGGTCAAGGAGCACACGTCCATGAGCTTTGCCACCGCCATGAGCCTGTCGCTGCACAACCTCATGACGAAAAAGGCGCGCACCCTGCTCACGGCGTTTGCGGGCTCGATCGGCATCATCGGTATCGCGCTCATCCTCTCGCTCTCGCACGGCTTCCAGTCCTACATCAACACCGTGCAGGAGCAGACGCTCTCGTCCTACCCGCTGACGATTGAGGCAAACCCCGTGGATATGTCCGGGATGCTCACGGCCATGACGGGCGCGAAGGACGACGAAAAGGACACACATGATCTCGACAAGGTCTACGCCAACACCGTCATGTACAGCATGCTCAACTCCATGGTCAGCAGCGCGACCGGTCAGTCGAACAACCTGCCGGCATTCAAGGAATACCTCGAAGACCCCGACAACAAGATCCACGACTACATCAGCGGCATCCAGTACACGTACGACATGGGCTTTGCCGTCTACACCGAAGACCCGAACGGCACCGTCATCAAGGCCGACACGACCGAGCTGCTGCAAAACGTCATGAAGTCCATGTACGGCGGCGACTACACGGCCTACTTTGACTCCATGGGTGGGTTTTACTCCGGGTTCAACGTCTGGCAGGAGCTGCTGTCCGGCGAGGACGGCGCGCTCGTAAGCGCCTCGACACAAAACCAGTACGATGTGATCTACGGCTCATGGCCGCAGAATTACAACGAGGTCGTACTCGTCGTGGATAAAAACAACGAGATCTCCGACCTTACGCTCTACGCGCTCGGCCTCGAAAGCATGGACGACATCAGCAACGCCATGATGCAGTCCATGAGCAAAAAGCAAATCGACACGACGCAGGAAAGCTGGAGCTATGCTGACCTCTGCGGCCGCGACTTCAAGCTCATCCTCCCCTCGGAGGGCTACGTCGCCAGCGGCGCGGGCTACACGGATATCAGCCAGACGAGCGACGGCCTGAACCGGCTCTACCACAGCGACGATGTCGGCGTGCCGCTCAAGATCGTCGGCATCGTGCGCCCGGCCAAGGGCAGCGTGACCGGCAACACCTACGGCGCGATCGGCTACACCTCCGCCCTGACTGACTATGCCATCGACCACGCCGACAACACCGAGATCATCCAGAAACAGCTGGCAGACCCGGATGTGGACGTGTTCACGGGCTCCGCGTTCCCGAACGCCGCGACCGCCACGACCGATCAGAAGGTCGCTGCGGCACAGGCCTATCTGAACAAGCTGAGTGTGGACGACCGTGCAAGTGTCTACCGCAAGTATATGACCACGCCGGACGACGCCACGCTCGACGCCGCGCTCACGCAGGCGATGGCAGGCTTTACCCGCGACAGCGCCAAGGAGATGGCTGACAACGGCATTTTCGAAGCCAGCGGCAAAACCGCGCAGCAGATGAAGGATATGATCGACGCCATGGACGATGAGACGTTCACACGCTTTTTCCGTCCGTATCTTCGCGCGATGCTGTCCATGCAGATGCAGCAGGAGACAGTCAAGTCCTACAGCGGCATGACCTCGCAGGAGATCGTCTCCGCCATCAACGCCAAAGGCATCAGCCGCAGCCAGTACGCTGACGTTTATGACAACTACGTCGCCTCCTCCGCCAGCGGCTCAACCTATCAAAACAATCTCAAAAAGCTCGGCTATGTCGACAAGGATTCTCCGAGCGCTATCAACATCTACGCCTCGAGCTTTGAAAACAAGGACCGCATCTCCGACTGCATTGACGACTACAACGCCGACAATCCGGACAATCAGATCAGCTTCACCGACTACATCGGTCTGCTCATGAGCAGCATCACAACGATCATCAACGCCATCAGCTACGTACTCATCGGCTTTGTGGCCATCTCCCTCGTCGTGTCGTCGATCATGATCGGTATCATCACCTATATCTCCGTGCTCGAGCGCACGAAGGAGATCGGCATCCTGCGCTCGATCGGAGCGAGCAAGCAGGATATCTCGCGCGTATTCAATGCCGAGACGATCATCGAGGGCTTCACGGCCGGTGTCATAGGCATCCTATGTACGCTGATCCTGCTCATCCCCATCAACCTCATCGTGCACCATCTGACCGGTCTGCCGACGCTGAGCGCGATCCTGCCGGTGCTCGGCGCGATCCTGCTCATTCTCATCAGCATGGCGCTGACGTTCATCGCCGGTCTCATCCCGTCGGGCATGGCGGCGAAGAAAGACCCCGTCGTTGCGCTGCGCACCGAGTAAGCCCAAAACGCATATTTCTACAGCCTCCGTGCAAACTAGGGTCACCTACATTTGCACGGAGGTTTTGCATGATGAAGCAGAAACTGTTCGCAGCCGTATGCGCCTTTGCGCTCTGCGCGGCGCTGGGTACGGCCATCCACGCCGGACAGGAAGCGGAGGCCGCCGCACCTGTGGCGGAAAATCTGGAGCTGACCACGTTCCGCAACACGTCCGTCGGCGGTACGCTGAGCGCCAGCGCGCCCGACGGCAGCCCCCTCACCTTCCGCATCACGACCGAGCCCATCAAGGGCACGGTGACGCTCACCGACGACGGCACGTTCGTTTACACCCCGGCCGACGGCAAGCGCGGGCGCGACTACTTCGGCTTTCGCGCTGCCGACAGCAGCGGCAGAGAGTCGCAGGAGGCGACCGTGATCATTGCCATCAAGAAGCAGAAGCCGGACGTCACCTACAGTGACATGGCCGGGCGGGCGGAGGAATATGCCGCCGTGCTGCTCGCCGAGCAGGGCGTGTGCGTTGGCCGGCAGGTTGGCGGGCAGTATCTCTTCGACCCGGACAGCAACGTGCCGCGCGGTGAATTTCTCGCTATGTGCATGCACCTGACCGGGACGGAAATGCTGCAGGGCGTGCTCTCGACGGGCTTCGGCGATGATGCGCAGATCCCCGCGTGGTCAAAGGCGTATGTTGCGACCGCGCTCATGAACGGCGATGTCTGCGGCTGCTCCGACGGCACGGCCATCGTGTTCGAGGCGCAGCGCGGCATCACGGCGGCGGAGGCTGCCGTCATGCTCGGCAGCTTTCTCGAGCCCTCCCCCGCCGCCCTCACGCGCTCAGACGTCCCCGACTGGGCGTGTGCTGCCGTTGCAAGCCTGACATCGTGCGGCGTGTTTCCGGACGGCGCGGACACCGCCGCACCCATCACGCGCGCCGAGGCTGCACAGATGCTGCTGGGCGCGTATGAGCTGCTGCAAAAGCGGTAAAAAATGAGCCCGTTTCCGAAGCCGGAAACGGGCTGGTTTTCTGTTACCCCTCGTGCAGGATGCTGCGCACCGCCTCCGGCGCAAGCTCCGGAAACGGGCGCACGGGCTGCGGCACGGCTTCGTGCGCGCCGATGTGCTTTTCCATCCAGACCATGGAGTACCATGTGCCGAACTTATAGCCGCAGCGCGAAAACTCGCCCACGAGCCGATAGCCGATGTGCGCGTGAAACTGCGCACTGTTTTTCGTCAGGTGTACGTCGTCCGCCCCATCCGGGTATGCGATACAGGCGTAGAGCGTCTGCACGTGCTGCGCGCGCAAAAGCGCCTCGAGTGCGGCATACAGCCGCCTGCCGATCCCCTGCCGGCGCTGATCCTCGCGCAGGTAGATGCTCACCTCGGCAGCCCAGGCATAGGCCGCGCGCTCACCGAACGCGCCGGCGTAGGCGTAGCCGACGATCTCTCCGCCGCGCACGGCGACCAGATACGGATAGCGCCGGAGTGTGGCGCGCATGCGTGCGGCGAATTCTTCGACATCCGGCACGGTGCACTCAAACGTGATGGCCGTCTTCTCCACGTAGGGTGCATAGATCGCGCGCAGCGCGGGCGCGTCGCTCAGACTCGCGGGGCGCAGATGCAAGGTGTTCGCGTCCATACCTTTCTCACTTTCCGCTGTCGCCGTAGTTTGCGAGCACGCGCGCGGACGGGTCGTTCACATCGCAGCCGGCCCATGCCTTGTTCGGCATCCAGAAGCCGGACACCATGCGCGCCTGATCGGGATAGTACCGCTCGAAGAGCTCACGATAGAGCAGCGACTCCTTGGTGAACGGCTGCGCGAAATCATACTTCCGGCGCAGGATGTCGAAGGCGATGTCCGTATATGTCTCCTCGGCGTAGGCCTTGAGGTCATCGACCATCGAGTGGCCGACCGCATCACTGAAGGCCGCCTTCTCGCGCATAAGGATGTCATGCGGCAGCCAGTCGCCCTCAAAGGCATGGCGCAGCAGGTACTTGCCCTTGCCGTAGACGTTGCACTTCTTGGCGGGATCGATGGACATGACATATTGCACGAAGTCCAGATCGCCGAACGGCACACGCGCCTCGAGACTGTTGACGGAGATGCAGCGGTCGGCGCGCAGCACGTCATACATATGCAGCTCGCGGATACGCTTGGCCGACTCCTCCTGAAATGCCGCAGGGCTTGGCGCGAAGTCCGTATACTTGTAGCCGAAGAGCTCGTCAGAGATCTCGCCCGTGAGCAGCACACGCAGGTCGGTCTGCTCATGGATGGCCTTGCAGACGAGGTACATGCCGATGCTCGCGCGGATGGTCGTGATGTCATACGTGCCGAGCAGCGCCACGACCTCCGGCAGCGCCTGGAGTACATCCTCGCGCGTGATGATAACCTCGGTGTGGTCGGCGTGCAGATACTCCGCCACCTCGCGGGCATATTTCAGGTCGATGGCGTCGCTGCGCATGCCGATGGCAAATGTGCGGATGGGCTTTTTGAGCAGCTTTGCCGAGATTGCGCACACGAGGCTGCTGTCCAGGCCGCCGGAGAGCAGGAAGCCGAGCGGTGCGTCGGCATCGAGGCGCTTCTGCACGCCGGCGATGAGCTTTTCGCGGATGTTCGTGCAGACGGTCTCCAGATCATCCTCACAGACGGCATCGACGTGCGTCATGTCGCGGTAGCAGGTGAACTTACCGTCGGCATAATAGTGGCCGGGTGGAAACGGCATCACATCGTGCACGAGACCGACAAGGTTTTTGGCCTCGCTGGCGAAGATGACCGCGCCCTCGGCGTCATAGCCGTAGTACAGCGGGCGGATGCCGATCGGATCGCGCGCCGCGACAAGACCGCCGCGCTTGGCGTCATAGATGATCATGGCAAACTCTGCGTCGAGACCGCGGAACATGTCCAGCCCCTCGCGTTCGTAGAGCGGAAGCAGGATCTCACAGTCGGATTCGCTCTCGAATGTCTCGCCCTCGGCGATCAGCCGCTCACGGATGGGACGAAAGCCATAGATCTCGCCGTTGCACACGAGCGCGCTGCCATCACGCGTGAATGGCTGCATGCCCTCCGGGTGCAGGCCCATGATGGCCAGACGGTGGAAGCCGAGCGTCGCCGCGCCGATATGGAGCATGCGCGTGTCGTCCGGGCCGCGGGAAATGGTCTTGTCAAAGCCGGTGCGCAGCGCCTGCGCGGAGATGGACGAGCCGAGATAACCGATGATGGAACACATGATTTTTTCCTCCTGAATACATCAAAAAATACGCAGCTACCATCCGACAATAGGACGAGTAGCTGCGTATCGTGGTGCCACCTATTTTACTTCTCACGGGTTCAAACAAACCGCACCGGGATAACGTCCGGCTTTGACGGCGCACCTACTGAGGCTCTCGCCCGTTCAGCTTGCAGCTCGGGAGTGTTCTTCACACAGGCTCTGTTATGCGGCTCGCACCGTCCCGCACTCGCTGGGAATGATCGCCCGTGCTACTTTTCTCCGTCAATGCTTTTGACAGAAGTATGAAAATGAAAGAAGAGAGAAAAAGAAAGAGAAAGCGTTTTTTACCGCACGCTGAACAGCAGGTCGCCGTAGGACGGCACCGGCCACTTGTCAGACGGCGTCATGGTCTCGAGCTGGTCGATCGTAATGCGCAGCTCCGCCATGGCGGAAAAGACCTTGTCGCGGTAGTAGTTGGCCAGCGCCTGACTGCCCTCAACGGTCTTGGCGCCCATGAGCGCCTCGTCGAGGCTGCGCACCTTGCGGTACGCATCGCCCAGCAGCGCAGACATCTCGGGGATGATGCTCTCCTCGTACGAGCAGTCGGCCGTGACGGACGCGGCGTGGATGGCCGCGGCAGTCTCGGACAGCTCGCGCAGGTAGCTGCTGACGGCGGGCATGATGTCGCGCCGCGCCATCTCAAGCATGGTCAGCGCCTCGATGTTGAGGATCTTGCTGTAGTTTTCGAGGTGGATCTCATAGCGTGCCTCCATCTCGGTGCGGGTATAGACGCGGTGCTTGGTAAAGAGCGCCACGTTCTTGTCGGCAAGGTAATACGGCAGCGCTTCGGGCGTCGTGCGCAGGTTCAGTAGACCGCGGCGCTCCGCCTCTGCGATCCATGCCTCGTCATAACCGTTGCCCTTGAAGAGGATGCGCTTGTGCTTGATGAGCACGCTGCGGATGAGCGCCTGCAGATCGGTCTCAAAGTCCTTGCTGCCCTCGAGCGCATCAGCAAACTGCTCAAGGCTCTCGGCAACGGCCGTGTTGAGCACGACGTTGATGCCGGAAATCGAGGCCGAGGAGCCCGGCATACGGAACTCGAATTTATTGCCGGTAAAGGCGAAGGGCGAGGTGCGGTTGCGGTCGGTCGCGTCCTTGGGGAAGCGCGGCAGCGCGTGCACGCCGATCTTCATCAGCTGTCTTTCCTTGCCGCAGTAGGCCGTCTCGTCAATAATCGCGTTGAGGATCTCCTCGATCTCGTCGCCGACGTACATCGAAACGATCGCCGGAGGCGCCTCGTTCGCGCCGAGGCGGTGATCGTTTGCGGCCGACGCCACGCTGATGCGCAGCATATCCTGATAGTCATCCACGGCCTGAATGACCGCACACAGGAACAGCAGGAACTGCGCGTTTTCCGCCGGTGTCTCGCCGGGCTCAAGCAGGTTCATGCCGGTGTTCGTGACCAGCGACCAGTTATTGTGCTTGCCGGAGCCGTTGACGCCGGCAAACGGCTTTTCATGCAGCAGGCAGACCATGCCGTGGCGCGAGGCCACCTTCTGCATGATCTCCATCGTCAGCTGGTTCTGGTCAGCGGCGATGTTGCCGGTCGTAAACACGGGCGCGAGCTCGTGCTGCGCGGGCGCGACCTCGTTGTGCTCGGTCTTGGCATAGACACCGAGCTTCCAGAGCTCCTCATCGAGATCCTTCATGAATGCCGCAACGCGCGGCTTGATGCTGCCGAAGTAGTGGTCATCGAGCTCCTGTCCCTTCGGCGGCTTTGCACCAAAGAGCGTGCGCCCGGTATAGATCAGATCCTTGCGGCGGTTATAGACATCTTTGTCCACGAGGAAATACTCCTGCTCAGGGCCGACCGTCGTGCGCACGGCGGTAACGTCGGCATTGCCAAACAGGTGGATCACACGCAGAGCCTGACGGTTGAGCGCCTCCGCGCTGCGCAGCAGCGGCGTCTTTTTATCGAGCGCCTCGCCGCCGTAGGAGCAGAAGATGGTGGGGATATTCAGCCGCGCCGCCGCCATCAGCAGGCCCGGCACGTTCTTGTCGCAGTTGGGGATCATCACAAGACCGTCAAACTGATGGGCCATGACCATGGCCTCCGTGGAATCCGCGATGAGGTCCCGGGTCACCAGAGAATACTTCATCCCCACGTGGCCCATGGCGATGCCGTCGCACACGGCGATGGCCGGAAACATCACCGGCGTGCCGCCTGCGGCCCGGATACCGGCCTTTACAGCCTCGGCGATCTTGTCCAGCCCCATGTGGCCGGGGACGATCTCGTTATAGGAGCTGACCACGCCGATGAGGGGCCGGGCAAGCTCCTCATCGGTATAGCCCAGCGCGTAAAGCAGGCTGCGGTTGGGCGTCCGCTCCACGCCGGTCTTGATCTGTTCAGAACGCATACGCTTCTCCTCCCCTCGGTCAGTTGGAGGCGGTGTCCAGATCCTTGTCGCCGCCCCAGATCATGTTGCGGCGCAGCTCCTCGCCCACCTGCTCCATGGGGTGCTTGGCCAGCTGGTCCCGCTTGGAGTTGAAGAAGGTGCGGCCCCGGCTCTTGTTCTCCGCGATCCAGCGGCCGGCAAAGGTGCCGTCCTGAATGTCCGCCAGCACCGCCCGCATCCGGGCCTTGGTCTCCTCGTGGGGCAGCACCCGGGGGCCGGAGACGTACTCGCCGAACTCGGCGGTGTCGGAGATGGAGTAATTCATGGCGGCCACGCCGCCCTTGTTGATGAGGTCGATGATGAGCTTCATCTCGTGGATGCATTCGAAATAGGCGTTCTCCGGGGCGTAACCGGCTTCCACCAGCGTCTCGAAGCCGCACTGCATCAGATCCACCACACCGCCGCACAGAACGGTCTGCTCGCCGAAGAGGTCGGTCTCGGTCTCATCGTGGAAGGTGGTCTCCATGATGCCTGCCCGGGCGCCGCCGATACCGGCAATGTAGGCCAGCGCGATCTCGTAGGCCCGGCCGGTGGCGTTCTGCTCCACGGCCACCAGGCAGGGCACGCCCTTGCCGGAGACATAGGTGGAGCGGACGGTGTGGCCGGGGCCCTTGGGCGCCGCCATGAACACGTCTACACCGGCGGGAGGCACGATCTGCTTGTAGCGGATGTTGAAGCCGTGGGCAAAGGCCAGAGCGTTGCCCTCCTCCAGATAGGGGGCGATATCCTTTTTGTAAACGTCGGCCTGTACCTCGTCGTTAATGAGCATCATCACGATGTCGCCCCACTTGGCGGCCTCGGCAACGGTCTTGACGGTAAGCCCCGCGGCCTCCGCCTGGGCCCAGTTCTTGGAGCCTTCCCGCAGGCCCACGCAGACCTCGCAGCCGGAATCCTTCAGGTTCAGGGCATGGGCATGGCCCTGAGAGCCATAACCGATCACGGCGATCTTCTTGCCGTTGAGATAGTTCAGGTCGCAATCCTTTTCATAATACATCTTAGCCATGGTAAATTTCTCCTTTTTATAATGGTTTTGTGTTGAAATAAATGATAAATGCCCGATTTACAGCATTTTTCCAAGATTGAATTCCAGTGTTTCCTTCCGCTCGTCCTGAATGGTGTACCGGCCCCGCTCCAGCGCCACCATGCCGGTGCGGACCATTTCCAGAATCCCGAACTCCCGGAGCAGATCCGTCAGCGCCTCGTTTTTGGATTCCTCCCCGATGACCGCCAAAGTCATGGAGGTGGAGGAAAC
>OOBV01001629.1_pt1 | contig 13535 bp, 10 predicted proteins | sample 1671731 | NCBI WGS metagenome assembly OOBV01 (sample SAMN06348186, study PRJEB24527) | human gut metagenome | biome: human gut; feature: ankylosing spondylitis patient; material: feces | host: Homo sapiens | place: China | collected 2015-10
AGGACCCTTCTACTTACTCTGAATAAGGGGTGCCGTTTGGCAGGGTACTTTTCAAAATTCCCCACAAAAATATTTCTCCCTTCACTTACTCTGAATAAGTGGCGCCGTTTGTGGGGGTGTTTTCGAGAAAATTCTCAATTTTTCTATCAAGACGCAAAAAAGCCGCCCTCCCGATGATGGGAGGACGGCTGGTAATCACTATTGACTTATAGATGGCTCATATATCAATAGAGCACCGGCCAAACGGTCGGTGCCCTATTCCTACATACATTACTGAATAATATGCTGTTTAGAATGTTTACGGATGTAATCCCATACTTCTTACTAATCTGCGGAATCTTCATTTGTTTGTCTTTGTTTTCTTCGGTGATAATTATTAATCCGTATTTCATAGCCGTTGCAATTAGAAATGCGTCGCCAGAAGATGTACCGCTTTTTCCTGTAAATTCAATCATCTTCGGATTTTCAGTGACGATCTTTCTAACATTGTTTTGGATGTCGTCGTCAATTTCAAGGACAGTACATTGTTGGAAAAAAATCCACTCTTTAATTTCTTTATCTTTTATTTCTTCGAATATCTCAGAGCAAGTTACTATCGAATGGGAACGCATATATTCTTCGATTCGTTCCCACTGACTTTTATAAACAAGCCGTGTATGAGTTTCCCCTGGTTTCTGAGACAGTATAGACGATGTGTCCATTATGTACTTATAAGGTCTTTCGCTATCGAATAGTGTCATCTGTTCCACTTGGATACCTCCCGCAAAAACTTGTCTATATGGTTTTGGCCTACATTCAAATGGCGGGCAATATCTAGTTTGCTATACACATCGTTCACATATCCCTGATATAAAATCTTGCTTACAGAAGGACTTGTACGGTCGATTGCTTCTCTACTCATATTCCGCGGAATAGAGGATTTTATTCCATTTTCCCTCTGAATTTTTCTCTTTTCCCGATCTTCTTCGATTTCTCTCCTAAACAAATCTGCATAAGTTTCATATTCGCTTTGGTCAATCTTACGAAGTTCAAGTAATCTGCGCACTATTACTTCTCGACTTACAGAAAAGCGATCCGCAACTCGCTTAATATCATCAATTGAATATGGCGCAAAATAGTGACCGTGTTCAAGTACAATTCTAAGAGCTCTCTTGGGAACAAGTAATTCGCCCGCTACAGCATTGCAAAACACTTCTTCTGACAAAGTCGATGCGGAACTGCTCATATCATTGCACAAGGAGGATTCCCTTTTGAATAGGTGAACTAGTTCGTGAATAATTGTAAATGTCTTTGCCGGCGGACGATCTTCATCATTAATGCCGATAATAGGCAATAGCGTATTATAAATCGAAAAGCCTCGAGCTGTATCAATCGTTACATCCGTGAAGCAATGCACAAAAACGCCTTTTGTCTCGATTTTATCACGAACATATAGGTAAAATTGGCGTGTAGAACTACACTTATACTGTTCACCAAGATCGATAGCGAATTGTTTACGGATCGCATTTGCCCATTCATCAACAGAATCGCTGTCAGGAATAAGCGGCTCAAAATCTGGTGGAGTTATTCCAAATTCATCGTCGGCACTTAACAGAAAATCGCGTTCAAGAAGAACATCTATCATAGCGATATTTAATGAGCTGTCATCAATACTAACTGCCCCAGACATCGTTCGCATATTCCGAATATTTGGAATACGCCTCAATGGTATATCGCAAGGATTCATATAGAGACCTGCAAAGGGTATATGCAAACAGGCTGCAATTTTCTTCGCTTGGTTGATGGTTGGCAAGTTTATATCAGTAGGAGTAAGCCACTGATTTAGCCTAGACATATTTAATTTTGTTTTACTGGCGAGGAATTCACTAGATACGCCCTTTTCTTTGCAGATATGAGCCAAAGTATCTTTATTAATAGTCGCATATACATAGCCCACTATATTTCACCTCCACATAAGCAATCAATTTTAGCCCATCCTCATCTCCCGATACACCACATCGGCCAATGCGCTCATTATGGCATTATACTTGTGCTGATCCTCAAAAAGCGAGGTATAGGTATCCTGCGATTCCAGATAGCTGTCCTGGGCCGCTGCTCCGAAGGCCTTGGGGAAAATGCTCTCCACAAATATCTGCGGGTCTGAGGTCTGCGCCATCTTGGTCAGCTTCTTATCGGCCATCAGACGGCTGCGCAGAGCCGTCAGCAGCACTTTGTCTCCCTCGGTGAATTCACCCTTGTACTTTTCGTTGATCTTGGCGATGATCTCATCCAGCGGCGACTTTGTATCCAGACCCATTGCACCCTTTTGCTTGGCCGGTTCGTACACACCCTTCACCTGTTCCAGCTCAATGCTTCCGGCGAAGGTCTTTTGCAGCTTGTAATATTCCAGCTTCAGCTTGCCCTCAAGGTCCACCATATCCGTGGTTTCCGCAGGCAGCAAATTGATCAGATAACAACAGAATACATATTCCTTGTGCAGTTCCTTATCGAACATCCGCAGGATCTGCGAAATATAGCCGTACCACTTAATGAGATTGCGCACCTGACGGCGGAACTGATACCGCTCGTTGGGCGTTTTTTGATTATAACGGTCTGCCACAGGCTTCAATACGCTGGTCATTCGCCCCATCGCCCGGGCATCCTGCCGGCCTGTGCTGAAATACTCCTTGGAAAAAGCCTCAATATCTGCATCGTTATAGACCGCAAATCCTCGCAGCTCCTTCTGCGTCTGATAGATCAGGTCAGCGTTGACCTCCTGCGAAAGCGAGGTTTCTTGATAGAACGGCTGAAACGCCTCCAAAATGTCCTCTTTCTTGTTGGCAAAATCGAGAACGAAAGTGTCCACCTTGCCAGTGCAGGTGCGATTCAATCTGGACAGCGTCTGCACCGCTTTGACGCCCTTCAGCTTCTTGTCCACGATCATCGTGTGCAGCAGCGGCTCGTCAAACCCTGTCTGGTACTTCTCGGCAACGATCAGCACATTGAAATGGTCGTGGAATTCCGCCTTGGTCTGCGTTTCTGCAATGTGCGTTCCATCCGCACGAACATTCAGCTTCGGCTCGGTATACTCCTCATCACCGTCCTGCACAGCACCCGAAAAGGCCACCAGCACCTGCACATCGTTGTACTTCTGCTCCTCTATGTAGCGTTTGACCTCGTGGTAGTAGCGCACTGCCGCAAGGCGGGACGAGGTAATGACCATCATTTTACCCCTGCCGCCGATCTTGTTTCGGGTGGTTTCCCGGAAGGTCTCCACGATGATCTGCGACTTCTGGGAGATGTTATACGGATGCAGCTCCTGATATTTGCGGATCACCTTAGCCGCACGGCTGGCGGGCACATCCGGATTATCTTCTGAGGTTTTGACGATTTTGAAGCAGGTGTCATAGGTCATATAGTTCTGGAGCACATCCAGAATAAAGCCTTCCTCAATGGCCTGCCGCATACTGTAAATATGGAACGGATGAAAGCTGCCGTCCTCATATTCCGTGCCGAACAATTCCAGCGTCTTGTCCTTGGGCGTTGCAGTAAAGGCAAAGAAGGATAGGTTCTTATGCCGCCCCTGAACGGTCATTTCCCGCATCAGGCGGTCGTCCGGGTCCAGCTCTTCTTCGGCCTTGCCCTCAATCTCGGCGTATTCCCGCAGAGCGTCCTCGGTATCCGCAAGGGCGGCTTTCAGTTTCAGAGCCGAGCTGCCGGTCTGGGAGGAATGGGCCTCGTCTACGATAATCGCAAAGTTCCGTCCCGCCACTTTATCCACTTCCTGATAGATGACCGGGAACTTCTGCAAGGTGGTGACGATAATGCGCACACCGCCGTTGATGGCGTCCCGCAGGTCCTTGGAGGTCTTATCTTCCCCGATGGTCTCAATAGCGCCGAGGGTGTGGTCAAAGCCGGAAATGGTCTCCTGCAGCTGCGCATCCAGCACGGTGCGGTCGGTAACGACGACCACGCTGGAGAACACCGGCTTGTTCTCCTCATTGAACAGCGAGGCCAGCCGGTAAGCCGTCCACGCAATGGAGTTGGACTTGCCGCTTCCGGCGCTGTGCTGGATCAGGTAATTATGCCCGGCTCCGTTCTGTCGGACATCGGCCAGCAGCTTGCGCACCACATCCAGCTGATGATAGCGCGGAAAAATCAGCGTTTTGCCGTCCTTCAGGTTCATAAACTTCTGGACAATGTCCATCATACTGTCCTTCTGAAAGACATTCTCCCACAGATACGCCGTCGGGTAGCCGTTTGGGTTTGCCGGATTGCCCTTGCCGCCGTCGTTTCCGGCTCCGTTGGAGCCCTGGTTAAAGGGCAGGAAATAGGTGTTCTTTCCGGCGAGCTTTGTGGTCATCCACACCTCGGTGTGATCCACACAAAAGTAGGCCAGAATACGCTTGTTGAATTGGAAGCAAAGCTCCCGCGGGTCGCGGTCATACATCCACTGCCGCTTGGCGTCGTCCACCGTTTGACCGGTGTACTGGTTTTTTAATTCAAAGGCGAACACCGGGATGCCGTTGAGCACCAGCACCATATCCACGCTCTTTTTTGTATCGGCGGAGAAGTACCACTGGCGATAGCACTCGATGGTGTTGGCCGCCCACTGGGCAGCCGCCGCCTGATTCAGGGCAGACTCCGGCTTAAAATAGCACACCCGAAAACGCAGTCCACGGTGCTTGAAGCCGTGGCGCAGGACAGAGAGCAGCCCCTCCGTCTCGCAGGCGGTGTTGAACGCTGTGCAGAACTTCCGCACCGGGTCCACCTGATTGGCATTTTCAAATCGCGCCCATTCCTTGGGCTGGGTGCGCTGGACAAAGTCGATCAGGGTGTTCACATAGAGCCCCTGTTTGGCGTCATAGGTGTCTGCGCCCTTGGTATATCCGCCCGCCGGGGAGAGAAAGAAGGATTCTATATCCGCTTCAAAGCGTTTTTCGCTTGCATCAGTTACCATTGTCTCTGTCCCCTAACTTTCTGCTCAAATTTTCCTTTGATCGACTCACACACAACATCTATGCTATCACAAAACAGCGTTTCCTTTGCTATTCCGAACAACGCCAGTTCTTTTAAGATTTTTTCCTTTACGCTACCGGCAACAAGGATTCTACCTGCAATAAAATCCGCATCCTTCTCGATTTTATCAATATACGAATAAAAGCTCATTTGGTCGTGTTCGATGTGATTCGGAAACAGGATATACCTGCCTTGCTGCGCCTGCTGACGCATTTCTCTGACGGGTGCGTAGATAAAAAACGGATCTTTACAACATTCTTCAATCCACTGGCCACCCTCTTTATCTGTCTTATGGCAAATTTCATTTGACTGTGCTTGCTCAAGGAAATACGGCTGGCGTTTCACTGCGCCATAGAACAGACTTAATTTCAAGAATGTAGCTCGGGCAAATCGGTAGCTGTCTGCAATAGCGTTGACGATTGGATAATTCGCCACATCCAACTCGTTTGTCTTGAATACAATAACTTCGCCATCCGATCCTGCATTTCCGGCGCAGGCAAAATACAAAGCAACCAAAGCATTTTCCGTAATGTCCAAAAGGCGGGTTGGGATTCCGTGGTGCTGCAAAAGCGCCAATAGTTCGATTGGGGAAAGCGAATCATTAAAGACATTTGGAAGCTTATATTTCGCCATTTCAATCATATTGCGTTCTTCGGAGAAAATCGAAATATCGCAGGCAAGTTTCTGCTTTCTGGCTATTGACGGAAGCAAATCATACGCTTTGTTTGACTGGCCCCTAAAAAGCAGCGTCTCGTTATTCGGACCACCGTCACGGATAAGAGAATGATCCAGTTCTGTGATCTGCTGAACAAATTCAGCAACGCTTGAAACTGTCGTCACAGCGGATGCACCTCCTTCTTGCCCGTCACATACTCATAAATCAGGGATTTCTTGTAGGTTTCGATTTCGGTGAGGTATTGCTGTTTCTTAGCAATCAAGGCGTCAATGCCTGCGCACTTTTCGTTGAGGTATTCAGCAATTTCTTCTTGTTCGCTTTGTGAAAAAACTATAAAAGGAACATTTGCCAGCTTATCTTTTGTAAAATGCGGGATAGTTGCTTTATTGCATACAACATCGATATACCCTTTTTTGACTAGACATTCAAGTAGATACCGCAAGTATCGTATGTTTGATATTCCTTTTGACCGGACAATCATTATGGAGTTTTGAATATATATCGGGACATCGGTGCTCGCAGCTATAGCGCACCCACCAGCACCAGCGCCACCCTCAACTACTAACAGGTCTCCACTTTTTACGCAATACTGTTCTTTTTCATCAGGGCTAAACCACATTTTCTTTTTTTCTCCGTTTGATAGGCCTTCAAAATGGACATCTGCTGCACAATAATAGGATTCCAATGTATAATTATCATCTACAGGGGCTGAACACAGCATCTTCCCGAGAACGATATCAAAATGTAAGCCTACTCGACTGATAGGAACACCAGCTGGAATTTCCCCAATCCATTCAATGCCGCTGTCCTTCATCGGCCTGTCACCACGGACACCCTTGGTGACTGCCTGCGTAATGACCGCCTGTTTCAGCTTTTTGTATTCTTCAATGGATGCGCGGGTCTTTTCCAACACAGCGTCGATCTCGGCGCACTCCGCATCCAAAAACGCCGCAATGTGCTCCTGCTTGGCAAGTGGTGGGACAACGATTGGCTTATTCTTTAATTCGCTATAACTTAAGATTTTTCGCAATCCTCTACCCATACTATGAAATGCTCGGCACGCATCATATGACTTTAATAAATAGCAAATGTACTCAGCATTTATATCGTTTCTAGGGGACAACGCAATATATGCAGAAGTAATAATTCCATTGCATTCAACTCGAGCAACTCGTTGCGTCACAAAATCAAATTCCAGATTTAGTCCGTTTATCATAATGGTATTGGGGTGCACAACCGTATACGCAGAATATGTCTCGTTAGTCTCGTCTTCGTCCCATTTTTGAGGCTTTGCAATAATTTTCCCCATCTTAAATTGTAATGCATTACTGTACGCATTAGCCGTGTTTTTCTCTTTTATCTCTTGAAAATGAGACGCTATTCTATGAACTCCCCAAGCGGCAGGTATAGCCCCGATCCACTCAATCCCGCTGTCTTTCATTTCACGCATAACATCACCTTAGACATACCTTTGCAAAATCTCTTGCAAAATCATTAAGCTCCAGTAGCCCCTTAGAATCTACTTTTGCTATATAAGACTCTCCTGTTATTTGATTCGCCCATGCTTTGAGAGATTCGATATAACTATTATCGATCAGCTTATTATAAACTTCATCGTCACTTCTCCACTTTAGGAAATCAATAGTCAGCAGGCCTAACCTCTCTAAGTTTTGAAGCGATTTCGATATATCATTCGGGTTTAGCTTATCAACTTCTATGCCCACCAAATACAGCGGCAGATATTCTTTTCTTATTTGGCGCTTCTCATCATCAATTCTGCACAAATCCATTTTGCAAATAGGGATTGTTTCTGCTTTAGCACATTCATTAAAAATTGTTTTGAAAACCCTAGCATCTGCCGGTGACAACTGTTCAACAACTTTTACAAATGCAGGTGTACACAAATTTTGTGTTCTTATATCCATATCGCTCACAAGTAAGTTTGAGAACAGTTCTGCTAGGTCATCGTCCATTATGTTGTATTTAAGTGACTCCATTGTAGGTCCAACGATATGTAATTGTGGTTCAACCCTATCTTCTTCTGGAATGCTATTGTATTTTTCCTCCATTTCTTTTTCAAATGCGATTGCCTTTTGCTCATATTTAATGTTGAGTTTTTTCAGTGGATACATGACCACATAATTGAAAAAGCCGGACAATGTCCCGAAAAAACCACCCACATTCTTTGCTGTTGGTTGTACTGTGTCCGCATAGACCTCTTTAACTGTTTCTTTTGCGACAGACAATGCGGCTTCTTTTACAATATTCTCATTTTCCATCTTTACCCCTCCTTATGGAACAGTGTGTTCAGGCTGTCGGCAATTTCACGCTCCAGCTTTTGAATCCGCTCCACAATGTCGTCCACCGGCTCCGGCGGCTGATACTCGTAGAAATAGCGGGTCATCGGAATTTCATAGCCCACCTTGGTCTTGCTCTTGTCGATCCACGCATCCGGGGCGTAGGGCAGGACCTCCCGGGCAAAATAAGCGTCAATATCCTGCACCAGCGGTACATTTTCGGTGTCCCGCAGGGCGGTGTCCGCCACCGGCTTGCCCCGCTTCATCACGATCTCGCCGTTTTCATCCCGCTGCGGACGCTCCACTACGATTTTGTTGTAGCCGAACTCCTCACTGCCGAAAATCTTGCTCTCGCAGTACACGCCGGACTTGTCCCCATACACGGCATTGTTCCGGTATTCGCCGTAGGCCTGCACGATCAGCTCCCGGCAATGGTCGCTGATGTCGTTGCGCTTGGTGCCGATGGCTTTGCGGCGCTGCTCGAAGCAGTGGGACGCATCAATGAGCTGCACCTTGCCGCAGCGGTAGGCGGGCTTGTCCTTACACAGCACCCAGATATAGGTGGAGATGCCGGTGTTCATAAACTGGTCGGTGGAAAGCTGAACAATGGCGTCCAGCCAATCGTTTTCCAAGATATACTGGCGGATATTGCTGGGGCCGCTCCCGGCATCACCGGCAAACAGCGGCGAGCCGTTCTGAATGATTGCCATTTTGCCGCCCGGCGCCAGCTTAGACAGGCCGTTGAGCACAAAAAGCTGCTGGCCGTCGCTGATTTTCGGCAGACCGGGCGCAAAGCGCCCCAGCTCGCCCTTGGCAGCTTCGTCCTCCACGGCCTTCTTTTCCCGCTTCCAGTCGATGCCGAAGGGTGGATTGGAAATGCAGTACCGGAAGGTGAAGCCGGGAAACTGGTCATCAGAGAGCGTGTCACCGAACCGCATATTATTGGGGTCGCCGCCCCGGATCATCATATCCGCCTTTGCAATGGCGAAGGTGGAGGGGTTAAACTCCTGCCCGAAGCAGGTCACCTCCACATCGCTGTTCAGCTCGTGGATGCGCTCCTCCATACAGGAAAGCATCTGCGAGGTACCCATTGTCATGTCGTACACGGTCACATTGCCGTCATCCAGCTTGGCATCGCACAGCAGCAGGTCGGTCATCAGATAGATGATGTCCCGGCTGGTGAAGTGCGCTCCGGCCTCCTCGCCGAAGGACTCGGAGAAACGCTTGACGAGATCCTCAAAGATATAGCCGCAGTCCACGGCGCTGATTTTATCCGGGCCGAGGTAGCCCTTGGGGGAGTTGAACTCCTTGATGACCAGATACAGGCTGTTGCACTCCACCATACGGCGAATGATGTTGTCAAAATCGAACTTGGCCAGCACATCCTGCACATTGCCGGAGAACCCGGCCAGATAGTCCCGGAAATTTGCTTCGATGTTGTCCGGGTCGGCCAGCAGGCTCTCAAAAGTGAAGCGGCTGGTGTTATAAAACTGATAGCCGGAAGCACGGGTCAGAAAGCCGTCGATAACCGCCAGCTTCTTAACTTTTTCATATTGCTCGATCACCGCATCGTGGGTGGGCAGCAGGCAGTCGTGAAACCGCTTGACCACCGTCATCGGCAGGATCACAAGGCCATATTCGTGGGGCTTGAACGGCCCACGAAGCACATCCGCCACATTCCAGATCATCGTGGCCTTTTCCTGTATATTTACGCCCACGGCGCTGCTTTTTTCGTTAACCATTGCTTTCTCTCCTCATCCAACTGCCACTTCGACCTTTTTGCCGCTGAAGGCCACGCCGTATTTATAAATCGTCCTGACCCCGGCGGTCGTCAGTTCGGTTTCATATTTCTTATCGTTAATCTGCTGCAAGGCCGTTTCGGACAGCTTTTTCAGCTTTTCGTCGCTGCAATTCTTCTCCGCTTTCAGTTCGATCAGGATGCCCGGAAGTCCCTTTTGCGTGGGCTTCAACTGAATGTCATAGCGCCCGTCGCCGGATTCCCGGTTGGAGGTCACGAAAGCACCTCCCAGCAGGGCGCACAGCCCCAGCATAAAGCCGTGATAGAAGTTCTCACCGGCAGTATCGAAGGAGCTGACCGACTGGGTCAGCAGCGTCTGTATCTGCGCTTTCAGCCGTGCGTTATCGCCGGAGAAGATGGCCTCCTGAACGGAAATCGCCGTGGACGGCGGGATCAGGTTCTCCAACCTCTGCAAAATCTCCTTGTTATACACCAGAGAAATCTCCCGGTTGGGCAGGGAGACCTCGCACATAAAATCGCCGCTGAAGGAGGGCGTGGTTTTCAGTGCCTTCAGATAGCCGGTCACCAGCAGGAAGCTGTAAATGGTGGAGGGATTGCTCTTGATCTGCGGATAGATCACACCGGTGTCGATGAAGGTGGTGAAGGTCTCGCCGTTGACCAGGGAAGTCAGACGGTTATAAATCTCCTCGTCCGCCTGGGCAAGCACTTCCCCGATAATATCGTTGCTGCCGGTGGAGACCCAGAAGGGCCTCGGCTCGCACTCGTTGCTGAAGTAGTTGACCACCGACCACGGGTTGAAAATCTCCGTCTTGCCGAAGCGGTAGCCGTCGTACCACTGGCAAATCTCGTCATACTTATCGGCAGCGCCGTAGTATTCCGCCATCTCCATCACCTCGTCGGCGGTGAAGCCGAAGTAGGCGCTGTATTTGTTGTCCAGCACGGAGTTGATGGACAGGTTATTCATCCCGCTGAAGATGCTCTCCTTGGCCACCCGCAGAATGCCGGTGAGGAAGCCGAAGGACAGGTGCTGATTATCCTTGAACCCGCCGGAAAACAGGTTTCGCATAAACCGGATGACCTTGTCGTAATAGTCCTTCTGGTAGCCCTGCTGGATGGGGGTGTCATACTCGTCGATGATGATAATGGGCGCAACGGCATAGTGCTTGTGCAGCATAGAGGACAGATCCAGCAGTGCCGAAGCCAGCTCTACCTCGCTGACCTTGCCGTCTGCCAGCTTTGCATAGGTCTTTTTGCTGTACTCGTCGCACTTTTCACTGGTCAGCAGCTCTTTGTGCCGCCGGGTCTCCTTTGCAAAAATATCCCGGATGGCCGCAAAGGTCTCCTCCCAAGTGTCGAACTTCACATCCTTGAAGGTCAGGAAGATCACAGGGTACTTGCCCTGATAATCCCGGTACTTCTGGCCGCAGGCCCAGATCTTCTTATCCTGGAAGTAGACGGAGGTATCCTTGTCGCTCTTTTCAAAGTAAGTGCGCAGCATATCCATATTCAGCGTCTTGCCGAAGCGGCGGGGGCGAGTGAACAGCGTCACCATCGGACGCTCGTCGATAAAGTCCTTGATCATCATCGTCTTGTCAATATAGTAGTATTCCGACGAGGCAAGGCAGTAGTTGGACACGCCGATGGGCAGGGGCAGCTTCGGTGCGCGCTCCGTCTTGCGGAAAGCGCCCGTCTTGAGCCGCTGATCCGCCGGCTTCTGCGTATCAGCGGGGATCAGCCAACGATTGCCCTGCTTTTTCGCACCGGCGATTCTCCCATTCTTGCAGAGCGTCGCAACTCTCCGCTCCGTTATATTCCAGCGCACTGCTGCCTCTCTTACCGAAATCATTTCAGCCATAGGGGGATACCTCCACGCATAAAATCACAAGTACATTATACCCGAATAAAAGAACAATGTCAACAAAGTTCGGAACAATGCCATTGTAAAACAGCATTGTTCTTTTTCTGTATATAAAATAAGCGGAGGTCATCGACCCCCGCTTGCTCGTTACCCATATACAATTTCCTGCATCACGATCTCGTTCGCTCGGTTTCGGATGCCGTTCATCTTCCGCACCCACGCCATCGGGTCATCGGCTTTCAAGGCCTCCGTCACACCCTCGGCATCTGCGTATTGTTCTACCAGCCGAAGAAAGAGTTCCTGCGCCTGCTCCTCGATGTCCGCAAGGTGGCCGCCCAGTGTCCCGGCGGTCAGCAGGTTATAATACAGCACCCGGTGGTGCGCCTTCAGAAAAGCTCGCCGCCGCTGGCCGTAAACGCCGACGGGACGTTCTTCTTCTGGCGGTAAGCAAACATTGGGTAGGCAATAGTCGCCCTGCCTTGTGTAAGTGCCGCCCAGCTGCTCAAATAGCGATTTCATATGTGATCCTCCCATTCAAAATTTCCCCGGCAGGCCTGTAATGCAAAATGCACCCGCCTTTCGGTTACAGTCTACCAAAACCGAAAGGCAGGTGCGAGTGTGCGAATTTCTGAATCGCACATTATTTCTTCATCTTTCTACTGAATTCATTCAGCGTCTGAATATGCCAAAGACTTTTACGGGTGATGGATCGAAAGGTCAGGGAGCAGAAGAAATCCACAAGAAAGATTTTCGGGATGCAGAACTTCAGCCCCTTCTGGAAGGCTTTCAGTGACCCCCGGCTGCACCAGTTGTGGACGGTGGTCAGGGTGTAGCCGGTCAGGGCCACCACATCCTTTACCGTGACCACATCCGGGTATTTGCGCAGCAGCTTTTCATAGTAGCCGTGCATCTGCCGCAGCGTGTCCTCCGGCAGCTCCTTGGAGAGCCTCGCCACATAGTGGGTGCCGTACCATCCCTTCGGCGCAGAGTAGAGTTCAGGGAAAATCGCCCGCTCCTCTAAATATGCTTTCACATCCTCTTTTCGGATTTTATAGCACCGGGTTTTCTTACCCGACCACTCGCAGGGCACCTTACCGCTTTTGAGCAGGTGCAGCGCCGTGGACTTGCTGATGTGGCAGATTCGGAAAAATTGCTCCTTGTTCATCACTTCGGGAACGCTGTCCCAGTTAACGGGGAATACATCCATTTGTAACACCTCAAAAATAGATTTTCGTCGGTTGGAAGCTCTATCCTGCGGTGTATGGCCGTCTCCCGTTTTTTCTCTCCTATCTTCCCGCATTTCTCTCCAAAATCGGAAAAAATACCGATTTGAACCCACTTTCAAAAAAGCCTGTCCCGCAAGGCTTTCCGAGCGAAAAAGCCTGATTTCAAGCGGCTTTCGGCGGGTACGGGGCTTACAGAAACGACCCCAAACCGGACACCCCCGTCACAGTTGCATAAAAGACTCGAAATCAGGTAGTCGCGCAAGCGGCTCGTGGGTTCGAATCCCACCCTATCCGCCAAAAGAGTCCAGCAAACTCAAGAGTTTGCTGGACTTTCCTTTTTGCCCGGATTCTTAAATTTCCCAATTCTTGCGTTAGAACGGCGTTAGAATTGCCCGTTTTCGTGTTAGAACGGCGTATTTTTTAGTCGAAAACCGGGTTCAAATCCGGTTCTGTTATCTTGCCCTGCTCGGTTATATTTTCCCAGCGGCTCCCGAAATCATCCGGCCTCGGAAGAAGCATACAGAACGTGGTCACTATCTAAGTAGATAATATTATTTCCGGCAACTACAAACGTAATCGCCCCTGAGTGAATAATCTTCTCAGTTTTGGATGTCACCATGTTCAAAGACATAAGCGACGATGTGGCCAAGTCAATGTAGTACAGTGTATCTCCACAGATAATGAATTGTCCGACATTCTTTATCGGCATGCCCCCCCCCCC
>OOBV01001647.1_pt1 | contig 13452 bp, 9 predicted proteins | sample 1671731 | NCBI WGS metagenome assembly OOBV01 (sample SAMN06348186, study PRJEB24527) | human gut metagenome | biome: human gut; feature: ankylosing spondylitis patient; material: feces | host: Homo sapiens | place: China | collected 2015-10
CTCATTTGTCCAAAGAGACGTATAAAAAATAGAATGATTCAACTCTGTAAATTCTTTCTTTTTTACTTGCTTATTTCGATTGATTTCCATACTTTTAGCCTCCGTAATCCTTTAAAAATTAACCCTATGGACAACATTCTTTTCTGGCTCGTTCCAGTCGCTTCCGTGTTAGCCCTCTGCTTTGCTTATTACTTTCATAAGCAAATGATGAAAGAGAGTGAAGGTACACCCCAAATGATAAAAATAGCTGCTGCTGTACGCAAAGGAGCTATGTCTTATCTAAAGCAACAATACAAAATAGTAGGTTGGGTATTCTTGGGGCTGGTTATTTTGTTTTCAATTATGGCTTATGGCTTTCATGTACAGAATGCATGGGTTCCCATTGCTTTCCTTACAGGTGGATTCTTCTCCGGGCTTTCCGGATTTTTGGGGATGAAGACGGCGACATACGCGTCCGCTCGTACTGCTAATGCTGCCCGTACTTCTCTGAATGCAGGATTAAGAATTGCTTTCCGAAGTGGTGCCGTGATGGGACTGGTGGTCGTTGGCCTGGGACTGCTCGATATATCTTTTTGGTATCTGTTGCTAAATGCAGTGATTCCTGCTGATGCACTGACACCTACTCATAAACTCTGTGTAATCACTACCACCATGCTGACATTTGGTATGGGAGCTTCTACCCAGGCGCTCTTTGCCCGTGTAGGCGGTGGTATCTATACAAAGGCAGCCGATGTCGGAGCCGACTTGGTAGGCAAAGTAGAAGCCGGAATCCCGGAAGATGACCCTCGTAATCCTGCCACTATTGCCGATAATGTGGGCGATAACGTAGGCGACGTGGCCGGTATGGGAGCCGATTTATACGAATCTTACTGTGGCTCGATTCTGGCAACAGCCGCACTGGGTGCTGCTGCTTTTATCCATTCGGCAGATACAGTGATGCAATTCAAGGCAGTGATCGCCCCGATGCTGATTGCGGCTGTTGGTATTATCCTTTCTATTATAGGTATATTCGCTGTCCGTACCAAGGAGAATGCGACTATGAAGGACCTGCTCGGTTCGTTGGCTTTCGGTACGAACCTTAGTTCCGTGCTTATTGTTGCAGCTACATTCTTAATCCTGTGGCTCTTGCAACTAGATAACTGGATTTGGATTTCTTGTGCCGTAGTAGTCGGACTATTGGTAGGTATTATCATCGGACGTTCTACAGAATATTATACTTCCCAATCCTATCGCCCTACCCAGAAACTTAGTGAAAGCGGTAAGACGGGGCCTGCTACCGTAATTATTTCCGGTATCGGTTTGGGGATGCTTTCTACGGCTATTCCTGTGATCGCGGTAGTTGTTGGTATCATTGCTTCCTATCTGTTGGCTTCCGCTGGCGATTTTGCCAATGTCGGTATGGGACTGTATGGAATCGGTATTGCGGCTGTCGGCATGCTTTCTACTTTAGGTATCACTCTGGCAACGGATGCTTACGGCCCGATTGCGGATAATGCAGGAGGTAACGCGGAAATGTCCGGCTTGGGTGCCGAAGTCCGCAAACGTACCGATGCGCTCGATTCATTGGGGAATACAACTGCTGCCACCGGAAAAGGTTTTGCAATCGGTTCCGCTGCATTGACAGGGTTGGCTTTGCTGGCTTCTTATATTGAAGAAATCCGAATCGGCCTTACACGGCTTGGTAATGTAGATCTGACCTTTGCGGATGGTAGCTCCATCAGTGTGGCGAATGCTACTTTTATCGACTTCATGGATTATTATGAAGTACATCTGATGAATCCGAAAGTTCTTTCGGGTATGTTCCTCGGTTCCATGATGGCTTTCCTGTTCTGTGGATTGACAATGAATGCCGTAGGACGTGCAGCAGGGCACATGGTAGATGAAGTACGTCGCCAATTCCGTGAAATAAAGGGTATTTTGACAGGAGAAGCGGAGCCGGATTACGAACGTTGTGTTGCAATATCAACAAAAGGTGCGCAACGTGAAATGGTTGTGCCTTCCTTAATCGCTATTATTGCCCCTATCCTTACAGGTCTTATTTTCGGTGTTCCCGGTGTGCTCGGTTTGCTGATTGGTGGCTTGAACAGTGGCTTCGTACTGGCTATCTTTATGGCTAATGCCGGTGGTGCATGGGATAATGCAAAGAAATATGTAGAAGAAGGAAACTTTGGAGGAAAAGGCGGTGAAGTTCATAAAGCAACCGTAGTAGGAGATACCGTGGGCGATCCGTTTAAAGATACATCCGGGCCGAGCTTGAATATCTTAATAAAGCTAATGAGCATGGTAGCCATTGTAATGGCAGGGCTTACTGTTGCTTGGAGTTTATTCTAAAAAAAGTAGGAAAGAAGTAAGAAAAAGGAGGCAAAACAAGTCTCCTTTTTTAATTTGAATTACCTTTGTATCAAAATAGAAGCGATAAATATGTTATTACCTTATTTGAACGAGAATCTGATTGAGGCCGGATGTGATGAGGCCGGTCGTGGGTGTTTGGCGGGAGCGGTATATGCTGCTGCAGTTATTCTTCCGAAGGATTTTAAAAATGAACTGTTGAATGATTCCAAACAACTGACGGAAAAGCAACGTTATGCATTACGCGAGGTAATAGAGAAAGAAGCGATTGCTTGGGCGGTTGGCATTGTGTCACCGGAAGAAATTGATGAAATAAATATCCTGCGGGCTTCTTTTCTGGCGATGCATCGTGCAGTGGATCAGTTGACCACCCGTCCCCAACATTTACTGATCGATGGTAATCGTTTCACTAAATACCCCGGTGTTCCCCATACTACAGTAGTGAAAGGAGACGGGAAATATCTTTCAATAGCTGCGGCTTCTATTTTAGCCAAAACATATCGAGACGATTATATGAACCGTCTTCACGAAGAATTTCCATATTATGACTGGGACCACAATAAAGGTTATCCGACTAAAAAACATCGTGCCGCCATTGCCGAACGTGGAACCACTCCTTACCATCGCATGACGTTCAATCTGTTGGGAGATGGCCAGTTGACTTTGAGCTTCTAAAGTCGCTTTATTGAAATACTATATCTTTGCGAACAATAATAAGAATTAAAAAGTTTAAAATCATGGCAACGAACAAACTATTATGGTCTTCTAAGCTCATTGGGGTATTTTTTATTATGTTGGTTTGCACTCTTTCTGCAAATGCACAGTTCTTACGTACTTCCTATTTCATGGAAGGTACACACTATCGTCAACAACTGAATCCGGCTTTAACACCGACGAAAGGTTATTTCAACCTTCCGGTAATTGGTGCAGTTAATGCAACTGTTGGTTCTACTTCATTAGGTTATCAGGATATCATCGATATTATTGATGATGGTGACGATTTCTATACTAAACCAGATTTTATGAATCGTCTGAAAGATAATAATAAGTTGAATGTGAACTTCAGTACGGAAATTCTTTCTGCAGGATGGTATAAAGGTAAAAACTTCTGGTCATTCAATATCGGTCTGCGTACAGATATCGGTGCTAACTTGACAAAATCTATGTTTACCTTCTTGAATGAGATGGATGGAATAGAAGATAATTGGAGAAATAGTAACTATGATATTAGCAATCAACAACTGAATATAAATGCTTACGCTGAAGTTGGCTTAGGACTTTCACGTCAAATCAATAGTCGTTTGACGGTGGGTGCTAGAGTGAAAGCTTTGCTGGGTATTGGTAATATGGATTTGAAACTTAATAATGTGGCAATGAACGCTAGTTTGCCTAGTGATGCCCGTATTAGTCAATTACAGGATCCTGCATATTTATCAGGTTTGGGTGTTGACGATATAACGAAGTTAAGAAGTGAAATTGAGAGCTACCATGCTAATCTGGCAGTAGATGCTCATTTGGAAAGTTCTTTCAAGGGATTGAATTTGAAAAAGGAAGATGGACAAGACTATATTAGTGATTTCGAATTTGAAAGTAAAGATATGGGAATCGCAGGTTACGGTTTTGGTATTGACTTGGGAGCATCTTATAAGATTATGGATAATCTGACTGTATCTGCTTCTATTTTGGACTTGGGATTTATATCATGGTCGAAAAGTAGCACTCAAATAGCTAATGCTAAAGCAGCAGGTATTGATATGAAGGGAAGTGACTATACATCAGGTATTGATCCTAATGATATCCCTGGAAGTATTACTGCTATTGAAAATAACATAAAGAATTTGCAGACGGATGCCAATGGATATATGGAACGTGTTAGTGGCGGTGATGTACTTGACTACGACATGTTACAACTTAGGACGGAAGAAGCAAGCAAGTCTCGCAAGTCTCGTCTGGCTTCTACATTAGTATTAGGTGCAGAATACGGATTTTTCAATAACAAACTGGCTGTTGGCGCATTGTCTACAACTCGTTTTGTGCAACCCGATGCACTTACTGAATTAACATTCTCTGCAAACTACCGTCCGAAAAGTTGGTTCAATGTAGCACTTAGTTATTCAGTTATCCAGTCAGCCGGTAAATCTTTCGGTTTGGGTCTGAAATTAGGTCCTGTGTTTGTCGGAACTGACTACATGTTCTTAGGAAAGAACTCTAACTCTGTTAATGGATTCGTTGGGGTATCTATTCCGTTGGGTGGAAGAAAAGCAAATAAAGAAGGATAAAATATTTTAATTTCTCTCTCTAAACATTCTCTTTTAATTAATTCTCTATAGAATAAAAAACGTATAATTACAGCTTACCGTCGTAAAGAATCCTTATAAAGGCTCATGGATGGTAAGCTGTTTTTTTATGTTTGCGGGGAAGAATACGAAAACTAAACCGGGGTTTTAGAGTCACCTTTTAGAACCATTTAATCTTCCGGAATATCACAAACGCAAGCGTTGACAATCCGATGGAAAAGAGCACGATCAAAGAGAAGGCAAAGGGCACTTCTTCCAGGTGAATATCCACATTCATGCCATAGAAACTGGCAATCAATGTCGGAAGCATCAGGACGATGGAGAGGCTTGTCATACGTTTCATGATCGTATTCACATTATTGGAGATAATAGACGCAAAAGCATCCATTGTCCCTGTGAGGATATCACTGTAAATATTCACCGTATTGAGCGCCTGTTTCAGCTCGATAATTACATCTTCCACTAATTCAGTGTCCAGATAATCCGTATCCTGAAAAATAGTCCTTAACTTACCGATCATCACTTCATTTCCACGGATGGAAGTGTTGAAGTAGACAAGTGTTTTCTGCAGTCTCATCAGACGAAGCAGGTCCTCGTTACGGATGCTTCGTTCCAGTTCCTTTTCTGCGGCACTGATGTCTATGTTTATCTGCTTTAGATATTTCAGGAACCACACAGCAGAAGAATAGATTAACCGGAAAATCAGATCTAGCTTGTTGCGTACAACGATCCCTTTTCGACGGGTATGCTCTATGAAATCCGGTAACAAATCCGTGTTGTGATAACAGACGGACACAATAATCTCGTTATTGGTAATAATTCCAATCGGTACAGTGTCGAAAGGCAGACTGCCATTCTGTTTGTTCACTACCGGGATACGAAGAATTGTCAACAACCAGTTGCCTTCCGTATCCGTACGCGGACGTTCGTCCGTGTCGGCTATATCGTTCAGAAATGATTCGGGTACGTTGAGAGTTTGAGTTAGAAATTCAAAGTCGTCATTGTTTGGGCATACTACATTTACCCAGCTGTTGGGAAGCCATTGTGCTTTTTCCACAAAGCCGGCCTCACAATAAAGATACGTTCTCATCTTATTGTCTCCTTTCGTTTGTTTAGCACGAGCAGAGACATCAGACTTCAATGACTCTGTTCGCTTTAATTAATACTAGTTGTGCACGTTCGCGGGTTTGAATCGTCCATATTTCTATGATTTTAATGTAAAAGCGGTGCAAAGGTACGGAAAATCAAGCTGGCTTCCATTCTTTTGCACCGTTTTTTTCGAATTTCTATTGTTTGCAGTCCGTACTTACTCTGCGTGCTGCTCTGTTTCCGAAGGTTCGGAAGTACCGAAACGTTTCTTCAAATATTGTCCGATACTGTAACTACTTAATTTTTCATTGGATATACTGCCGTCTTTCTCTACGAGTTCGTAATGAGGAATGCCGTTGAAATGGAAAAGTTGGCGGAGGTAATTATATTCCGTTCCGGTGACATAATAACTTGCTTCTCCTTTCAGATGCTTTTCGACATATTGTTTGTAAGCTCCTGCCGGAGATTCTCTTTCTCCGGTGATATAAATAAACTGGAACTCCGGATGATCTTTGTACTTCTTGCGCAAGTCTGCTGTTGCTTCTATTCCGCTACGACAAGGCCCGCAGCTAGTGGCCCAAAAGTCAACAAATAGTACTTTGCCCGGATGATTCTTGATGATATTGCGGAAAATGTCGGTTGCTTTGCCTTCCGGGAGTTGGTATGATTTAGCATCTTCCGAAGGATAAGCATTTTCAAACAATTGTTCAGTTTCGGCAACTAAGAAGGGGGCGGTAAATTCTTGCTTGAGGCTGTCTATATATTCACGGGCAATTGTTTTTGTTTGTATATTTTGTAGGTCATAAGTGAGATGGCGTACCTTGGCTATTTGCCAGAGCAGAGGATTGGGAGTATTGCATAGTCGGGCGATAATGGCATTTTTCTTCTCTTCATATTTCTGTTCCATTGCTATGCTGGCCCTATCTTCTTCTTGCTGTGACTTTTCTTTTTGAGAAGGTTTCTGTTTATTGATATAGTCCATGTATTCTTTTACCAGTTTTTCTTCTTGTTTAAATAGAGCACTGGTCTTCCTGTCATCTTCTTGAAGTTCTGCAAGCGTTATTTTTATTTCTTGTCCGGCAAGTTTTTCCTGTTTTTGCCTTATCGCTTCTTGTTCAGCATTAAGTTTCACTCCTTTTTCTTTCAGGAATGTCAAGAGAGGCTTTTCTGGGTAAGTAAAAGGAATCTCCACCGATCCTTCGACTTCGTCCGAATAAGCTTTTCGGAGGGGAGCCATAAATTCAAAGCGATTGGTGAAGATGTCCGCTTTCTCATCTGCGAGAATTGTTTTATCGTCAAGTGGCATCTCTTTTAGGAAATCGTAATACGAATCATCTTCCTTTACTTTCAAGGCTTGATTGGCCGTATCTTGTTTGGCATAATAATCCCTGCTCATTGCAAAATCGAAGAATGCATTTCCTGTTTGCAGTTTTACTTTGTTTTTAATCAGGCAAACTGCCTTCAGGGAGGGGTGGTAGACCCGGCATACGGAATCGGCAATATCTCTCCATTGTGCGATGATAGGTCTCATGTGTTCCTTGTATTGGTTGGGAGTAAGTGTCTTTTGTGATTTGGATAAATCTTCGTACCGATAAGGAATAGACTTGCTAAAATCGGATAGTATATAGGAGAAGGGAGCTGTCGGTCCCATATATGCTATATTGTTAATCGGAAAATAATGATCGCGTGCACGGCTTCGAGCCATGATTGCTTCCCAGTCAATGTACATGGTGAGAGTTTGTCCAGGCTCAATATAGAATGGAATCCAGTCATTGTTGAGGGTTAATGATTGCTCTACCGGATGATGAATAACGAACTTGCATGTAAAACTTCCGTCTTTATCTATTTGCACAACAGTAGGATAATCTTCACGGGTGAGTTCATTTGATAGATAAACAAGTCCTGTCTCGAATCCCAAACGCGGGTCGTAGCCATCGATATATCCTTGCAGACAGGCGGTATCTTTACGGAAGAACTGTTGAAAACCATTGTCCGGCTCTATTGTGCTTATGGCAGCCTTTTGGCGGGTATACGATAATTCATTTGTTTGGTCTGTTTTTATAATACAGTTGCCACTCTTTTGCGGGGTTATCAACAATGTACGGATAGTCCCATTTTGTTTGTCTTTAACGGTCATCTCAATTCGTTTCCCTTTCTTGCGGATACTTTCATTGGTGTATATCCGATTATTCATGATCGTGATTGAATCGTAAATTCCGTATTCCCACTGACCGGAGCCGTCTGTCTTGAACCAGTTACCCTTGACGGCAGCTAGTGGAGGAGTATTCTTTCCTTTCTGCGGAATCAAGGAAATATCGTATGTATTCCCTTCATAATTAGTCGGGCTGAGAAGGTGGATCGTTTGAGTTTCTTCAGGCAGGGGTTCGAAAATAAGCACGTAGTCTTTTTCACCGGAATCAGGCATATATACTTCTTTATTGATTTCGATACCTTCTGCACCTTTAAACTTATATTTCTTTCCGGTGGTTGCATCTTCCAGGTAACTTGTTCCTTTTTCTTTAATCCACCAGTGCGGACGAAAAATAGCATGTATGTATACTCGTGTACTTTCTGGAGTACGTTCTATGCGGGTAATGTTGGAGATACTTCCCGAACGGGCTTTGAAAGGAGGATTGTCGATTGTTTGTGCACTTAGTATGCCCGATAATACAAGTAAAATGCAGAATAAGGTTGCTTTCATAATAATAGTTTTTTGATGAACGTGTTTAATACTATCCTTACAAAGTAAGGAAAATATCCATAGCCTTGTATTCTTTTACTCTGCAACTTAACATAGATTAAACGTTCAGGTAATCATCTTTTTTGTACCTTTGCAGCCGGAAAATCAGAGTGATAATTTAAATATTGAAATATTATGAGTAAGAAAGCCCTTTTAATGATCCTCGATGGTTGGGGATTAGGTGACCAAAAGAAAGACGACGTAATCTTCAACACTCCCACTCCTTATTGGGATTATCTGATGAATACTTACCCTCATTCCCAGCTTCAGGCAAGCGGTGAAAACGTAGGTTTGCCCGACGGACAAATGGGTAACTCGGAAGTCGGTCACTTGAATATCGGTGCCGGACGTGTGGTTTATCAGGATTTAGTAAAAATCAACCGTGCTTGCGCTGATAATAGTATTCTGAAGAATCCTGAGATTGTCGCTGCTTTTTCTTATGCAAAAGAAAATGGAAAGAATGTTCACTTTATGGGGCTGACTTCTAACGGTGGCGTGCATAGCTCACTCGTTCATCTCTTCAAACTTTGTGACATCGCTAAAGAATATAATATCGACAATACATTCATCCACTGCTTTATGGACGGTCGTGATACTGATCCGAAGAGCGGTAAAGGTTTTATCGAAGAACTATCTGCGCACTGTGAAAAGTCAGCAGGAAAGATTGCTTCAATCATCGGCCGTTATTATGCTATGGACCGTGACAAACGTTGGGAACGTGTGAAAGAAGCCTATGATTTGTTAGTAAAAGGTGAAGGTAAGAAAGCTGCCGATATGGTTCAGGCAATGCAGGAATCTTATGATGAAGGCGTGACAGACGAATTTATCAAACCGATTGTAAATGCTAATTTCGATGGAACAATCAAAGAAGGAGATGTAGTAATCTTCTTCAACTACCGTAACGACCGTGCGAAAGAGTTGACAGTAGTATTGACTCAACAAGATATGCCGGAAGCTGGTATGCGTACAATCCCGGGACTGCAATATTACTGTATGACTCCGTATGACGCTTCTTTCAAAGGTGTACACATCTTATTCGATAAAGAAAACGTTTCTAATACGTTGGGTGAATACCTTGCTGCTAAGGGACTGAATCAACTCCATATTGCAGAAACAGAAAAGTATGCTCACGTAACATTCTTCTTCAACGGTGGCCGTGAAACTCCGTACGATAACGAAGACCGTATTCTTGTTCCGTCTCCGAAAGTTGCTACTTACGACTTGAAGCCGGAAATGAGCGCTTACGAAGTAAAAGACAAACTGGTGGCTGCTATCAATGAAAACAAATATGACTTCATCGTAGTAAACTTTGCTAACGGTGATATGGTAGGTCATACCGGCATTTACGAAGCAATCGAAAAAGCTGTTGTTGCTGTTGATGCTTGTGTGAAAGATGTAATCGAAGCCGCTAAAGCACAGGATTACGAAGCAATCATTATCGCTGACCATGGTAATGCTGACCATGCTTTGAATGAAGACGGTACTCCGAATACTGCCCACTCTTTGAATCCGGTTCCTTGTGTTTACGTAACAGAAAACAAAGCTGCGAAAGTAGAAGATGGCCGTCTGGCAGACGTTGCTCCAACTATCCTGAAGATTATGGGACTGGAAGCTCCGGCTGAAATGAACGGGAATGTTTTGATTAAGTAATTTAGATTTCTATAACTGGGAGGGCGGAGTAGAACTCCGCCCTTTTTGTCTCACATAAGTTTTATGATTCAGATTAATGATGTAGTTGTATCGCTTGATGTACTTCAGGAGAAATTTCTTTGTAACTTGGATGCCTGTAAAGGTGAATGTTGCATTGAGGGAGATGCCGGAGCACCGGTAGAACTGGATGAAGTGATGAAACTGGAGGAAGTGTTGCCGGTTATCTGGGATGAACTGGCTCCGGAAGCGCGTGCGGTGATAGAAAAGCAGGGGGTGGTATATACTGACCAGGAAGGAGACTTGGTAACTTCTATTGTAAATAACAAAGACTGCGTCTTTACTTGTTATGACGAGAAAGGATGTTGCTACTGTGCTATTGAAAAAGCTTTCCGGGAAGGGAAAACAGATTTCTATAAACCGATATCATGTCATCTTTATCCTATTCGCATTGGAGATTACGGACCTTATAAAGCGGTGAATTATCATCGTTGGGATGTATGCAAGACTGCGGTTCTGTTAGGAAAAAAAGAGAATGTCCCTGTCTATAAATTTCTGAAAGAACCTTTGATTCGTAAATTCGGTGAAGAATGGTACAAAGAACTTGAAGCTGTTGCCGAAGAATTGAAAAAGCAACATTTTATCTAAACTTCCTATTTCTTACGTGTGCCAAATACCTGATACAGCAAGATGCATAGTGCTACGGCCATTACACATACTGGTGCTATCCATGCTTCCGGATGAATGATGACCAGAAAGATGCAGGTAACGATAACGCACAATGTCAGGACAATAAGAAATAGTCTGATCTTTGCGAATAACGGGTTAGTAGTTTTCATCTTCATAGCTACTGTTTTCTATGTTTTTTGCAATATAGTGATTTAGCACTGAAAATGTTACTGTCTTTAGTCTTTATTAAGATATGGATAAAGAAAAACGCCGATCGAAGGATGCTCCTTCTCCATCGGCGTTTCCTCGTTGTAAGATGTGAGGTTGGTTTATAAAAACGTAAAATTAATATTATGTATCGATATTCGCATACGTTGCGTTTTCTTCAATAAACTCTCGGCGTGGTCCTACGTCTTCACCCATTAACATAGAGAAGATGTAGTCAGCTTCTGCAGCGTTATCGATATTCACTTGTTTCAGCATACGGTTTTCAGGATCCATAGTTGTTTCCCACAACTGTTGGGCATTCATTTCACCCAAACCTTTGTAACGTTGTGTATGGATTGCATTTTCCGAACCGCCGCCGTAAGTATCAATAAACTTCTGGCGTTGTGCATCTGTCCAGCAATATTCTTCTACTTTACCCTTTTTGCAGAGATAGAGCGGGGGAGTAGCAATGTACAGATAACCGTTTTGAATGATCTGCGGCATATAGCGGAAGAAGAACGTCATAATCAGTGTGTCGATGTGAGAACCATCGACATCGGCATCGGTCATGATGATAATCTTGTGGTAACGCAGTTTTTCAATATTGGCCTCTTTACTGTCATCCTCGGTTCCGATAGTGACACCCAATGCGGTATAGATGTTACGGATTTCGTCACTTTCCAGCGCTTTGTGATACATCGCTTTCTCAACATTCAGAATCTTACCGCGAAGCGGAAGGATTGCCTGGAACATACGGTTACGTCCTTGCTTGGCGGTACCACCTGCCGAATCACCCTCGACGAGGAATAACTCGCATTTTGACGGATCTTTATCCGAACAGTCTGCCAGCTTACCCGGCAAACCACCACCGGACATCGGAGATTTACGTTGTACCATTTCACGGGCTTTTCTTGCTGCGTGGCGTGCTGTAGCAGCCAGGATCACTTTGTCTACAATCGTTTTTGCTTCCTTCGGATGTTCTTCCAGGTAGTATGACAAAACTTCACCTACGGCCTGGTCTACGGCACCCATGACTTCGTTGTTACCCAACTTCGTTTTCGTTTGTCCCTCAAACTGAGGTTCAGCTACTTTTACGGAAATAACAGCAGTTAGACCTTCGCGGAAGTCGTCTCCCGAGATTTCTACTTTTACCTTTTCCAACATCTTGCTGTCTTCGGCATATTTTTTCAGTGTACGGGTCAGTGCACGGCGGAAACCGGCGAGGTGCGTACCACCTTCAATCGTATTGATATTATTAACGTAAGAGTGAACGTTTTCCGAGAACCCTGTATTGTACATGATTGCTACTTCAATGGGGATTCCCTGTTTTTCGGAGTTCAGGTAAATCACGTCATTAATCAAGTGTTCGCGTGAAGACTCGATGAAACGTACAAATTCTCTCAGTCCTTCTTCCGAATAGAACTGTTCACTTTTGAAGCTACCGTCCTCATTCACTACCCGGCGATCTGTCAGCGTGATACGCAGGCCGGCGTTCAAGTAAGCCAGCTCGCGTAGTCGTGAAGCCAAGATCTTGTAATCATATACCGTTTCTGTAAAAATGGTATCATCCGGCCAAAACTGCTGGCGGGTTCCCGTAATGTCGGCAGTGCCGACTTCCTTTACCGAATATAGCGGTTTGCCTATTTCATATTCCTGCTGGTAGATCTTACCGTTGCGGAATACTTGCGTAGTCATGTGAGTAGACAGCGCGTTTACACAAGACATACCTACACCGTGCAAACCTCCGGATACTTTATAGGAACCTTTGTCGAATTTACCTCCGGCGTGTAGGACGGTCATTGCTACTTCCAGTGCCGACTTCTTTTCTTTTTCATGATAGTCGACCGGAATACCGCGTCCGTTGTCCTGTACTGTGATTGAATTGTCTTCGTTGATCGTTACTTCGATATGGTCGCAATAGCCGGCCAAAGCTTCGTCGATAGAGTTGTCAACGATTTCGTATACCAAATGGTGAAGTCCCTTGACGCTGATGTCACCAATGTACATCGCAGGGCGTTTTCTTACTGCTTCAAGACCTTCCAATACTTGGATACTATCCGCAGAATAAGACCCGTTATTGGGAGTGATTTGTTCTTCGCTCATAATTGCCTTTCTAACTTTAATAACAGAGCAAATATAGTGAAAATTGTCGACTTGGCGAAGAATAATCAGTGAAAAATAAAGAATGCGGGTTGATTCTCCGCTTTCTTGATAAGTTTGATATTCAGTTGGTTATAAACAAGAAAGGCCGAACTTAAAAGTTCAGCCTGGATGCTATATAGAATTGTTAAATTCTTATTATTAAGCGAGCTTGTTGATGTAAAGAGCCAACTTAGATTTCAGATTGCTAGCTTTGTTTTTGTGAATGATGTTCACTTTAGCCAACTTATCCAACATCTTTGTAATGCCTGGGTACATTGCAACTGCTTCTGCTTTATCAGTAGTTGCACGAAG
>OOBV01001648.1_pt1 | contig 13450 bp, 10 predicted proteins | sample 1671731 | NCBI WGS metagenome assembly OOBV01 (sample SAMN06348186, study PRJEB24527) | human gut metagenome | biome: human gut; feature: ankylosing spondylitis patient; material: feces | host: Homo sapiens | place: China | collected 2015-10
GAAACGCACACTTTGTGTGGCCGGATGAATGATTTGTTAATTTCCTGCACAAACAAAAAACAGGTTCCCTGCACGGAAGCTTTTTGAGCTTTTCCGCTGCCGGGCTGCCTGTTTCTTTTTATTTTTTTCGTTTTTTCTTACGCTTTCTCAAACACCAGAATTTTCTCTGCGAATTTGTGGATGATCGGCATCCACATCACCAGCTTGTAGATGGGATTCAGCGTTTCCATACCGCGGGCGATGTTGTCGTCTTTTACTTTTCGGAAACCGGCGGCAATGTTGCCCAGGTCTGCAAAGCTGTTCGCACCCCAGGTAAATGTCGCGCCTGTCGCCTGGATGGATTTTTCGATGTTTTCTTTCTTTACAAAGTACGGGCACAGCGTTTCCATGCAGACGTAGGCATTGTCGAAATGATCGCGGATGATGGCGAGCATCATTCTGACCTCATCCGCTTTCATGTACATGGTCAGACCTTCGATAATGAAAAGCATTTTGCCCCACACTTTTACCTGATCGGCCCATGCCGGATCGAGCACGGAACACGCAATCGTGGAAACGCGGCCGGATTCCTGATAGATGGAATCGCGCACCTCAATCGTCTCCGGCAGATCGAGATTGTACCAGGTAATTTTTCCATTATCCATGCGGTAAAACCGTGTGTCCAGACCACAGGCGATGTTGACGACGGTACAATCCGGGTTCTTTCGGATAAAGTCGCTGACCAGCTCATCAAACACAACACTCCGCGCTACGATTCCGCCGCTCATTGCTGTGTCCTTTTTCGCATTGCTGAAATCATAGTCGATGCGGTCAATCAGCTCTTCTGCTTTGGTGTCGCGGAACTTGTTTTTCGGATTTCTGCTGTGCATGGCGCGGGCGTAGAAGCACTGCAGCATCGTCTCGGCAGTTCCGGTCCGGTCTTGTTTTATTTCGGATTTTCCACCTTGTCCCCCACGAACCAGTAATCACAGACCTCACCGCTGCCTGCCAGTGTATGGTCACGGTAGAGCTTCGCGTGCATCAGGGCTGCTGTCTTGTAATCAATGTCGCACATAATCGGCAGCACTTCCAGATAGCCCTCTTTTCGGGCGAAGGTGTTCAGGGGACATTGGGTGAAGTGGTAATAAAAACCGTCCTGATGCTTCGTCTCATCAAAATGAAAATCCCACGAATACGCCTTATACTGCGGATGTGCTTCCAGCCAGGCGGCATCCTTATGCATCATCTTCGCAATCCGCGCCATGCCGCTCTTCTTATTCGCATTAATCATCAGGCCCATGGCTTTCAGAAGCGGGAAGGACATCATCTCCTCTGAGATTGTACGCAGTTCATCCACAGAAATCTGTCTGTCCGACGCATCCCAGAGCGCAAGAAAAATGAGGCCTTCATAGAGATTCGACGCCATCGGGTTGTCCTTTCCGATATCATCGGCGCGGCGAAGCATGTCGCGGTAGATCTGGTTGGTCTTGCGGAGAAGCTCTGCGGTCTCCTCTTTTCCGTAGCGTTTTAGCAGACTTTTCTTTATTAAAGGAGTCAGCATGTTCCAATATTTGCTGGTGTATTCCATCATGGGCGGGTACCTCCATCTTACTTTTATTAGGATTCACTAACTGGCAGGTGTAAAATTGCCGCCTACAATGTAGAAAAATAGGCGGAATTTTACTTTTCATTATGAGGTTATTATATCACACTTTTTATTACTTTGTTTTAAAATCGCAAAAATTTCTTGACTATAATTCAGCCTTCCTTTATTAATAGAAATTAAGAAATGGCCATCCTGCTCTCTGGTAAGCATGGATGGCCACTTCTTATAGCTATTTAATATTTTCGCCAGATCGGGTGATTGCGCTCACCTTCCGGCTGTCTTGTTAAGTATATTATATAAACTGTCAAAATATTTGTCAAACGTATTTTGGAAAATCCCCAACCGTATTCTGATCAGAACCGGACTGGGGATTTTTGCACATTCACAACAATTTAACAATTTTTGTCACAGGATTGTCACAAAAACCGCTTTCCGTGTCTGCAAACCCTTATATTTACTGCGTTCTTTCAAAAACGACATCAAGCATTTTCTCTTGACAGCACAAATTTATTTTTTCCGATACACTTCTTAAAAATCTCGGCAAAAAAGCCCCGGCATCCATATACTGAACACCAGGGCTCCCATTTCATTTATTTACATGGCAGATGCTACTCTGAGACAATCACAAACTTGGGCGGATCACCTTTGGTCTGCATCCTGCATCTTCAAGAGCTTTAACAATCTCATTCTTATGATCTGTGCCAAAAGCCTCCAGTGTGATCTTAAGTTCCACTGCCGCATTTCTGTTCGTGCTTACAAACTGGTTATGATCCAGCTTGATAACATTGCCCTGCGCCCTGGCGATCACGCTTGCCACACGTACCAGTTCACCCGGCTTATCCGGAATGAGCACAGATACTGTGAAGATTCTGTCTCTCTGGATCAGACCATGCTGAACAACAGAAGACATGGTAATAACATCCATGTTTCCACCGCTTAAGATAGAAACAATCTTCTTTCCCTTCACATCCAGATGACGAAGCGCTGCCACTGTCAGAAGACCGGAATTCTCTACGATCATCTTATGGTTCTCAACCATGTCAAGGAAAGCAACGATCAGTTCATCATCCTCGATAGTGATGATATCGTCCAGATTCTTCTGGATATACGGGAAGATTTTCTTTCCGGGTGTCTGTACGGCAGTACCGTCAGCAATCGTATTTACGTGCGGAAGAGTCACAACCTCACCCTTCTTCAGAGAAGCCTTCATGCAGGCAGCCCCTGCCGGTTCCACACCAATGACTTTGATATGTGGATTTAACAGCTTCGCAAGTGTGGAAACACCTGTTGCAAGTCCGCCTCCACCGATCGGAACCAGAATATAATCAACAAGCGGAAGCTCCTGAACGATCTCCATTGCAATGGTACCCTGTCCTGTGGCAACTGCCGGATCATCGAAAGGATGGATAAAGGTATATCCCTCTTTCTCAGCAAGTTCCAGTGCATGTGCACATGCCTCATCATATACATCACCATGCAGGATAACCTCTGCACCGTAACTCTTTGTTCTCTCAACCTTGATCAGCGGAGTTGTAGTGGGCATAACGATCACTGCCTTCACACCATATTTATGCGCAGCATAGGCAACACCCTGTGCATGATTTCCGGCAGATGCTGTGATCAGACCTTTATTTCTCTCTTCATCGGAAAGAGTGCTGATCTTATAATAAGCACCACGAACCTTATATGCACCTGTACGCTGCATATTCTCCGGTTTTAAATAAACCTTATTTCCTGTAAGTTCACTGAAATAGCTGCTCTTGATCAGCTTTGTTTCCTGTGTGACCTGTTTTACGATCTCTGATGCCTGTTCAAAACTCTCTAAAGTAAGCATTGTTTTTTCCTCCATTTTGTCCTAAATGTACTCCCAGAATCTTTTTGTACTTGATTTGACTCCGAAAGTACATCCTAATCTTAAGCGTCCGGGTTTTCTTTATGGTCTACATCAAACAACGCATTTACAAATGCATCTGCATCGAATTTCTGAAGATCGTCAATACTTTCTCCTACGCCAATGTACTTCACCGGAATATCCAGTTCAGACTGGATGGCAACTGCAATACCTCCCTTGGCAGTTCCGTCCAGCTTGGTAAGGATAATACCGCTGACATTTGCGACCTCCGCAAATTGTCTCGCCTGTGCAAGGGCATTCTGTCCGGTGGTACCATCCAGCACTACCAGTGTCTCCAGATATGCATCCGGATACTCCCTCTCCAGGATCCTGTAAATCTTGCGGAGTTCTTCCATAAGGTTCTTTTTATTATGAAGACGTCCTGCTGTATCGCAGAGAAGTACGTCTGCATTTCTTGCTTTGGCTGCAGCCACCGCATCATAGATAACAGATGCAGGATCTGCTCCCGCCTGTCCGCCGATGATCTCCACACCTGCACGGTTCGCCCACTCAGTAAGCTGCTCTCCTGCTGCTGCGCGGAAAGTATCGGCTGCTGCAAGGATAACCTTCTTGCCCTGGTCTTTTAATTTTCCTGCAAGCTTTCCTACTGAAGTGGTTTTTCCGACACCATTGACACCGATCACCAAAACTACGGATCTGCGGTTCTCAAATTCATACTCTGTGCTGTCCACACGCATCTGATCCTTGATCTCATTGATCAGAAGCTGTTTACATTCCATCGGTTCCTTAATATGACGTTCGGAAACCTCTTTCTTTAAATTCTCAATAATAGAAGTGGTCGCATTGATCCCGATATCACCCATGATCAGAATCTCTTCCAGCTCTTCATAAAAATCTTCATCAATACTGGAAAAACCACTGAAAATACTGTCAAATCCGGCTACGATATTGTCTCTGGTCTTTGCCAGTCCACTGACTAATCGTTTAAAAAAACCTTTCTTTTCTTCTGCCATGTGAAACTCCTCCTGTTACTGGGTAAGCTGATTCTCCACCAGATCGACGGAAACCAGTGTGGATACCCCTTTTTCCTGCATGGTAATACCATAAAGCCGGTCTGCGGCGTTCATAGTTCCACGTCTATGGGTTATTATAATAAATTGTGTGTTTTTCGTCAACTTCTGTAAATATCCGGCAAATCGCCCAACATTGGAATCGTCCAGCGCTGCCTCGATCTCATCCAGCAGACAGAACGGTGACGGCTTCAGATTCTGGATCGCGAAAAGAAGTGCGATAGCTGTCAGAGCTTTTTCCCCGCCGGAAAGCTGCATCATATTCTGCAGTTTCTTTCCCGGCGGCTGGGAAATAATCTTAATTCCTGCCTCCAGGATATCTGCCTCTTCATCCAGCTCCAGAGTTCCTTTTCCGCCTCCGAACAATTCCTTAAATGCCTTGTCAAATTCCTTCTGGATCTCGCCGAATTTCTCAGAAAACTGTTTCCGCATTCCCTCATCCAGCTCCTGAATGATCTGTTCCAGAGTTTTCTCCGCTGTGACCAAATCCTCATACTGGCCGGACAGAAAGGTGTGTCTTTCCAGAAGTTCCTTATAATCCTCAATAGCATTTACATTTACAGGTCCCAGCTTTCTGATATCATCTTTAATCTGAGCTGCCTGTCGCTTCATCTGCGAAAGATCAGTAAGTTCCTCTTTTCTGTAGGAAACGGCATTATTGGGAGTAATCTCATACTCGGACCACATATAGGCAATCCGCTCTTCCCTGTTCTCCTCCAGCTTGTCCATCTGTCCCTGCAGACGGTAACATTCCTTATCCAGAAGTCCGATCTGACCGGACAGATAATCTCTTTTCTCAAAAAAATCTTTATGCTGAGAAGTTCTGCTCTCTTTCTCCTTCTGCAGATTTTTCAGCTGCATCTGTGCCTGTTCTTCATGAAGGACAGACTCTTCCGACTCTTTTTTCAGCTGGGTGATCATCTTCTGCTTCTTTTCCATCTCTTCACTGCTGTGAGCAAGAGACTGATAAATATCCTCTTTCTCAGTCATAAAAGCTGTGATTTCTGCTTTCAGACGGCTCAGGTTTTCCTGGTCAAATTTCTCTTTCTGTTCAAGAGCGGATGACTGAAGACGGATTTCTTCTAACTCCCGGGTGATTTTCTTCTCTTCTTCTTTCCATTCATCCAGTTCTGACTGCTTTGCCTCAATAAAACTCTCCAGTTCTTTCTCATCCTGCTTTGAATTCTCCAGTTCCCTGGCAATCCGGTCATGATCCTGCCGGATTTCCATGACCTGGCGTTTGAGCTCTGCCTGATCTCTGTTGATCTGCGCATATCCGCTTCGGATCTCCTCAGCTTTCTTTTCCTGCTGTTTGATATTCATTCTGGCAGTATTCTGTTCTATATATTTCTGACGAAGTTTTTCCTGAAATCCTGCAATGGCATCACGAAGCCTGTTTCTCTGATTTTTATTTTCCTCAACAGCATTCTGCATTTCGGTCAGATTCTGCTTCAGCTGATTTACTTTTGTTTCCAGTTCCTCTATTTCACGCCGTCTTCCAAGCAGATTGCTGTTGTTTCTGAAGGCACCGCCGGTCATGGAACCTCCCGGGCTTAAGGATTCACCCTCTGTTGTGACCATTCTCAGACTGTGTCTGTATTTTTTTCCTATTGCAATGGCATGATCAATGTTATCAACTACCAGCACTCTTCCAAGAAGGAATTTCGTGATCTGCTGATACTGAGAAGCTACGGACACCAGTTCGCTGGCAATCCCCACAACGCCCGGCTCTTTCAGTGCTTCTTTCGGTGTAAACTCACCTCTGGGACTTATGCTGCTCATGGGAAGAAAGGTCGCACGTCCATAACGATTCTTTTTCAGAAATTCGATCATGGTTTTGGCAGTCTGCTCATTATCTGTAACAATATTCTGAATGCTCCCACCAAGAGCTGTCTCGATAGCGATCTCATAATCTTTGTTTACCTGGATCAGATCTGCGACAACACCCTGGATTCCCGGGACACGTTCTTTTTGTTCCATAACTCTCCGGATACTGTTTCCGTATCCATCATAGCGCTCCGCGATATTTCTGAGAGAATCCAGCCGGGATGCCTCTCTGTGATAGGCTGTCTGTTCTGCTTCCAGCTTTATGTTCTGTTCCTTCAGCTTTTCCTGAATCTTCATCACACTCAGATTCAGATGTTCACATTCCTCATTGGCATTTTCAATCTGGGATGTAATCTCATCATACTGTTTCCGGGCTGTTGTCAGAATGGTCTGCTGTTCTTCCTCTTCACTCTTCAGTCTGAGAATACGCTGGCTGATTTCTGCCTTACGGATTTCTGCCTGTTCCATCATTGCATCAAATCTCTGGGCTTTACCCTTGACATTGGCGCGGCTGTTCAGAATTTCAATGATCTCATTTTTGCCATTCTCCACTTCGAGAGTACAGGCTTCCATATTCTCCTGCGCTGTCCTTAATTTCTCTTCTTCCTCAGAAAGTTTCTTACGGACAGCCTTTAACTGTGCATAAATATCCGTTTTTTCTTCTTCAAGTTTCTTCTTTGAATCTGTTCTTACTGAAAGTTCAGCCTCAATAGTCTGGATACGTCCCTTATAATGCTCTTCATTCTGTGCCCCTGCCAGTATCTGCTCATTTAATACATTGATCTGGCCTTCCAGCTGTTGTTTACGGATTGCCTGCTCCTGACCGGAAATGCGAAGTGCATCCATTTTGGAATTTAAATCTTCCAGCTCCTGTTCCAGACGTTCATATTCCACCTTGGTCCGGTCATAGGAACTCTGGGTATCCTTCAGCTGATTCTGCGCAATTATGTTCTTCTCTTCCAGTTCCTTGAGTTCTTTGGCTGCAGCAGCATACTCCATCAGGAACATATTCACATCCAGTTCCTTAAGAGTCTCTCTTTTGGAAAGATAAACTCTTGCTGTCTCTGACTGTTTCTCCAGTGGTTCCAGCTGTCTGGTAAGCTCCGAGAGGATATCTGTCACTCTGACCAGGTTCTGGCGTTCTTCCTCCAGTTTTTTGATAGTGGTATTCTTTCTTCTCTTAAATTTAACAATACCTGCTGCCTCATCAAAAAGCTCTCTTCTCTCTTCCGGTTTACCGCTTAGGATCCTGTCGATCTGTCCCTGTCCGATAATGGAATATCCTTCTTTACCGATACCTGTATCATAAAACATCTCATTGATATCTTTCAGTCTGCAGGCACTTCCGTTGATCTTATATTCACTCTCTCCTGAACGGTAAAGCCTTCTGGTAACCGTAACCTCGTTAAAATCAACCGGAAGCTTATGGTCTGAATTATCCAGTGTGATCGCCACCGATGCATAACCCAGGGGTTTTCTTGTCTCTGTACCGGAGAAAATGACATCCTGCATATTTCCCCCTCGCAGAGATCTGGCACTCTGTTCACCCAGCACCCATCTCACCGCATCACCGACATTGCTCTTTCCACTTCCGTTCGGACCTACAATACCGGTGATCCCGTTATGAAATTCAAAATTGATCTTCTGGGCGAAAGACTTAAATCCCTGTACCTCTATATTCTTTAAATACATAATTCTCCTGTTTATTTTCTGAGTACACGAATCGCCTGGTATGCTGCGGCCTGTTCTGCTGCTTTCTTTGTATGACCGCTTCCCTGTCCCATCACTTTTCCGTTTACTCTTGCCTCCACAGTAAAGTTTTTGTTATGATCCGGGCCTTCTTCTTTTGTCAGAATATATTCCACCGGCTGTGTTCCGTTTTCCTGCACGATTTCCTGCAGGATGGTCTTGCTATCATAAAAGAGCTGTTTGTGTTCAATATCATTCAGGATAAAATTCAGCACAAACTCCTTTGCATTAGCAAAACCACCATCCAGATAGATAGCTCCCAGTAAAGCCTCTGTTGCATCAGAGACGATAGAATCCCTGTTTCTTCCGCCTGTCATATCCTCGCCCTTTCCAAGCAACAGAAACTGCGGCAGTCCGAATTCTCTTGCACAATAGGCAAGGCTTGGCTCACACACCAGGCTGGCTCTCTTCTTTGTCAGCTCTCCCTCCGGTATCTGGGTAAATCTTGCATACAGATAATCACTGCTGATCAGCTCCAGCACAGCATCTCCCAGAAACTCCAGTCTCTCATTGCTGCCCAGCTTCCCCAGCTTCTTCTCATTTGCATAGGAACTGTGAGTCAGTGCCTGTGTAAGATAATGTTTATTTTTAAAATGATATCCTATGATTTCTTCTAATTCTTCTGTCTTTCTATTCATTCCTCTAACCCTCTCCATATGCGCAGGGCTGTCATCTGACAACCCTGCGACATCATTTTTTGCAACTGCTCAGTGCGCCTGTATTATGCTCCTGTCAAATTTCAGACTGCCGGACAGTTACATTTTTATTTAATTGTCCGAATTGCTTCAACAGCATCACCGACTGTCTGAATCTGTTCGACAGATTCATTATCCAGCTCAATGTCATACTCCTCTTCAATCCCCATAATAATCTGAAAAATATCAAGAGAGTCTGCACCAAGATCATCTACAAATGTAGTGTCTTCTGTGATCGAATCTGCATCAATATTCAGAACCTCTGCTATGATAGCTTTTATTTTCTCCAGTTCCATCTTCAACCCTCCTTCCTGTTTCTGTTCCTGTCCTGCTCTATTCTGCTCCGGACTTCAGTACTTCCTGATCCTCCAGGATACGCTCTGCGATCTTCTCGTTGATCTTCTCCTGTTTAAACTGTACACACTGGAAAATACCATGTTTGATCTCAATGGCTTTGGCACTTCCATGCGTCTTTACCACAAGTCCTTTAAGCCCCAGAAGCGGTGCTCCGCCATATTCCGTTGCATCAAAGGATTTCAGAGTTTCTTTCAGTGCAGGCTTTACCAGAAGTGCACCGATTTTACTTCTTGTGCTGGTCATCATTCCTTCTTTGATCTTCTGGACCAGGGCAGAACCAACTCCCTCATATAATTTAAGGATCACATTTCCCACAAATGCTTCGCATACGACCACATCCGCATATCCTGCCGGGATATCTCTGGCTTCTATACTTCCGATGAAATTAATGCTTTTGCATTCTTTCAGAAGGGGGAAAGTTTCTTTTACAAGTGCATTTCCCTTCTCCTCTTCCGCCCCGTTATTTACAATGGCAACTTTTGGATTTTTAATACCGACTACGTTCTCCATATAAATAGAGCCCATCTTCGCAAACTGCACCAGATGCGATGGACGTGCATCCACATTGGCACCACAGTCGATCAGAAGGGAAACACCCTTCGTGGTAGGGATCAACGGTGCAAGAGGCGGCCTCTCCACACCTTTACTTCTGCCTACCAGTACCTGTCCGCCAACAAGAACAGCTCCTGTACTTCCTGATGAAACAAAGGCATCTGCCTCCTGTTTCTTAACCATATTCAAACCTACTACGATTGATGAATCTTTTTTCTTACGGATCGCAAAAACAGGGGGTTCTGCTGTCTCGATCACCTGGGATGCATTGACAACCTGGATCTGGTTCTTCGGATATCCGGAATATTTCGCCAGTTCCTTATCTATCACTTCCTGTTTTCCTGTAAGAATTACTTTTATGTCCTGTCTCTCTGTTACAGCTTCCACTGCAGCCCTGACAGGTTCTGCCGGGGCATTATCCCCGCCCATTGCGTCCACTACAACTCTGACCTGTTCTGCCATATTTTTATATCTCCTGTTCACTTACTGTTCACTCACAGATGTCAGAATCAAAAGATATTTTCTGTTACTGACCCGGCATCCGCAAATTGCCCCGCTGCAAAGCAGCTCCTGCAATCTTCCATAATCTGTATCATACTAAAGAACCCTCTGCAAAGTCAATAGCATCTGAAAAAAATCACTTTTCACTTTTTTGTGCCTCGATTCGCTCCGCCAGATCATTCAGATAAACCCACCTGTCCATCTTCTCATCCAGATCTGCCTGTGCCTTCTCCTTCTGCTCCATGATCTCACGAAGCTTCACAGAATTGGTGGCATTGGCCTCCATATCCTTATCCAGCTTCTCCAGCAGTTCCTCCAGCGCTGCAATATCATCATCGATAGTTTCAAATTCCCTCTGCTCTTTATAGGTAAATTTCAGCTTCTGGGGACGATTCTGCTTCCAGTCTGCCTGTGCCGACTTCTTCTTTTCCGCACCAACTGCAGTGCTCTGTCCTTCAGCTACTGCCCCGCCTTTTCTCGCCAGCGCCTCTGTATAATCCGTATATCCGCCCTCATACTGGGTCAGATGTCCATTCCCCTCAAAAGCAAAAATCCTGTCCACAATATTATCCAGAAAATACCTGTCATGAGACACTGCGATCACAATCCCTGCAAAAGAATCCAGATAATCCTCCAGAATGGTCAGTGTAGGAATATCCAGATCATTACTTGGCTCATCCAGAAGAAGCACATTCGGCGCCTCCATCAGAACCTTCAGCAGATACAGACGCCTCTTCTCACCACCTGACAATTTGGCAATGGGTGCATACTGCATGGCAGAATCAAAGAGAAACCTCTCCAGCATCATTGTTGCGGAAATCTTCCCGTCTCTGGTCGGAATATACTCTGCCACGTCGCGGATATAATCGATCACACGCTGATTGGTATCCATATCCGGCACTTCCTGTGCAAAATACCCTATGCGAATGGTTTCTCCAATTTCCACTTCTCCTGCATCCGGCTGTATCATCCCATCAATAATCTTGATGAGTGTTGACTTTCCGCACCCATTAGGACCAATAATCCCAAGACGCTGATTGCGCAGCACAATATAATTAAAATCATCCAGGATCGTCTTCTCACCAAAACTCTTGCTGATATGGTGAAGTTCGATCGTCTTCTTTCCCATACGTGTCTCAACAGAATCCAGCTCCACATTCGCATCACGCACCGGAGCCTTTCCGTTCTTCAGTGCCTCCAGGCGTTCCAGACGTGCCCGCTGCTTGGTACTTCTGGCTCTGCATCCACGCTTTGCCCACTCCAGTTCCATGCGGAGTACGCTCTGTCTTTTCCTCTCACTGGCAAGCTCCATCTCCTCACGCTCTGCCTTCAGTTCCAGAAACTTCGAGTAATTAGCCTCATAAGCATAAAGGCCGCCATGGGAAATCTCCAGAATCTTATTAGTAACCCTGTCGAGGAAATATCTGTCATGAGTAACCATGATCACAACGCCCTTAAAACTTCTCAGAAAGTCCTCCAGCCAGGTCACCATCTCATTATCCAGATGGTTGGTAGGCTCGTCCAGAAGCAGCACATCACAAGGATTCACCAGAGTCCTTGCCAGTGCCACCCTTTTCTTCTGTCCCCCGGATAAATGATCGATTTTCTCCTCATGGTCTGTAATTCCCAGCTTATTTAGAACATTCCTTGCCTCGCTCTCAGTACTCCAGTCCTTCTGCCACTTTCCTTCTGCCACATAATCCAAGACAGAAGCTCCCTGCGGAAACTCCGGCATCTGCGGAAGATACGTGATTCTCAGGCCATTTTGAGTGATCACCTGTCCCTCATCCGGCTCCTCCAGACCGCCGATGATCTTCAGAATCGTAGACTTCCCGGTCCCATTAATCCCGATGATCCCAATCTTATCTCCCTGATGCACCCCGTAGGAAACATCATCCAGCACCACCTTCTCACCAAACACCTTAGAAACATGCTCTATATTCAGAATATTCATAAATTCAAACCTCTCTCGTAATTTTCGCTTCCTGTCTGTTTCTGCTCATCTGTAACACTTCCACAAAAACTATAGAATTCGCTCCTCATTATACCATCTTCCCAACCATTCTTAAACCCCCGGCACAGAAAAAACACTCCCCTCCGAATAAATCTATCCGAAGAGGAGTATCCTCAAAATTACATATTTTTGTTTCTGAAAAAAATTGCTTAGTTCATCTCAGTTCCATTCTCAACTGCATACTTCAGTCCCTGAACGGCAACCGCCAGCGTAGCTTCCTCTACAGTAGCGCTTCCAAGATCACCCATATCCAGTGTCAGTGTATCATCATCATTCACTGCCACACCAAAAGTAAGTGCCATCTCAGAAACTTCATCAGTAATCGTCACAGTACCATTCTCTTCATCAAAAGTACCTTCGCCAACAAAGCTTACATAGTTATCATCCTGATCGATCACAAGTACTGAGCAGAAAGTTCCATCCTCATTAGCTGCATAAATAAAAGTCTCACCTGCTTCTGTCTCACCGGAATAACACTCTGTCAGGATATCACCCATATCCTGATAAGTCTGATTGTAATCCGACTCATCACCGTCTGCCTCATAAGGCTCCAGGGTTGCAGTCAGGTCCAGACTGTCCGGATCATAAAGTTCCAGAAGATTCTCTTCCTCATTTGCCTGCACCAGATAAGTTACCATATTTTCATCATCATACGTGCCGTCGTCATTTGCGAACTGCATTACCAGAGCTGTATATTCTCCGTCTGAACTCAGGGCATATACACCAAGAACATCCTGCTCTTCATCCTTCCACTGACCAAAAAACGAATTATCTTTGTAGAATCCGTAGATATCTCCTGCGCTGTCCTTCCAGAGTCCTAACATTGCCTCTGATACATCCGCGACATCTCCGTCATCTGCTGCTTCTTCTGTAGTCTCCTCTGCTGCCCATACCGGAACAACCATAGAGCTTACCATTGCAGCAGCACAAAGACCTGCCATTATTTTTTTCCAGTTTTTCATATTTTTTTACCATCCTTTCTTAAAATGTGTGTACATATTTCTAAACTGAATTTCTATGTTCTTACTATAAAAAATTTCAGTCTTATTTTCAAGATACATGGGATTAAATGACATTTTTCATGAAATATGGAAAAATGAATAAATACTTATGGTATTACTTGCTTTCAGTAAGGAATCCGTACTTGAATAACTCATGAAAATACGCTAAAATACAAATTATGTTTAAGTTAATTTAGGAGGTACTCCTTTTGAATATTGCAATCCTTGACGATTCAAAGGAAGATCT
>OOBV01001650.1_pt1 | contig 13438 bp, 11 predicted proteins | sample 1671731 | NCBI WGS metagenome assembly OOBV01 (sample SAMN06348186, study PRJEB24527) | human gut metagenome | biome: human gut; feature: ankylosing spondylitis patient; material: feces | host: Homo sapiens | place: China | collected 2015-10
CATGAAACCTACTAATTTACTATTATTTCCAATTATTATCCTTTGTTCTTTCACTTCGGTCAAGGAAATACCTCCTTACAAGAATCCGGCACTTCCGGTTGACGAACGAGTGAAGGATTTATTAGGGAGAATGACGATCGAAGAGAAGTTCTGGCAAACATATATGATGCCTGGTGAGCTGGATAAAGGGAAAGACCGCTTTTCCCACGGTATCTTCGGATTCCAGGTTTCAACTATAGGAACCAGTAATCCGGAACTCAAACAATTGCTGCAATACAACCCGAAATTGACAGCAAAAGAGATGGCTAAAAAAATCAATGAGATCCAACGTTACTTCGTAGAAGAAACCCGACTGGGCATACCGATTATTGCATTCGACGAGGCTTTACACGGATTGATTCGTGGTGGAGCCACGGCGTTCCCCCAATCCATCGCATTGGCCGCCACATTCGATACGGCCTTGGTACGCCAAGTCTCCCATGCCATCGCCATGGAAACGAAAACACGTGGTATCCGACAAATACTATCGCCCGTGGTTAATCTCGCAACAGATGTGCGTTGGGGACGTACGGAAGAGACCTATGGAGAAGATCCATATCTTTCGGCATGCATGGGTGTCAACTTTGTAAGAAGTTTTGAAGAAATGGGAGTGATAACCACCCCTAAACACTTTGCCGCCAATTCCGGAGATGGAGGGCGAGACAGTAATCCGATCCATTTCACGGAACGATTTTTGGAAGAGACGCATCTGGTTCCTTTCAAGGCTTGCTTCCAAAAAGGACAGTCGCAGTCTGTAATGACTGCATATAATATGTTAGACGGAACTCCTTGTACAGCCAATCCCTGGTTATTGATCGACAAACTCCGGAACGAATGGGGATTCGACGGATTTACGATTGCGGATGCAGATGCTGTCGGTATCATCCACAAGTTGCATCACACCGTCAATAACTTCTCGGAAGCAGGAGCTGATGCAATCAATGGAGGTTTGGATGTCATCTTCCAGACAACATACGATGAACACCGACCATTCTTACAGGCTTGCCTAGATGGTTTAGTTAAGGAAGAAGCGCTGGACAGGGCTGTAGGACAAGTATTAAAAGCGAAATTCCACCTAGGTCTGTTCGAGCATCCCTACATTGACGAAAATGAGGCGGAGAAGTGGAATGCCTGCTCCGCACACCGGAAACTGGCTCTCGAAGCAGCTCGCAGATCAATCGTGTTATTGAAAAATGAAAATCGGGTTTTGCCGTTATCCAAACAAGTAAAACGTATCGCCCTTATCGGACAAGATGCCGCTCAAGCCCGTTTAGGAGGGTACAGCGGACCGGGCGTTGACAAAGTCAGCATTCTTGATGGATTGAAAAATAGACTGGGCGATCGAGCTATCATCCGTTACGAAGAGGGATGTAAACGAATCAATCCGGAATATCTGACCGTCCCAACCTATTATTTATCCACATTAGACGGACTGCCGGGACTGGAAGGGCGCTATTTCAATAATATCTCCTATGAAGGAGTCCCCGATTTGAAACGGATTGACAAACGCATACAATTCTCATGGACATTGTTTGCCCCGGATTCTTGCCTGGCTGTCGATTGGTTTTCTGTCGAATGGAACGGGAAATTAAAATCTCCCGTCTCCGGAACATATCGGCTCGGGCTGGAGGGAAATGACGGTTACCAGCTGACCGTTGATGGAAAAGTGCTAGTAGACAAACCATATAAAACCTCTTTCGGTCATACATTAGTTCCTTTTACCTTTGAAAAAGGAAAAGAATATGACATTCGTATCAGGTTTTATGAGAATACAAAAAACGCACGTATCCGGTTTGTTTGGGACGTGGATACAAAAAATGAAGACCAGTCCATCGAACAAGCCGTACAAGCTGCCCGTGAATCCGAGATCGCCATCGTTGTCGTGGGTATTGAAGAGGGAGAATTCCGTGACAGAGGCTATCTGGCATTGCCTGGCCGGCAGGAAGAGTTAATCCGTAGAGTCGCAGCAACAGGAAAAACCACTGTTGTTGTTTTGATCGGTGGAAGTGCCGTGGTCATGTCTGAATGGCAGGATCAAGTTCCGGCCGTACTGAATGCCTGGTATCCGGGAGTGGAAGGGGGCAATGCGGTTGCCGATGTTTTATTCGGCGATTATAACCCCTCAGGCAAACTGCCGATCACTTACCCGATCCACGAAGCCCAGCTACCACTCAATTACAGTCATAAACCGACCGGGCGGAGCGACGATTACCTCAACCTGACCGGTGAACCGCTTTTTCCTTTCGGTCACGGATTGAGCTATTCCGAATTTGATTATTCTGGACTAAAAGTGACGAAAGCAGTACATGGCACAGCTTTCCATGTTACTTTTTCGGTGAAAAATACGGGGAAATACGCAGCCAATGAAGTCGTACAACTCTATTTGCGCGACCAGGTCGCTTCCGTAACCCAACCAATTATGCGGCTGATCCATTTCCAGCCTGTATCATTGGCACCGAGAGAAACAAAAGAGTTGCACTTCACTGTAAACGAGAAAGACCTGTCCATGCTGGATAAAGAGTTGAACCGCGTGACTTCCGTCTGATGATCGGGCGCTCTTGTAAAGATATCCGGTTAAAGACAACACTGACAATAAATCATCCAATGACTTTAGAAACAAACCATTAAATAAAAACAATTACCATGAAACAATTGATTCAATGCATGGGTATGCTGATGTTGCTGTTTGGGCTTTCCTCCAGGGTATCAGCACAGATAACCCTTGTGAAGGATGGTAAAGCCACTTCACGAATCGTATTAGTTGAGAAGAATGAAGTGAACGAGCAAGCAGCCACCTTGCTGCAAGACTTTGTCAAACGGATCAGCCAGGCTACGCTTCCGATCGTTGCTGATACAAAGGCAAGAAGCGGGGACATTCTGATTGGAGGAAAACAAGCCTCAGCCGGAGAAGACGGTTTTTTGCTGAAAACGACAGCAAACGAACAACTACAAATATCCAGCGGAGGCGATAAAGGCGCCATCTATGGTGTAGTTTCCTTATTGGAACAATACATGGGCGTGTCCTATTTTGCAAAAGAGGCCTATACGTTGACTCCGATGCAGACAATCACACTTCCCGCTATCCACAGGGAAGAAACACCGGCATTCCGTTATCGCCAAACTTACAGCTATAACAACGACGACCCGGTCTATAAGCTATGGTTCCGCTTGGAAGAACCAAAAGACATGTTTATCGAAAACATGTGGGTACACACGTTCAACCGTATTCTGCCGTCCGACCGGTTTGGCAAGGAACATCCCGAATATTACTCATTCATCAACGGTGAGCATCGTCCGGGACACAACAGCCAGTGGTGTCTGACCAACCCTAAAGTATTCGACGCGGCCGTACGCCAGCTAGATTCGATCTTTAAGGCTCACCCGGACATGAAAATGATTTCGGTCAGTCAGAACGACGGTAACAATACGAATTGTTCCTGTCCGGCTTGTAAAGAAGTAGACGAGTACGAAGGTTCACCTTCCGGCAACCTGATCCGGTTCCTGAATAAACTGGCCGAACGTTTCCCTGATAAAGAATTTTCCACATTGGCTTATCTGTATTCCATGCAGCCGCCCAAGCATGTGAAACCGTTACCCAACGTCAACATCATGTTGTGTGACATAGATTGTAAACGTGAGGTTCCGTTAACCGATAATGCCTCCGGCCGTGATTTCGTAAAAGCGCTGGAAGGATGGTCGAAGATATCCGACAATATATTTGTATGGGATTATGGGATCAATTTCGATAATATCGTCTCACCATTCCCCAACTTCCATATCCTGCAAAAGAATATCCAACTATTCAAGAAAAATCATGTGACAATGCACTTTTCGCAGGTAAATGGTATCCGGGGCGGGGATTTCTCTGAGATGCGGGCTTACATGATTGGAAAATTAATGTGGGACCCATACCAGAACGCCGACTCCCTGATGCGTACCTTCATGAATGGTTATTACGGAGCGGCCGCCCCTTACCTGTATCAATACCAGAAGATCATGCAAGGCGCACTGTTGGCCGGCGGACAACCGTTATGGATATATGATTCTCCGATATCCCATAAAAATGGCATGTTGAACCCCGTTTTGCTGAAAACATACAACGAACTGTTCGACCAGGCAGAGGAAGCCGTCGCTGGAGATACCGTACTGTTGCGCCGCGTACAATTATCCCGCCTCCCGCTGCAATATTCGGAACTCGAGATCGCCCGTACACAGGTCGGTACAGATAAAACGAAGATCAGGGAATTACTCGGGCTATTCGACCGGCGTACCCGTCAGTTCGGCGTCACGTCATTGAATGAACGTAAAAACGCACCCGGCGAATATTGTGAATTGTACAAGAAACGATTCTTGCCGCAAAACGAGCAAAGCAAGGCCTCCGGCGCCTCCCTCACCTGGATCATCCCGCCTCAGGAACGTTATAAAACATTGGGCGAAACAGCCCTGACCGACGAACTGTTCGGAGGAACAACATATGTAGAAAGCTGGGTAGGATGGAACGGGACGGACGGTGCTTTCATTCTAGACCTGGGCGAAGAGAAAAGTTTCACCCGGATAGAAGCGGATTTCCTCCACCAACTAGGTGGCTGGGTTTTATTGCCTCATAGTGTCAGCTATTCTATATCCTCGGACAATACGACATACAAACCTTTCGGCTCGTTTACATTTGCTGAAGACCGGGACCTGCAGGTTAAATTTGTCGAAGGAAAAGCGGAGTCGGATAGCCCTGTCAAGGCCAGATACATCAAAGTTGAGGTCAAAGGGATCGGATTATGCCCAGACTGGCATTATGGCGTAGGTTATCCTGCCTGGTTTTTTATGGATGAAGTAAGTGTATATTAAAAAATCCGTGATCCAATTATGAACAGAGAACTATTATTCTATATAACAGCAATACTGCTTTGCGCCGGGATACTTTCCTGCAATAAAAAAGAAGCCATCGCGACATGCAACTATGAGGTAGTACCTCTGCCGAAGTCGATCACTCCAGCTAAAGAGGCCCCTTTTATATTGAGCACATCCACCCATATCGGATATCCGGAAGGAAACGAGAAGCTGAGACAAACGGCGGTTTTTCTTTCCGGATATATCCGCGAAATGACAGGCATCGAAACAGAAGTAACAGCAGATACGGGTTCTTCCAATAGCATTCGCCTCGTATTAGATCGTACTGCCGTATCTTCACCGGAAGGCTACCGGCTAAAAGTCGGCAAGAGAGACATTACCATCACGGGGAGTTCGGAAGCCGGTATATTTTATGGTATACAGACACTTCGAAAATCACTCCCCGTGACGGGACAAAAGGAGATAAGTTTTCCGGCCGTACAGATTCTAGACGAGCCGGAATACCGCTACCGGGGAATGCATCTCGACGTAGGCCGCCATTTCTTCTCGACTGATTTCATCAAGAAATACATTGACATTATCGCTCTCCATAACCTGAATACCTTCCATTGGCACCTGACTGATGACCAGGGGTGGCGTATCGAAATTAAAAAATACCCGAAGTTGACCGAAATTGGTTCCAAACGGAAAGAGTCGTTACTGAATGACGGTCCCGGGAAATTCGACGGAAAACCATACGGTGGCTTTTATACGCAGGAGGAAGTAAAGGACATCATCGAATATGCGGCAGAACGTTATATCACCGTTATTCCGGAGATCGATCTGCCGGGACACATCACCTCCGCGCTTGCTGCCTATCCGGATCTAGGATGCACAGGAGGCCCCTACGAAGTGGCTACTACGTATGGTGTCCATAAGGAGGTATTATGTGTCGGCAATGAGCAATCGCTTCGTTTTGCGAAAGATGTGTTATCGGAAATTATTGAGCTTTTCCCTTCCCATTACATTCATGTAGGAGGCGACGAATGTCCACGTGACCGCTGGCAACAATGCCCGAAATGCCAGGCATTGATCCACAATAACGGATGGAAAGATACGAAAGAACATAAAGCGGAAGACAAACTCCAGAGTTATTTTATGACAGAAGTGGAGAGGTTCGTCAACAGCAAAGGACGTCAGATTATCGGCTGGGATGAAATATTGGAAGGAGGGTTGGCTCCCAATGCGACCGTCATGTCATGGAGAGGTACGGAAAATGGTATCAAAGCGGCTGAAATGCAACATGATGTCATTATGACCCCAGCGGGTATTACTTATTTCAGTGGCCGCCAGTTATTGGAACTGGGTGGTAACCGGGGGGTTCGCCGTGTCTATGATTTCAAAATCTGTCCGGATACATTATCGGAAGCTGCCGCCAAGCATATCATCGGTGTACAGGCCTGTCTATGGTCGGAGCGAATTGATACCCCGGAACGGGCTGAGTACCTAATCCTTCCACGTCTGGCCGCGTTAAGCGAATTAGGCTGGGCTGATCCTGAACAACACGATTTCGACGCTTTTATGGATCGTTTGTATCGTTTGATAACTGTATATGACAAATCTCATTATACTTATTCGGAACATGTTTTTCAAATAACCGAGAACTTCCGGACAGACACGTTGCAAGACGCGCTTGAGATTTCCCTTTCCACTATCGGTAACCGCCCGATCTACTATACGACAGACGGAAGTCAACCGGATACAGCTTCCCTGATCTATACGGAACCATTGATAATACGGGAAGACACCAAACTGAAAGCCGTTATTGTTACGACTGAGGATACCAGTAGTGTATTTGAGGAACATATCCATGTAAACAAAGCAACTTTCAAACCTTCCTGGCTGGCCAATGCACCACATGAGAACTATACTTTCAACGGGGTAAGCACGCTGACTGACGGATTACAGGGTAATCAGAACTATAACACCGGCCGCTGGCTCGGCTTCCTGAAAGATATGGATCTGACCATCGACCTACAAAAGTCGACACCTGTCTCTTCGGTATCGCTGACTGTCAACGTCTCAAAAGGAGCAGCCGTAATGGATGCCACCGGGCTGGAAGTATGGTGTTCTGAAGATGGAAAAGAGTACCGAAAACTTGCTTCGGCCTCTTATCCGGTTTTAGACAAGGAAGATAAAGACGGTATTTACCCGCATACGCTTTCTTTCTCTGTGGTGGAAACCCGTTATGTACGGATTATTGCTAGAGTTACACCGAAATTACCGGCCTGGCATATGTGGCCCGGCAATCCCGCATTTTTATTTGTGGATGAAGTTTGTGTAAAATAAGAATTATTCACTTGTCTTTTGCAAAGATACATTTTTTCGAGGATGAAAACCAGTATATAATACACTTTTTTGATGACAACTTGGGGTAATATCACATTTTTTAGAGGATATGATCTTCCAGTTGTAAAAACAAGAATCTTTGCGAATTCATTAAAAAACATGGTGCCAATTGTGACAAATTCACAAACAGGCAGTCTTATCAAGAATAGAACGAGAAATTGAAGAGAATTATCCAAACGAAATAGTTCCAAATGAAAAGAGTCGAATAACTAGTAATTTCTGTGATAGTCTGACGGCAGTTCTCAAGACGTTGAACATACTATTTTTGTATCGTTTCGGACAATCTTTCATGTTTCAACTTGCTGCTTGTATGAACAGTGCTCCTTATGACAAATGCCAGTCGGGGTATTGGCAATCGGGCTGTATAGCGGATAAATACGTATCAACCATGCAACTGGCAGATAAAGTTAAACCACTGTAAGTGTGTCATATTGCGTTAACCAAAAAGGTTTATGAGTTGCAAGTAGTGAATGAACACACAGATATAGAAACATCATTCTTTGGCTTGTCGAATGCCCCCTATATAACAATACTTTATGCAGGCTACCTCTAATCTATTAAAAATTGTCCGAATTATGATTTTGTCATTTAATTTGCTATATTTGCAAAACAATTACAAATTTAAGGGATGAAATGATACTTGAAATTCGTTTGAGCAACTTCTTCTCAATTAAAGATGAGGTGGTACTGGATATGCAGGCAGCAAGCATACAGACAAAAAAGGCAAAGGAGCTTGAAGAAAATACATTTGTATGCGGTGATGAGCGGTTGCTTAAAACTGTTGCCATTTATGGTGCAAATGCGTCAGGAAAGAGCAGCCTTATCAAGGCTATTCGCGCTTGTGTGGGAATGATATTCTCATCTCATAATTACAATGAGAATACGATATTTGCCTTTACTCCGTTCAAATTCGGAGGCATTGGCAAGCCAAGTACATTCTTCATTCGCTTCCTCCTTGAAGGTATCGAATATGAATATTCTTTTGAACTCAATAAAGTTGAGATACTGAAAGAGGCACTTTACTATTATCCGAATGGCCGTCGTTCACTGGTATTTTCCCGTGATGAAACAAAGGGACCCGACAAAAAGAATATCTATGAATTCCGCTCGGTGATTCGCCGCCCTATGGATGTTGCTGCCAATACATCCAAAAAAACGCTTTTCGTGTCACGCGCCAGTCAGATGGATCGAGATACAGCAAAAGATGTTTTTCGATATTTCAATGAGCGTTTTATTTTGAATTATTTCGGATATAATTCGTTCTCTGTCGAGCGCTTGTTGAATGAGAACAAAGAACAGTTCCTTAATGTGCTGCGAATTGCTGATAGCGACATTGTCAAAATCGACAGCAGGCACGAGAATAAAGTATTTTCGACTGCAGTGATTGACCCTGCAGACAATCAAATATTGTCGGTAGAAGATATTCAGAAACCACAGCTGGTCATTACGACCTATCACAGAAATAACCCGGATGTTCCTTTCAACTTTTTTGCAGAAGAGTCTGATGGAACACAGCGTTTATTCAATATGATGCTGACAATCCTGGATATCGTCAAGAATAATAAAATCTTGTTGATAGATGAAATCGAAACGCAGCTGCATATAAAACTGGTAGAATATATTATCGGTTTGTTCAATAAAAGCGAATCGGCGCAGTTGATATATACTACACACAATACATACCTGCTTAATACCAACAAGTTACGTAAGGATCAGATATATTTTGTTAACAAGCGGGATGACGGGTCCTCGGATTTGTATTCGCTGTTTGATTACAAAGATTTCCGTGACGGGCTGGATGCAGAAAAGGCATATCTGCAAGGTCGTTTTGATGCCATCCCGTATATTGACGAACAGACGGATAATTTTATAAAATAGAAACTGATATGGGACGACAAATAAGAAAATCCAAAGGCAAAACAATGAAGCCAAACTTCTTTGTTTTCTGTGAAGGGGAGTCTGAGGTTGCTTATATCAGCCACCTCCGTTCACAATACCGTGCGCCTATTCAAATTATCCCAAGAAAGAGCGATTCGAACATATCCGTTCGGTATATAGAGAATTGTAAACGGGAATATGTTGTAACCAAAAATGATAAAACATTCCTAATGTTTGACCTAGATGTGGACGGAATGCTGGAACACCTGCTAAGTATTCCAGATGCGATATTGATGGTGTCGAATCCATGTATTGAGTTGTGGTATTTGCTGCACTTTGAGAAGTGTCATGCCGAACTAACGCAAAACGTCTGCATCAAGAAACTGAAAAGACATCTTGAACACTACACAAAGGGAACTTTGGCATTAAATGAGAAACAGCAACTGTCTGAAAAAACATCAGAAGCAACGGCAAGAGCCAAGATGCTGGATACATATAATAATCCATCAACTACCATCTATAAAATGATAGAACTGCTGGAAAGTTTGTAATTTGAAGATTATGGAGAATAGGGAAATAACATTAGCTGATATCTTTCTTGACATCTTGTCAGAATCACAAGATAAAGGTGCAAAACTAATGGCAGAGCGAATAAAAGCAGCTATTAAATCGCCGGAGATATTGGAGCTGGTAAATATATGTGTTATAAATGCATTGGGATATAAATCAAAAATTAGCAGCAAAACCGTAGATAATGCAATTGATAGTATTGTCAGTTTTGTACACTCTGAAATTGATAGTAGTAATTTATCGGATAATGATAAAGAGAAAGAAAAGAATTCATACAAACACTTTGCAAAAAGTCTCGGTAAAATATTAAAAGAGAATTTACAGGTGGCGCAACAGCTAATATAAAAGAAGTAATTATGGACATCTATAATTGGGAATAATATTATTCAAGCAGTGGAATATTGGCAAGTAATCGGAGGACAGATTCGTATTCGTTGAGGCAAATCCATGCGCAAGACATCATATATCAGAATTATAGCACCATTAATAGGCAATACATGTAATGCATTGGAATGAGATTATCAGAACCCTCATGGCCAGTCCGAAGTCATACCACAGTTCCTTATGAAGGTCTACCTTGAAAGAGGCCTTCTTTTCCGCCCTAAAAGGTGATTTGTACCACACGCTGTTTCCACGCTGTATTACCGGTTCATATCCGAATCCAGCTAAAAAATCAACAAGTCTGATGTCCTTTGCTTCCTGTATGTTCATAACATCTCATTTTCATGGATTTGGGCAAAGAACCGCTTTATCTCTAAAACATGAAAAGCAATGGCATCAGATGTCATCAGAAATCATCAGATGGCACAGGGCTTCTTCTATAGATATGATTTATATGAAAAACGGATACTGGTAGTATTATACGGTGTTTTTACGAATTAACCGTAGAATATTACCTATTATTCGGAAAATAATCGTATTTTTGTAGTGTGAAAAGAACTTCTAAGGTGGATTATATGAATGATATAATTAATAAAGTTGCGTCTCTCGGAGGGACTATATCCACAACGGATATATCTCACCTGTCGGAATATAAACAGGTGTTGCGAGCTAAAGAACGTGGCGATTTGATAAGATTGCGTCATGGGGTATATGCTGCTCCTGAGGCATTGCTAAACACGATGATAGACGTGGAGAGGATAATACCGAATGGTGTTGTATGCCTATACAATGCCTGGACATATCATCAACTGTCTACGACAGTCCCGCCTGCTTTTTGCATAGCCATTGCCAATAAAAGGAAAGTAGTGCTTCCACACGTCCTGCCTATAGAACTTTATTATTGGAAAAAAGAGAACTTGGAGTTTGGGATTATGGATGCGGATATATCGGGATATAAAGTTCATATTACTGATATGGAACGAAGTGTTTGTGATGCGGTGAAGTATCGGAACAAGATTGGTCTGGACGTTTGCGCGGAAGTAATACGTACTTATCTGAAAAAGCCGAACCGTAATCTCGCCCGTTTGCAGGATTACGCCAAGCGCCTAAGAGTGTTTAACACGTTGAAAAATTATCTCGAAATCGCAATAGAATAAGATAATGGGAAAGAAAAACTATGGCAAGTCTGTAAAGACACGCTTGCTCAACCTCATGAATGAGACAGGCTATAAATACATGGTATCTTCTGGCAAGATACTTCAACGAGAGACTGCTTTGCAGGGCTTCTGTAAGCCAGTACAAGGACAAATTCTTGTTGAAAGGCGGTTCTTTGCTTTATGCCATGAATGGACTTGAGGCTCGTCCTACGGTTGATGTGGATTTTATGGCAGACAGGATCAGTCGTGACAGGGATTTCCTGGCTCGTGTCTTCCAAGAAATCCTGGGTATCGTATGCCATGAAGATGGGGTGTCATTTGACGCAGGAAGTATCAAAATAGAACCGATCACAGTCGAAAAGAAATATCCTGGTACAAGATTCTATATTTACTGCCCATATGGATACCATAGCTTATAATATGTCTGTAGATATTGGCTTTGGTGATGTCGTCATTCCACATCCAACAACTATAGACTTTCCTCTGCTTTTATCGGATATCCCTTCTGTGAATATACAGGCATATTCTTTAGAAACCGTTATTGCCGAGAAGTTCCATACGATGATAGATCGTGATGTTCTCAACAGTCGCATGAAAGATTTCTTTGACTGTTATCAGCTCCTGACGAAGAGAAATTTGAATGACGACGCTTTGTATGACGCCATCGAAGCGACGTTCGACAATCGAGGACTTGCATACAACCCCGATTTGCAACTGTTTACGGATAGTTTTGCTACAGACGGGGCACGCATAAGCTGTTGGAAGGCTTTTCTTAGAAAAATTCAATGGAAAGAGGCGCTTGATTTCGATACTGTGATGAAGGTAATAAGAGACAGGCTACAGCCTATGGCTGAAAGATATTGGATAAAACTCTCAAAATAGAATTGAGTAAGATTTAGACAGGCTCTTAGCCATCTTTTAGGAACATTATCAGGTTTGAGCAAAAAATATTTCATAAAAATCCCTATTGACATTTGCGGAAATCGAACTTTTTATCTACCTTTACATTGTCAAAGAGATGATGATTGTAAAGACAATTACGAAAAGCGATGAATTTAGTGTAGTGTTAATTCAATGGCTTTCATAAAAGATAAAGTAGTAAATGTGCAGTCAATCAGGGGTTTAGAATAAACCGAAATAAAAGGTTCGATTCCTGGTGGCACCACTGAAAATCAAAGGGTTACTCATATGAGTAACCCTTCTTTATTTTTACCTCTCTGCGATATAAACTCCACTAATAATGGCTAAAGCGCCAATACCAGAAGCTATCGTAATAGTTTCTGATAGAAAAATCGCAGAAGTTATCAAGGTGACCAGAGGGACAATGTAAATATAATTGGCTGTTTTTGATGCTCCGAGGGCTCTGACTGCCGTATTCCACATGATATAACAAAGCATTGAGGCGATGACACCCAGAAATAATATATTTAAATATACGACTGGCAGTTTCAATAACTCTAGTTTGATATTTAAAGGGTAGATCGCAAAATAGAAGAAAAGAGAAAGTATCCCATAGAAAAATACTTTGCGTGTAATAAACAAGGTGGGATAAGAACGACTCAAACGCTTTAGGATAAGGCAGTAAAAAGCCCACATCGTAGCGGCAACTAAAGTGAGAAAATCACCAAGTGGATTTACTTTTAAAAGAACACTGCCGTTGAAAACAACTAATCCGACTCCAAATAAGGCAACTAAAGATCCATATAACAGTCCTTTCCTAAGAGATTCTTTATAAAATAGGTGAGACAATACCGTTGTAATGATCGGTGCTGTACAAATCAATAATGAAACGTTGGAAGCCAATGTGATGCCCAGTGCCGTATTCTCCGCTATGAAGTATAGGGAACCACCACATAATCCAGACAAGAACAATAAGAATTCATCTTTTACGCAATTAGCCCACAACCGTCGATGCGCTATAGTCAAAATACAAAAATACGCAAGCACGAAACGGTATAACAATATCTCAACCGGTGATAATCCTGTATTAATCAGTATTTTTGTGGAGACAAACGTTGTTCCCCATATAATGACTGTCAATATGGCGATACTATGATACAGAAGATCTTTACTTTTAAACATAATTGTGTTAGAATTAGATTTTTATTTGCTGCAAAGTTATTTAAAGAAGATTGTTTTCCTATACGTCAAGCTTAAATACGATAATTTTCCTATTTTTG
>OOBV01001651.1_pt1 | contig 13421 bp, 14 predicted proteins | sample 1671731 | NCBI WGS metagenome assembly OOBV01 (sample SAMN06348186, study PRJEB24527) | human gut metagenome | biome: human gut; feature: ankylosing spondylitis patient; material: feces | host: Homo sapiens | place: China | collected 2015-10
GAGAAAAAGCGCAGACCCGCCGATGAACGTGTTGGCGCAGAGTGCGGTTATGTTGACGAAGATGAAGAAGAAATCGAACCTGAAACTGTTGAGGAGGACGAAAACTTGATTGCTTGCGACGAAGAAACTGAACAGCAAGCTCCAAAGGAACTTGATAACTTGCTCCAAAGAAACTGCGAAACTTGTTCTGAAATTTCTTCTGCTCCCTCTTCTTTATATAAAACAAAAGATAATAAAACAACAGTAAATAATCATCAATCAATCAACAGGGAGCGCAGGATAGGATTGATAGGATTGATGTCACGACAACCTATCCTGTTTCTGTTGTTCCTGTTTCACAGCGAGCCGAGTATCTTGAACTCATCAAGGAAAATATCGACTACGACTGCCTTTTGGAGCAAAATCCACGCAGTAAAGACAGGATAAAGGAAATCGTAAACCTTATGCTTGATGTGATTTGTTCGAGGAGGCTCTACATAAGGGTCAACGGCGAGGATTTTCCGCAGGAGGTAGTCAAATCGCAGTTCCTGAAGCTGGACAGCAGCCACATCGAATATGTGATAATGGCTTTGGATAAGTGTCCGAGTGATATCCGGAATATCCGTTCTTATCTGGTTACGGCGCTGTATAACGCTCCACTTACGATTGACAGCTTTTATTCGGCAATGGTCAATTACGATATGCACGGCAATAATTGAGGGTGCAGAAATGCACGGAAAGGACATATTATGAAAACAATTGCGATCTACAATCACAAAGGCGGCGTTGGAAAGACAACGACGGTAATCAACCTTGCAAACGAGCTTTCGGCGGCTGGCAAGGTTTTGATTATTGACTTTGACGGACAGGCGAACAGCTCCCGCTTTTTCGCAGAGCCAAAGGCTGGGCTTGAAACAGCCCTGATAAAGAAAAGTTTCTCCCCTACTGCGGTGAGAAGCTGCACACGCTATCCTAACATAGATATTCTGACGGCAAGTTCTGCCCTTAATCTTGTTGCGGCGCAGTTTGAGCAGCTTTCCGATGAAGTGCAGACCGCAAATGTGCATAAGGTCCTGCATTTTGACGATAGCTACGAATATGCAGTTCTTGATTTGCCGCCTGCTCTCACAAAACTGACAGAAAAAGTCATAACGCTTTCGGACAGCGTATTTGTTCCGATTGAGCTGGGTACATTTGCGATACAGGGTATTCCCGCCGTTACAAATGCTCTCGCAAACTGTAATGCTAAATTTGGCGGCTGCATCGTGAACAAGTTCGATAAGGAAAACCCCTCTGATACCGAGCTTTTGGCAATGCTATACCAAACGCTTGGAAACAAGGTGCTTAACACAACAATTCCTTTCAGCCGTGTCATAAAGAACTCTTTCAGCTACAAGATGACGGCAAAGGAATATATGAAATGGACAGCGGCGGCAGAGGCATACGAAGATTTGGCAGCGGAAATCGCAGAAAGGATTGATGAAGAATGAGCAGGAAGTTACAGATAGACAGCGCAATAATGGCAGACATTCAGACGGTCAATGCCGACAGCTACATAGATAGCCTAAAAATGATTGATATAGACCTTATCGAGCCGAACAAGAATAACATCTACGAAATCTCCGAGATTGAAGCCCTTGCCGATGATATAGAAAGACAGGGCTTAATGACGGCGCTGGTCGTTTCGGAACACAACGGCAGATATGAGCTTATCAGCGGACACAGGCGCTTGGTGGCAATAAAGTCCCTTATCGCTGATGGGCGCAGACGTGGCGGAAAAGTACCCTGTTTCATCAAAGGAAAAAAGCCGAACACCGAAACCGAGCTTGACCTCATAATGCTGAACGCTACACAGCGCAAGTATTCGGACGCTGATACAATGCGTGAATACGAGGAACTGACAAAGATTTTCAAAGAGCTGGAGGCAGAGGGCAAGCCGATTAAGGGTAGAATACGGGACAGGATAGCCGAGACACTTAATGTTTCATCGGCGCAGGTTGGCAAGTTGGATAATATCAAGCATAACGCTATTCCTGACGTTGAAAAGGCTGTTAAGTCTGGAGATATGTCAATCTCCACCGCTAATGAGGTCGCAAAGCTGGCTCCTGAAAAGCAGCAGGAGATAATAACCGAAAAGCCGAAAATCTCTCCAAAGGAAATCAAGGAAATTCGGCGGCAGGAGCTTTCCGCTGCTGAAAAGCAGTCCTCTGAAACCGTTAAGGAAGATGAGGAAAAAGAAACGGACGAGGACGAAACCGACGATAAAGCGAAAGCCGAGCCGCCTATCGTTCTTTCTGCCGCAGAAGCGGAAGTTCTTTCCCGATATATGGACGATTTGCTGATTATGGCAGTGGGAGAAGATTTCAATGTGCTTTATTCGCTTGCTGACAGGCTTTGATTGTGCTATTTATAGCACAAATTCACATTGACACAGCGGGATTTTTGATGTATAATATAAACAGCAGAAGGTCTTGTGAGAAAGGAGCATATTTATGGCTTTACCAACAACAGGTTTCAGTGCAGTCGGCATTGAGGAAATCGAGTGGGGTGAGTTCATCACAGCTTGGTCGGTTAGGTATATGAAAGAGCTGAAAGATAAGCCGTATCACAAAGACTTCAATCCGAAATTCACAGATGTTCTGAATTGGGCGTTTGCTCACAGGGACATTGTATGGGACACTCCTTTTGCAGAACAGGAAAAGATGATGATTGCAGACGGAGTTCTGACGGAGAGCGACATCAAAGAGGTCGCTTGATAAATAACAATTGAATATATGCTTTAAGCGGAGAATGTAAAAGTTCTCCGCTTTTTTTCGTTTAGGGGTGATTTTAATGATAAACAAGCTGACGGGAGAGCCTGTTTCAGAGGAAATGCAAAGCGTCCTGAAACGGCTTGCCGCAAATGAAAGCGTACCCGAAAGCGAAATATCCGAACTACAGGAAATCAAGGAAGCCAACTCCTGCATAAGCGCAAGCAAGCCAACGATAGAGCTTGAAAATCGTGCAGGAATACAGAAAGGCGTATTTGACAGATTACAGAACATGGGCAGTGCTGTTACAAGGAGTGACGGCACTGTTTCTTTTTCGGGAGAAATTCGCCGAGAGCGAAGAATGGACATTGTAATCGGTCTGCCTGCTTCGGGTAAGTCCTCTGCCCTTGTCGAACCTATTTCCGAAATGTATAAGTCCAGAGTGGTTGACAGCGACGAGGCAAAGAAACTGTTGCCCGAATACAATGACGGCTGGGGCGCAGGAGTAGTCCATAAGGAGAGCCAGCTCATATCCGAAAGGCACCTGATTACGGCTCTTGAAAAAGGCGAAAACATAACCTATCCCCGTGTGGGCGGTGATACTGCCGAGCTAATCAATATCGCGGCTATCGCTAAAAGTCAGGGTATTCCGTATATGTTCATTTCAATGAGCTTGACCGAAATAAGGCTCTCGGAAGAATGATAAACCGCTTTCTTGAAACAGGGCGGTATATAAAGCCCGAATTGATAACAAAGTACGGCAGCGATATTAACAATACCTTTGAACAGGTAAAGAAAGCCACATCAATAGTTGATGGGTTCTCCAAATGGAGCAATGATGTTCCGTTTGGCAGCCGTCCGAAACTGATTGAGTACAGCGGCTCTTGTGAAGATATGGTCAGAGCATTCAAGCCTACCCTGTCGGAACGCTTGGAACAGAGCGAAAATAACTGCCGCACACTTCGGGCGAAAATAGACGAGGTAAACGATGTTTTTCGCAGAAATCCCGAACTTTCACGGGAATATGTGAAAAAGCGTGATGAGCTGAGGACGCAGAAAGGTAAAACACTTAAAACTGTTGCCAAGAAGCCAATGCTGCCGAAACGCTAAAATATGACTTGAAAATTTTCCTTCATAGTGGTATAATAAGAATACAAGAATTACAGAGGTATAAACGAATGATTTTAATTGAAGAATTGCGTAAGCTGAACGCTGCCGAGCATTATGCGGTAACAGAACACGCTCGAATACGGCTGTATGAGCGTGAAATAACACTTGATGATGTTATGTGCTGTGTATCAAACGGCGAAATTATAGAACAATATGAAAATGATAAACCTTTACCGAGCTGTCTTGTTTTAGGTATGGCTGTAAGAGGCAAATTCATTCATGTAGTGGTTAGTCACGATGATGAATTTATCTACCTTATAACCGCATACTATCCCGATGAACAGCAATGGAACAGCGATTTTAAGACGAGGAGGAAATGATTATGATGTGCGTAAATTGTGGTGCAAAAGCTGAAAAAGGCTTTACGACCAGCGTAACTGATTTAGGCAACTGCCTTGTAATCGTAAGAAATGTTCCCTGTTATAAATGTACGGAGTGCAACGAAATCACCTATACAGGTGATGTGCTGAAAAAGCTGGAAGATATTATTTCACACGCAAGAAAACTTATGCAGGAAATTTCTATTATTGATTATTCAAAGGTTGCATAAGCAATAGGAAATTGTATATTGGCGCTAAGCGGAGAATGTAAAAGTTCTCCGCTTTTTTGTGTTTATAGGGTAAAAACGTGCTATTTATAGCACAAATTCATAATTAGACCTGCTAAGAAAAGTCAAGCCCTAAAAAAGGCTTTCTGAAAAAATAATTCCAATGGAAAGATTTCCTCCGCTGCGCTGCGGAAAACTTTCCATTGGAAGCAAGTAGGTATAGCAAAGCTGACTGCCAAATGCAAGAAATTGACAGCCTGTGGAATTCGCAAAAATACTCAGGCGTTAAGCACCTGATTCACTCTGGCGTAATAAATGCGCAGGAACTTATTCGCGGCGGCAGTCATGTAGACTTTGTAGAGCTTGCCCTCGGAGCGTTTCCGGTCAAGGAACTGGTACACAGGTTCGTCAGTCGGTTTTCGTTTGAGGTATGTTTCGACCACCAAGAATAAAGTCCTGCGCAGATGCGGAGAGCCACGTTTGGAAATACTCCTTGACTTTACGTCAACCGTGCCCGACTGGTACGGAGGAGCGTCAAGACCAGCAAAAGCGGTTATCGCTTTACGGCTGTGAAACCGCCTGGTATCACCAATCTCAGCCATGAGCTGCGGAGCAAGAACTCTCCCCACGCCATACATTCCGAGCACGGTATCGTACTCAGGAAGCTGCTCGGCAGTGGCGGTCATTAACTTGCGAAGTGATTCGGCGGTTTCCAGAGTGCTGTTAAGCAGCTTTGCTGACTGCTGTATCATGGCTCTGACACATTCACTGTCAGGAAGCGTTGCAACGCAGGAACGGCAATGATCGTAGATTTCATCGGCTTTCTCCTCAGCGTAGTTATAATTCTGCTTCTTGCACCAGCGGCTGTATTTATCCTTGAAAGCCGCGCGTGAAATATCAGAAACGCAGTCACGATGTGGGAATTTGATGATGAAGTCCACCCACTTTATATGCCCGTCAGACTGTCTTGGCGGCGAATCGAAAAACTCATTTGCATTAGGAAAGGACTGATCAATCAGTGAAATAAGATTATTGATGAGCTGAGTCTTATGCTTACAAATGGCTGAATACTGCCGATTGAGCAGCGTCAGCGTACTGCGTGTTTCCTCAGCCGGTATATATTCACGCAGGTCCAGCCAGCGGTCAAGCGCATACTGAGCGATCCTCACGGAATCCTTCTTATCCGTCTTGGCTCTGCGAACAGAGTTTCCGCTGTAGTTATGTATCAGAATCGCATTGACTACGGAAACATAGATTCCCTCGTTGTGGAGGAACCGGGCAATTGGTTCATAATAGCTGCCTGTGTACTCCATGACAACCTTAGTCTCGCCCGGAAGCCTTTTCAGGAATTTTGCCAGTTCCCTGAGTTCGCTTTCGGTGTGAGCTACCTCAAAAGGTGAAGCTGCTACAACACCGAGCGGCTGCATGACAGCAACCGTACTTTTGCCTTTGGAAACATCAATTCCAACCGCATTCATTAACATCTCTCCTCATTTTGGATTTGCGTAATTGGTGTCACGCTTTTGCCCATTGCCTATTCAATCTGTTGGGTGATTCGAACATACCTTGTTGTGGCAGCTCAACCTGCTGAACCGAACGCTGTAATGGAAGCGTGGATGACGGTCTAAAAAACGGGCGTTTCGCCCAGGGAGGATTACGTCAGTCCAACTACTGCTTCCATTATAGCTTAAACTTTGAGCCCGGTCTATCCCTGCGTGGCTTGTAGGGTTTTCCCGGTAAATATATTATAACAGGAGGATTTCACAATGTCTGATGAAGTAGGCTCTGCTGCATTGCAGTCGGGGCAAAAAGTAATCGAGGTGAGCGCCGAGCTGATAAAGCTGCTTGCTCCCCTTGCGGAGAAACTGCTCTCTACCGTATTCCACAAATCGGTGGACGGCATAAACGATGTCGGCGGCAAAATTGCAAATAAAGTAAGCAAAGGAACAGTTACGAACAAGGCTCTTTTTACCGAGACGCAGAAAGCAAACTGCGGTATTTCCACCACAAGCAACATTCTTTCAATGGACGTTGAAAACTTTGTTAAAAAGGCAAAGCAGTACAATGTTCCTGTTGCGGTAATAGGCAACGGCGATAAACAGACCATTGAATTTCTCAACCGTGATAAGGGAGTTATCGACCAAATCACACAGGAGATTATGCAGGAAAGGCTCAAAGAAGCTCCTCAGAGCGTTAAGTCCTTTACTATCAGCGAAAACAATGTAACCGCTATGAAAGCCGCTTTTGAGGAACGCGGCATTGATTGTCAGTTTATGAAATCGGCTGACGGAAAGATAAAATGCGTCTATCCTGCCGCAGATGTTGAACAGGTGGCTGTTATCAAGAACGACTACAAGCAAATGCACAAAGAGGTAGCCGATAATCTTGATGTTCAGTTAGGCGAAAACGAGATACTCGTTGCGGATAATCAGCTCGGCAAATTGTTCGCTTTTTCTCCTATGAATAAAGCGCAGACAATGCAGATGTTGCAGGAACAATTCGGATATTCCGAAGCAAAGGCAGATTTAGCTGCCAACAAGATTTGCCGTGATTTAGGGCTTGATAAAGAAAAGTTCCTTGCAAATACGGAGCAGTACGATAACCTGAACTCGCTGAAAACAAATATCCGCTATCAGAGCGACGACCTAACCTTGCGGGATATGCGTTTCGACGCTGTTAATTTCAAGGACGGCGGCACAACGCACATTGTTATTCAGAACGGCGATAAGACCGCCTCTCTTACTCCCGATACAATGACGGAAACAGAGATGAAGAATATCTGCACAAATCAGCTCGGAATGACAGAACACCAAGCAGAAAAGGCTGTCGAAAAGTCTGCCAAAATCAACAGGCAGGTCAACTCACGGATTGAAGAACGTTCAGTTGGCAAGGACGGCGTTTCCCATTCTGTTCAGATTGAGCGCAGTTCAAAGGATACCTTTGTGGTAAAGTATGGCGGCAATTCAAGAACTTACAATTTCAACACCATAAACGTTGCGGACAAAATCTCACGGAATTTCAACATTCCGTTAGAAAACGCCCAGAACATTGTTGATAAGGCTAAACAGCAGAGCGTTTTGCAGAACAGGATACAGACCGCACTGAAAAAGAAGAAGACTGCTGCCTCGCAGGCGACGCTCGCCCCCGAAACTCCAAAGGTCAAAATCAATGAAAGCAAGGGGTTGAAACATTGAAAAAGAAAAAGCCTGATATGCTGACGATTTTACTTTATGTAATTATCGTCTTTGCCGTTTTGTATGTTTCGGCGGCGCTAGGTGCGGCTATGGACTTGTCTGTGGACGATGAGGGTGTATTGGACTTCAATCTGCTTATGGTGGAATTTGAAACGGTACTTACCTCCTCGAATACTGTCGGAGAGCATTTTCTGGACTTTTCATCATACAGCTTTAAGATAATGCTTATGGTTTCTTTTGCGCTTGGCATTTATGCTTTGCTGAAAATAACCTCAAAAAAGCGTTTGCACCGCAAGGGCGTGGAACACGGTTCGGCTCGGTGGGCGAATGAAAAGGAAGAAAAGTTCCTTGCCGACAGGAGGTTGGCAGGGAGCAAGCCAAAGCGCGGCAGGGACGCCACGCAACAAAGCTTGCGGACGGCGACAAAGCCCGAAAAGAAAAAAGGCAAGAAGAACGCCAAAGATAAAGCCAAAGAGGATAAGCCGAAATCGCCCTTTGAAACTGATAACAATATAATTCTGACGCAGGAAGTCCGAATGTCGCTGAATACAAGGCAGCACAGAGAAAATCTGAATGTTCTTGTAATCGGCGGCTCTGGTTCTGGTAAATCTCGTTTCTATGTTAAGCCGAACATAATGCAGCTTAATACCTCTTATGTCGTTACCGACCCGAAAGGCGAACTGCTCCGTTCATGCGGACGATTGCTAAAAAAAGCCGGATATGAAATAAGAGTGTTCAACCTTATTGATATGTCCCACAGCAACAACTATAATCCGTTCAATTATATCTATGATAAGGACGGAAAAGTAAACAAGACCTACGTTATGAAAATGGTCAACTGCCTGATGAAGAACACAAAGCAGGAGGGAGCGTCGGGCGGCGACCAGTTCTGGGACGATAGTACAAAGGCGCTCACGCTTGCGATTGCTTTCTATCTTCTTGAAAAAAAGACGGACGAAAACAGCAATTCCCTTGACCGTAATTTCAGCACCGTTATGAAGATGATAAGGCTTGCGGAAATATCTGAGCAGGACGAAAATCACCGTTCACAGCTTGACGATATGATGGACGAACTGCGTGAAGAAAATCCGCATAGTATGTCGGTTTCGTTCTATGCAGACTTTAAGAAAGCTCCTGCGGAAACTGCAAAGTCAATATTGATTTCTGCGGCTGTACGATTTGCGGCGTTTAATCTTCCCGAAGTTGCGGACTTAACACATACCGATAATATAGGGCTTGATACTCTCGGAGATAAAAAAACGGCTCTGTTTGTTATCATACCCTCATCGGACGCAACATTCAATTTCTTGGCGGCGATGATGTACACGCAGTTGTTCGATACGCTGTATGATACCGCCAACTTCAAGTACGGCGGCAGGCTGCCCGTTCACGTTCGCTGCCTGCTTGATGAGTTTGCAAACGTGGGAACTATTCCCGATTTCGACAAGCTACTTGCGACAATGCGTTCTATGGAAATATCCGCAAATATCATCATACAGAACTTGGCACAGCTGAAAAAGATGTACGACAAGTCGTGGGAAATACTTACAGGTAACTGCGACAGCCTGTTGTTCCTCGGTGGACAGGAGGCAAGTACGCTGGAGGCTATATCAAAATCACTTGGCAAGGAAACGATAGATGTGGTTTCACAGAACCGAACACGAAGCCACAAATCTCCGTCAACCTCGGAGAACAACAGTATTTTAGGTAGAGAACTTATGACAACAGACGAACTCAAGGTTATGAAACCGAACGAGTGTGTTCTGATAGTCAGAGCGCTCTACCCATTTTTTTGTCACAAATTTGATATTGAAAAACACAAGAACTACCCGTACCTTGAGGACAGCAATCCGAAATATGCCTATCTCATTTATGATTTGCATACCGAGAAAGCGCCCGATTTGGGCGAAATCCACACGGAAAAGATTGAGCAGAAACAGCCCGAAGTTTCCGAGGGTGATGATGAAAAGGATATTTCCGATATAGATATTCCCGATAACGAGGAGGACAATATGACGAACATTGACGAAGAATTCGACACAAATGAAATAGCTGCGGCGCTGAAACAACACGAAGGACAGACCGCAGGCGAACAGATGTTCAACGAAACGGAAGATTTGGACTTTTCCGATGAAGAAATGCAGCCCGAAAATCTTATGCCTATGGATATGTCAACGCCAAAGGTAATTGGAGAGGCTGATTTTGCAGAAATAGTCGATAGCTCATTTTAACTTGGTACTCACCGCTTTTGCGGTTGTACATATACCATTATTCTATTTTTTAAGGAGGTTTTCTACTATGGAAAACAGAAACAACACCCTCGCTGTGCAGGACACAGCAAAGCGCACCAACCCTGTCAAGGGCTTTTTCGCAGCTCTTAACGCAAAGTGCGTTACCCCTGTTAAGCGTTTCTTCTCTGCTCTGAACGCAAAGCGCAAGAAGGCTATGCTTTCCATCTCCGCTATGGTAACAACGGCGATGTTCTCTACCGTTTCCGCCTTTGCCGAAGGCGAGGGCGGCGTTGTTGACGGAGAAGCCGCTTTTAACGAGGTTGTAGGCTTCTTCGCAACGTGGATTGGTCGTATCGGTCTTGTGGTTGCCTTTGTCGGCGGCGTAATGTTTGCACTTGCTATCAAGAACGATGACGCAGAAGCAAAGACCCGTGGTCTTATGACACTTGCCAGCGGCTTTGTCGTATTTGCTCTGACGCTCTCCCTTGAACTTTTCGGCATTACGGCATAATCGGCAAAAACAGCATAAAACACGCAGACGGAACAGCGGCAGGGCGGCACTCCTGTCGCTGTATTTTCCGCATGAAGAAATGAGGTGAATTAACAATGTGGGGATACGGTCAATGCCTTGATACTATCAAGGGAATTGTATCGGAACTAAACAGTATGTTCTCAATGCTTATCGAAATGCTCACCAACGATAGCCTTTTGCAGACAGCAACAAGCTCCGTTCCGAACTTGGTATCCGCAATAAAAGGAACTTCCATAACGCTGTGCGTGATGTTCTTCCTGATAGATTTCTTCACGAAAACACTACATCTGCAATGGGTAACGTGGGAAAACGTGATGATGTTATTCCTCAAAATGGTTGTAGCAAAGGTTTGCGTTGATAATGCAGAGTTCTTTACAACAATGCTCTATAACGGTTTCAACAGCTTTGTTACCGCAATAAGCGGAACGATTACGCAGTACAGCTTTATTGATACAAGCGATTGGAAAGTGGTTTGTCAATATTTCGTTTCGGGGTCGCAAGCCTCGCAGATAATGAACAACACAGACGCAGGTTTTCTCAATTTCCAACCGCTGATACTTAATATGCAGATTTCCATTCAAGGACTGATAATGAAAATCGTAATGATAATTGCCAACGTAATTGTTATTGCAAGGCTCTTTGAGCTGACGGTCTATACGCTTATCGCCCCTGTCCCGCTTTCTACCTTTGCCTGCGACGGTCTTGCGGACGTTGGAAAGAGCTTTCTTAAATCATACGCCGCCGTAACGCTTCAATCAATAGTCCTTGCGATTATGTTCATAGCCTATGTTGCCGTAAACAACGCTCTCATAGCGGGTCGAATAGGCAGCTATAACCTGACTTTGGACGGAATATTGGGGCTTATAACAACATTGACGCTCGGCATAGGTGTAATGAGTTCTGGCGCTTGGGCAAAGCGTATTGTAGGCTCTATGTAAGGAGGTTGGCAAATTGATTGAAATAAAAATACCGAAAGAAATCACGGAATACAAGGAGAAATTCTTGTTCGGGCTGACAATAAGGCAGTGCGTATGTGCTGCGGCGGCTCTTGCAATATGTGTTCCGCTGTATATCTTCGGCAAAGACTTTCTCGGTGATGATTTAGTGGGCTGGATTGTTATTCTGACCGCCCTGCCTATATTGGCGTTCGGGTTTTTCAGATATGACGGAATGCCTTTTGAGCAGTTCATCGCTATGCTGTATCGGCAAAAGTGGGTTGAACCGCAAAAGCGCAAGTATGAGGAGCTGCCCGTCTTTTGGTCGTGCCGTGATGGTATTATCGATGACGAGGTTGCTCATCAGCTCGCAGAGCAGTCGCACAAGGAAAAAAAGAAAAGGAGAAAGAAGAAATGAGTATGTTTTCTTCCCGTAAGCCTGTTGCCGAAAGCACGGCAAAGGATATAGACAAGGTTCGGCTTGCAAAGCAGAAAAAGCCTAAAAAGACAAAGGAAAAAGCTGTCCGAAAGGTTTCTAAAACCGTGCAGGACACTATTCCTTATGAACACGTTCATGGCAAATACATTTTTGAGGTAGAGAAAAACCGTTACTCCGTCACTTATTCTTTTTCAGATGTGACATACGACGCTGCGGACGCAGCCGAACAGGAGCGTATATTTCTCGCATACGGCGACCTGCTCAACAGCTTTGATACCTCGGACGATGTTCAAATAACGCTCCACAACAATGTTATCAACAAGAATGAGTTTTCAAGCCAAATTCTGCTTAAACACGCAAATGACGGCTTTGACGAATACCGTGATGAGTATAACGAAATGCTCCTCGATAAAATGCAGCAGGGACAGAACGGCATTACCACAAAAAAGTATTTCACCGTTACTGTAACTGCGGCTAATTTGGAATTGGCACAGCAGAAACTTGCCGCCAAAGAGCTGTATATGCGTTCTTGTTTTCAGAAAATCGGCAGTACCATTGAAAAGCTGAAAGCCAACGAGCGTATCCGCATTATTGCAGATATTTTCCGCGGCGTTAATCAGGAGATACGCCCGATAAGCAGTTCGGAGTTCCTGCGCGGCGCGGAAAAATCGCTGTGCTGCCCTGATTACTTTGAGTTCAAGAAAGACTATTTCATGTACAACGACAAATTCGCGCGAATGGTCTATCTGAAACATCTGCCGTCCTCGCTGGTGGACGATATGCTGAAAGACCTCTGCGAAACCTCGCTGCCGATAGTGGTAACGGTGAACATCGCCCCTGTTGAGCCGAGCGAAGCTATAAAGGTCGTAAAGCGGCAGCTCACTGCAATGCGCTCCAACAAAATGCAGAAAGAGAAAAAGGCGTCGCAGCACGGCGTTTACTCTGACGTGATTTCGGACGACCTGAAACAGTCCCTTGCGGAAGCAGAAGAACTGCTGAACGATTTGCAGAGCAAAAATCAGAAGATGTTTCTGCTTAATCTGGTGGTAATGGTGACGGGAACCAGCTTTGACGAACTGGATAACAACACGGATAAAATCGAAGCCGTGTTCCGTAAGCACGTCTGCACTACCTCCAGAGCCAACTTTCAGCAGGAGGACGCAATGGCAAGCTGTCTGCCGCTGGGAAACTGCCGCTTAAAGGTGCGCCGCACTCTCACAACGGAGAGCGCCTGCGTATTTATGCCGTTCAACTCAAAAGAGCTGTCGCAGAAAGGCGGTGTTTACTACGGATTGAATCAGACCACCAACAACCTGATTATCTTCAACCGTGCAAGTCTTATAAACGCCAACGGATTTATTCTCGGCTGCCCCGGCTCCGGTAAGTCGTTCAGCGCAAAGCGGGAAATGGTGAATGTGTTCCTTGCGACCGATGATGAAATAATAATCGTGGATCCGGAACGCGAATACACGAACCTCGTCAAGGCGCTCGGTGGCGAACTTCTCTACATTTCCGAAAGCAGCGATACACATCTTAACCCGCTTGAAATCTCGCTTGAGGAATACAACAAGGGCGAAGATGTGGTAAGCTCCAAGTACGACTTTTTCCTGTCGTTCTTTGAAACTATCATGGGAAAACAGGGCA
>OOBV01001662.1_pt1 | contig 13329 bp, 10 predicted proteins | sample 1671731 | NCBI WGS metagenome assembly OOBV01 (sample SAMN06348186, study PRJEB24527) | human gut metagenome | biome: human gut; feature: ankylosing spondylitis patient; material: feces | host: Homo sapiens | place: China | collected 2015-10
GCGGCGAACCGGCTTATGAGCCCACCGATATGAAGATGGGTGTGCGGCCTATTCGGGTCACTGGCTATATCAAGCTGGAGGAGACCTGGTATCTGGAGGGCGAGAACTTCACGCCTTACAGCAAGGCCACGGTCAATGGTAAGATTCTGGAGACCGAATATCTCAATGGCCATCTGTTACGGGTGATCGACGACAAACTGATCCAGGAAGTGGATGAGGTGAGCGACATCAAGATCAGCCAGGTGGAAAAATACAAAGAAGTGCTCAGTGTGACAGAATAGAAGCAAAAGCCCTGAGGCGATGAGCCTCAGGGCTTTTCATATGCAGAAACTTACTTTGTCAAATAGCTGTAAGCAGCCTGGGCATAGGCTGCGGCGCCGGCGGCCAGACCGTCTTCGTCAAAGATGATCTTGGGATGGTGCAGGGGATAGACCTGCTCCTGATGGCTGGTGCTGCCCACAGAGAAGGAGCAGGAGGGCACCCGGGAGCTGATAAAGGAAAAGTCCTCGCTGCCCATGCTCTTGGTGTAGGACATGGGAGGAATGTCCACGCCTTCCTGGCCGATGGTTTCCTGGAGCCAGGTGTGCAGCTGCTGGCTGAACTCCGGATCGTTGATGAGGGGAGGAATGCCCCGGGGACGGTCAAAGGTCAGCTGGCAGCGGTAGGCATCGGCGATGCTTTGAGCCACCTGCTGCATCCGGTCCAGAGTGAATTGACGGGCTTCGTCGTTGAAGGTGCGCAGGGTGCCGGTGAATTCGCAGTCCTCGGGGATGATGTTGCTGGCTGTGCCGGAATGGAAGGTGCAGATGGACAGGGCGGTAGGCTCCTGCACATCCACTTCATAGCGGCCGATGTCCCCGAAGGCTTCGGCGATCTTGATGGCGCAGGTGATGGGGTTGATGGACTGATGAGGCCGGGCGCCGTGGCCGCCTTTGCCGTGGAGATGCACCACGAACCGGTCGCTGGAGGCGCTGCAAGGCCCGCTTTTCAGCATGATTTGATTGGTCTTGACGATGTCAGAGGCCATGTGAGCCATCACAGCCACATCGGGCTTGTATTTGTCCAGAAGGCCGTTTTCCACCATCATTCGGGCGCCGGTGCCGTCGGTGCCCTCTTCGTCAGGCTGGAACATCAGGATCACCTGGCCTTGCAATTCCTCTTCGTGCTTTTTCAGCAAAGCGGCGGCGGTGAGCAGCATGGAGGTGTGGCAGTCGTGGCCGCAGGAGTGCATGACCCCGTCACATTCCGAGGCAAAGGGCAGACCGGTCTCCTCGCCCATGGGCAGGGCGTCCATATCGGCCCGGAGCAGGATCTTTTTCCCTTCTTTTTTGCCAATGACGCCCACAATGGCGCAGGGGCCGATCTCCTCCCAGGAGATGCCCATGTCATCCAGGGCTTTTTTCACCAGGGCCGTGGTCTGGGGCAGACGGCAGCCCAGCTCGGGATGGTGATGGATCTGCCGGCGCCAGGCCAGCAGCTGTTCGTTCATCTCTTTGGCTTCTTTGTACATCATGTGGATTCACTCTCCTTTTTGAGTTATTTCAAATAAGATAGGGCGGCCTGGGCATAGGTGGCGGCCCCATAGGCAAAGGCTTTTTCGTCAAACTGCACTTTGGGATGGTGAGCGGGGAAGTGGGGGATATCCGGGTTCGAGGCCCCCAGGCTGAGGGAGCAGGAGGAGATCTTCTGGGACACATAGGCGAAGTCCTCGCTGCCCATCATCCGGCTGCTGTCCAGAGGCAGCACTTCCACCCCTTCCAGATCCCGTTTCAGCATGGCATACAGCTCATCGGAGAAGGTCTCCTCGCTGTAATTGCTGGGAGTGGAGAAGTCGTTGTAGAATTCAAAGGTGCACCGGTAGAGGGAGCAGATCTTTTCCACCGTCTCCTGGATGCGGCTGAGCAGATTGGCCCGCACTTCTTCGTTAAAGGTGCGCACGGTACCACGGATCTCGCAGTCGTTGGGGATGATATTATAGGTGGTGCCTGCATGAATGGAGCAGGTATTGACCACGGTGGGCTGCTGGGGGTCCACTTCGTAGCGGCCGATGTCGGTGAAGGACTCCACGATCTTGGCGGCGGCAAAAATGGGGTTGATGCTGTTTTGGGGAGAAGCGCCGTGGCCGCCCTTGCCGTGGAGAATGATCCGATAATTGTCGCTGGAAGCGGCAATGGTACCCCGGCTCAGTTTGACCTGGCCGGTCTGATAGGGTTCACCGGCGATGTGGATGGCCACAGCGTGATCGGGCTTGGGATTTTCCAGGCAGCCGTCCTCGATCATGGAGCGGGCGCCGGACAGTGTCTCCTCAGCCGGCTGGAACATCAGGATCACAAGGCCCTGGAGTTCCTCTTCATGGGCTTTCAGCAGTTTGGCCGCACCCAGCAGCATGGCGGCATGGGTGTCATGGCCGCAGGCGTGCATTTTTCCTGGGCACTGGGAGGCATAGGGAAGGCCGGTGTCCTCGGTAAGGGGCAGAGCATCCATATCTCCCCGGAGAAGGATGCTTTTGCCCCCTTCTTTGCCGATATAGCCCAGCACGCCGCTCTGGCCGCAGGGACGGAAACGGACGCCCATTTTCTTCAGCTCTTCCTGCACTTTGGCAGCGGTTTTGGGCAATTCCAGCCCCAGTTCGGGATTTTCATGAAAATACCGGCGCCAGCCGATGATCTCTTGTTCCATAGCCTGGGCTTCCTGCAAAAGGCTCATAGGTAACACTCCTTTTTGGATTATTTTCTTATTTTATTCCGCATTGTTTAGATAGGAAAGGGCGATCTGCACATAGGCGGCAGTGCCATAGACAAAGCAGTTTTCGTCAAAAACCACTTTGGGATGGTGGCCGGGATAGGCCTGACCTTCCGGGCTGGTGCTGCCCAGGGAGAGCATGGCCGAGGGGATGCGCTGGGTGACGAAGGAGAAGTCCTCGCTGCCCATGGCCTTGCCGGTCTGGAGGGGAACCAAGTCGATTTCCGGCAGATCCTTTGTCAGCAGGTCCTGAAGATTCTGGCAGAAGTCCGGGTCGCTCTTGGTGCTGGGGGCGCTTTGGCCGATATACCACTCGGCCTGGCAGCGATAGAGCTCGGCCACCTGGTGCATGGCCTTCTGGAGCCGGTCCAGCAGCCAGGTCCGCTCTTCTTCTGAGCTCCCGGTCAAAGGTGCGGATGGTGCCCATCACCTGGCACTCATTGGGGATGATGTTGTAGGTGGAGCCGGCGTGGAGGGCGCAGATGTTCACCACAGTGGGCTTCTGGGGATCGATCTCATAGCGGGCAATGTCCTCAAAGGCGCCGATGAGCTTGACGGCGGCATAGATGGGGCTGATGCTGTCTTGGGGAGAAGCCCCGTGACCGCCTTTGCCGGTGAGAGTCACCCGGAAGCCGTCGCTGGAAGCCATGCAGTTGCCGCTTTTGATGGCCAGCTGGCCGGTTTGCAGACGGTCGGCGGCGATGTGGATGGCAATGGCCCGCTCCGGTTTGGGATCTTCCAGACATCCGGCGGCGATCATATCCCGGGCGCCGGTAAGCCCTTCTTCGTCAGGCTGAAACATGAGAATGGCAAGGCCGGGCAGTTCACTTTCATGCTCTTTCAGAATTTTGGCCGCGCCCAGCAGCATTGCGGTATGGGTATCGTGGCCGCAGGAGTGCATGGCTCCGGGGCACTGGGAAGCGAAAGGCAGGCCGGTTTTTTCGTCCATGGGCAGTGCGTCCATATCGGCCCGCATCAATATGCTATGGCCGCCCTTTTTGCCGATATAGGCCATAAAGGCGTTGGGGATCACTTCCCGGTATTCCACGCCCCACTCATCCAGCTTCTGCCGCACCAAAGCGGCGGTCTGGGGCAGGTTTTGCCCGATCTCCGGATGCTGGTGGATCTGCCGCCGCCAGGCGATGATCTCCTGTTCGATGGCACGGGCTTCCTCAAATGTGTTCATAACATCTCCTCCTTTTGCGGATACACTTTTCTATTTTTCAGAAAGAATCTCCAGAATGGTCTCTTCGGTATGGGTCATGCCGGGGCAGGCAATGCGACCCATGTTCTGCATGGTTTTTTCCGGGGTGCTGCCCAGGATGCTGTGGCGGCTGTCCACGGCCAGGGATTGAAGGGCCAGACGGCTCATATCCCAGGCGCATTGCACACCGGCTCTGGCCTTGAGGGCACAGCCCTGATTTCCGCCGTGGCAGATCATGCCAGTGAGGGAAGCGGCCATGTTCTGTACCGCCAGGGCGATCTGCTCGTCGCTTCCCCCGAAGAGCAGCACCAGGCCGCAGGCCGTACCGGTGCCGCCAGCCAAAGCACAGCCGCACAGGGCGGACAGGCGGCCGGAATATTCTTTGATGTAAATGGTCACAAGACAGCTGAGAGCCAGAGCCCGCAGCAGTTCTTCCCGGCTCTTCCCACTTTTTTGGGCCGCGCCCAGCAGGGGCATGGTGGCCAGAATGCCGTGGCTGCCGCTGCCGGTCAGGCTCATGGCCGGGGCCGAGGCTCCACGCACCCGGGCTTCGATGGCGCCGCAGGCCAGGTAGGTCATCTCATCCAGGATACTCTCCCGGTTTCTCGCCAGAACCCGGGTCAAAGGCAACTTATTTTCCTGCTCTCCCGCCTGCAAAAGGGCCTGGTTCATGGCGAGGGCATCCTCCAGAAAGCGGAGCTCTTCCATGGGAGCCTGGCGCACATACTGGCACAGCTCCTTCAGGGTATAGCCGCAGATTTCCTGGCAGGGGTCCTGCTGCTGGGGAGAGGGAGGATCGTTTTTCAGCACCACGCCGTCCTTTTCCAGATAGGTCAGACCGGTGTGGGTGTTTTCCAGCCGGGCCACACCCCGGTGGCCGCCTCCTTCCACCCGGGCTTCGATGAAGATCTCCGGGGCCAGGCGGCACATCTCCACTGTGACAGCTCCTTGTTCCAAAAGGGCCTGGGCCTGTGCATGGACGCCCTCCGGCAGATTTTCCAAAGCGGCCAGACCTTTTTCGGCATCCCCTCCCAAGGCTCCCAGGGCCGCCGCCCAGGCGCAGCCCTCTTCCTCTGTGCCGGGAATGGCGCAGGTGAAGGCGTTTTTATAGATGCCGGAATTGACTCCCAGCCAGATCTTTTCCACCTGGGGCACTTGGGCTCGGGCCAGAGCACAGGCATAGGCAATGGCGCCCGGTTCGGTGACGCCATAGGCCGGGGCCATGTCTTGATATATCAGTTGGGCCAGCTGTTTCATAAAAGCTCTCCTATAAATTCAGTGTGCGGACAAATTCTATTTCCCATGATACACCCCCGGGGGAAAAGGTTCAACCGATTGGGGAAATTTATCTGGGATATCCCAGAAGATCCCGCAGCGCCGGGGTGATGGCTGCGTCGCACTGGGCCGGGGAAAGACCCTGGTCTTTCAGCTGCTGCCGCCGCTCTTTCAGCTGCCGGTAGGCCGTCAGCATCTGTTCCTCTCGGTAGAGAAGAGCCACGGCTTTGTTTTCCAGATCTTTTTCCCCGGCCAGTTGCGAGGGCAAAAAAGCCATGTCGATCCATACCGACACACCGTAGTGCCCGGCCACCTCATAAAGGGCCTTTTCCAGCAGGGGGAGATCCTTTTGATCGATGGGCGGGGAGAGGGCCAGCTTTTTTACCCCTTGCTGCACCATTTCGCAGAAGGCCGCCGCCATACCCAGCTGAAAAGAAAGCAGATCAAATTCTTTGTAAGACGATGTCATACTCCATTCCTCCTTGGGTGATTATGAATAAAAGAGGGGGGATTCATCAATGAAAACGATTGGACAGATCAATAAAACTGTGATATCTTGTAATCACAGTAGCGAGACAGGAACGGGAGCCTGTTTCTCAAAACTCCATCATTTAAATGGCAAAACCCAGGGCAAAGCCCTGGGTTTTGTGTTTTGTTATGCTTCTTTGGTGGCAGCGCACACGGTACCGGTGGCAGCATCCAGCGTGACGCAGGAGCCGCTCTTCAAAAGGGCGGTGGCGTTGACAGCCCCCACCACGGCAGGGATGTCCAGGGCCAGCGCCGAAGTGGCGGCATGGGAATCCAGCCCTCCCTGCTCGGTGATCAGACCGGAGAGACGGCGGATGGCGGGCATCATTTCGTTGGTGGTATAGGGAACGGCCAGGATATCACCGTTGGAGACGCTTTTCAGCGCTTCCTGGGCGTCTTTGCATACCACCACTGGGCCGGTGACACATTTCCGGGTGACACCAGTGCCAGAAAGCAGCAGGTCGCCGATGACTTCCACTTTCAAAAGGTTAGTGGTGCCCGAAACGCCCAGAGGCAGACCGGCGGTGAGCACCACCATGTCGCCGTTTTTCACAAGCCCGGCCTTTTGGGCGGCTTCCACCGCACCGGCAAAGAGGGCGTCGGTGCTGTCGGCTTCCGGAACCACCAGAGGACAGACACCCCATACCAGGCTGAGCCGCCGCTGGCTGCGCACGCTGTTGGTGCAGCAGATGATGGGCACCGGGGGACGGAACCGGGAGATCATCCGGGCGGTGCGGCCCGATTTGGATACCGGGATGATGGCAGCGCAATGCAGGCTGGTGGCCGTGGTGCAGGTGGCATAGGAAATGGAGCTGGTGACGCTGGGCACCGCCGAGGGGGCCTCTTCCCGCAGCCGGTTCTGGTAGTTGATGTTTTCTTCGGTGGAAAGGGCGATGGCCGCCATGGCTTCCACGGCCTCTACCGGATACAGGCCAGCCGCTGTTTCGCCGGAGAGCATGACGGCGCCGGTACCGTCATACACAGCGTTGGCCACATCGGAAACCTCTGCCCGGGTGGGGCGGGGATTTTTCATCATGGAATCCAGCATCTGGGTGGCGGTGATGACGATTTTCCCTTGACTGTTGGCCTTTTTGATCATCATCTTCTGGATGGGGGGCAGTTTGTCAAAGGGGATCTCCACCCCCATATCGCCCCGGGCCACCATGACGCCGTCGGACACAGCCAGGATCTCGTCGATGTTCTCCAGGCCCTCGGCGTTTTCGATTTTGGAGATGATCTGGATGTCGCTTCCGGCCTGGCGGAGAATGCGGCGCACCTGCATCACATCATCGGCCCGGCGGACAAAGGAAGCGGCGATATAATCGTAATCATTCTTGACGGCGAAGAGCAGGTCTTCTTCGTCCTTTTTGGACAGATAGGGCATGGAAAAACGCACGCCGGGCAGGTTGACCCCTTTCCGGTCGGAGACCGTGCCGCCGTTGAGCACCCGGCAGACGATATCGGTGTTTTCCACCTTTTCCACCGTCAGGCCGATCAGGCCGTCGTCCAGCAAAATGGTGCAGCCGGGCTGTACATCTTCATACAGGCGCTCATAGGAGACGCCGCAGCCCGTTTCATCACCGGGTTCATCGGTGCGGCGCAGCGTGAACAGCTGGCCTTTTTCCAGCTGCACTTTTTTATTGGCAAATGTCTTGAGGCGGATCTCCGGGCCTTTGGTGTCCAGAAGGGCGGCCACCGGCAGGGAAAGCTCCCGGCGCAGGGCGTCGAAGCGATCAAACCGCTCCTGCTGCTCTTCATGGGTGCCGTGGGAGAAATTGAATCGGGCCACATTCATACCCGCCTCCATCATCCGGCGCAGGATGGCCGGATCGTCACAGGCGGGGCCCAGGGTACAGACAATTTTTGTTTTTCGCATGATCTTTTTCCTCTTCTTTCTTTCCGCGCGCCTTTTTCGGCAGCGGCCCGGCGCGGTCGGGCCGATCTGCTCACGGGATAAAGCCATATACAAAGATATGGTACCACCCCCCAGCCGCCATCGTCAAGGCAAATCCACCAAACAAGGGGCAAAAAAGACTTTTCAAATTCTTAACAAATTACACATGACAGAAGCGGGCTTTTATCATATGATATAGGTGAAAGGAATGGCCTTTCATTCAATCCTTCGCCGGTTTGATCCGGCCTGTAAAATCTTTTAGGAGCTGATGAAGAAAAAATGCTGCTCATTCCCCATATTCGCATTGCCCGTCGTGTCAGCGGAGTCCTGCGGGAGCGTTTTCAGGTTCGCCTGTCCCCGGTGGTCTTCGCATTTGGGAGCATTTTCCCCGATCTGGCGAAAAATGCCGTCACCGGTTATCACGACATCAATGAAGCAGTGAGCCGGGTGGAAGGGTTTTTGGCCAAGCGTCCCAAGAGCCGGCTGGTTCAGAGTTTCCGCTTGGGGGAGATTTGTCACTATACCGCCGATAGTTTCTGTCGGGTGCACATCCACCACGATCAGTATACCCTGAAAGAGCATATGCTGTATGAAATGCGCCAAAGCCGTCAGATGAAGCGGCAGCTGCCTCTGGCCGGAAAGCTGGCCATGGAGGATGTGTATCCTTCCCGCAGCGGCGCCTTGGAGCGGTTTTTCAGCGAGCAGCGGGAATTTGCTGCAAAGAAGCACAGCTATGAGGAAGAGACCAATGCTGTTGTCCGCGGCTGTGTGCTGGTGCTTCACAGCCTGGCCCATCAGCCTTGGGAGGAGGCCCATCCCGTGGCCCTGGCCCAGACCGGGTCGTAAGGCCAGTTTCTGGTATCTATATTGTTTTTTGATGATCTAAGCCGTACCCACAGTGGTGCGGCTTTTGTTCTGAAAAACAATTAGTATTTATTTCGGATAAATAAGCAGTTAGTTATATTTCAATTGTAAACTTTTCCATCCAGGGGAAGAAAAACGAAAAAATGGTTTTTTCCAGGCCGTTTTTCCTGTATAATAAAATGGTTAGGGAAAAGAACACCAACTTATTATTTGGAATACAAACAAAGGGAGTATGATACAGTGGAAAGATTAGTGGGAACCGTTTCCCGGGGCATTCGCGCCCCCATTATTCGGGAAGGGGACGACATCAGCAAGATCGTAGTGGACAGCGTGCTCAGCGCTGCGGAAAGCAGCGGCTTTCAGATTCATGACCAGGATATTATCGCCGTGACCGAAGCGGTGGTAGCCCGGGCCCAGGGCAACTATGCCACCGTGCAGCAGATCGCCCAGGACATCAAGGGCAAATTCGGCGGGGAGACCATGGGCGTGATTTTCCCCATCCTCAGCCGCAACCGTTTTGCCATGTGCCTCAAGGGCATCGCCATGGGCGCCAAAAAGATTGTGCTCATGCTCAGCTATCCTTCCGACGAAGTGGGAAATCACCTGGTGGATCTGGATGCTCTGGACGAAAAGGGCATCAATCCTTGGACCGATGTGCTCACCGAAGAGCGATTCCATCAGCTGTTCGGACCGGCTCGCCACACCTTTACCGGCGTGGACTACATCGCCTATTACAAAGAGCTGATCCAGAGCTGTGGCTGTGAGGTGGAGGTCATTCTGGCCAACGACTGCCGCACCATTCTGGACTATACCAAAAAAGTCCTTTGCTGCGATATTCACACCCGGGCCCGCACCAAGCGGCTTTTGCAGAAAGCCGGAGCTGAGACCGTCTATTGCCTGGACGAGATCCTCACCCAGCCGGTGGACGGCAGCGGCTGCAACGAGCAGTTCGGTCTGTTGGGCTCCAACAAGGCCACAGAGGAGCGGGTCAAGCTCTTCCCCAGAAACTGCGCTCCGGTGGTGGAAAGCATCCAGAAGCAGATGAAGGAACGCACCGGAAAGCATGTGGAAGTGATGATCTATGGCGACGGCGCTTTCAAAGATCCAGTGGGCAAGATCTGGGAACTGGCCGATCCAGTGGTGGCTCCCGCCTATACCGCCGGTCTGGAGGGCCAGCCCAACGAAGTCAAGTTGAAGTACCTGGCGGACAACGACTTTGCTGATCTGGAGGGCCAGGAGCTGAAAGACGCCATCTCCGATTACATCCGGCATAAGGATGCCGACCTCACCGGAAAAATGGTCTCTCAGGGCACCACACCCCGCCGTCTCACCGACCTGGTGGGCTCGCTGTGCGATCTGACCTCGGGCAGCGGTGATAAGGGCACTCCCATCGTTCTGGTGCAGGGGTATTTCGACAACTACACCAAATAAACAGGGCAAAAAACACCAAAAAAACAGAGCCAAATTTGGCTCTGTTTTTTATTTCCAAATATTGACGGATACATGATGCTATACTATAATAAAGTAAAAAATAATTTAATGACAAAGGAGGGGCAAAAATGAAAAAGAAAATGATGGTGGCTGTGGTGCTGGTGGTCGTTGTGGCCGTGGTAGGTGCGGTCTTCTGGTGGCGCAATGCAGCCGGAGAAAAGGAGGACGCAGCCTTTCTCCAATGGATTCGCCCCTTCTACCAGGAAGAACAGGACAATTACATCTTCCAGGATGCCCAAGGGGCAGACATCACCCAGAAAGTGATGGAGGACACCCAGGACTGGGCCAAGGCGGAAAAATGGAGCAAAGTGCAAAGCTATGTGCTGGAAAACACCGCAAAAGCCTGGCATGAGACGGTGAAGGCCGAAGAGGGCCAGGTACAGCAGACCGCCATATTTGGCCAGAGCACCGGCGACGAAGGCCCTTGGGTCTTTTTCACCCTGGAAGGCACCGTGTATTATAACCAGGCCACCGGCCTGATCACTTCTCAAGAGCAGGGCAGCCTGAAAGACATCTGGCTGCTGCCCCGGGATGACAAAGCGGTGACGGGTCAGTCGGCGACCGGAGACATTTCCACCGATGAAAAATCGGCCACTTACACCGGCTATGTGGAAGTGGGAGACAAGGGTAAATTCTATGGGGAAATGAAAGTGGAAGTTCCCCAAGGCTAAAGAAAAGCAAAGGCCTGCCGCAGTTTGCGGCAGGCCTTTTTCATATGTTTGATTTTAACGGCTGAGCAGCCCCACATTCACATCCTCGGCAAAGTTTCCGGTCTGATAGAGCACCAGAATCTCGTCAGCACCGCATTGGGTGGCGTATTCGCTGATGGGGATGCGATTATACCGGGGGTCGAACACATGGATCTCTTCATAGCTTTCCGCCAGATAGGGAAGCAGACTGTTGGCAAAGGAGTCCTTGACCACCAGAAGAGTGCCATGGGCCTCTGGGTTTTCGTTGCGGATGGTGAGGGCCGGCGGGTTTCCACCGAAGAACAGGGAGTATTTGTCCTTCTGATCCAGATAGGAGCGGTCGTAGATAGAGGTGGGCTCTTTATTCGGCTGCTCCATGGTCAGGCCGGGAAAATCATACCAGGTGATGGTGTCTGGCTCATAAAAGCGTGCTCCCGCCTGGCTGTACAGTGTGCCGTAGAAGTCCGGAGTCTCTTGCTTGACGGCTTCCAGCTCTTCTTGGGTGAGAATCTCGTCCTCCCGCCCTGCGGCCTTCATATAGGCTTCGTAGGCCAGATAAGCACCTTTTGTGGTCCAGTGGTGATCGGTACGGTAGTAGATGTATTCCTCCCGGGCGTCCAGAAGAGCCTGGGCCACCGGGATGTTCTCCGCCTGCTGCAGCTGAGAAGCCCGATCCAAAAGCTGCTGCTGGTCATAGCTGGGGGCGTTTGCAGGCAGCTCATCCTGGTAGATATACGCACTGGTGGGCACCAGCATGAAGCGGGTGGGCAGACCGGTGTTTTGGGCCAGGGCATCAACGGCAGTAAAGTTTTGTTCCACCCGGGTTTCATCCGGGGGATCAAACCGGGCGATCAGCCGGTCGCCGGCAAAATAGATGCCGTTGTTTTCCTGCTTGAGCATGGCCCGCTCACAGATGTATTTGAGCCCCACCCAGGTGTCCCGCAGAGGGAATTGGTCGGTGAGGTAGGTCTCGAAGTCCTGGGTCCACTCACCGGCGAAAAGACCTTTCAGGGAGAAGTCTGGGCGCTGGGCCAGGGTGCGGTTTTCCATGGGGGAAAACTCCCGGTCGGGCCAACACAGATTGAGCACGGCACATACCAGGATGAAAAGGACGAACAGCCCGCACAGGGCAATGGATTGTTTTTTGCTCATAAATCGATCCTCCTAAAAGCGGAAGTAGAGGAAGGGGTTATAGGAGGCGTCCACCAGATAGGCGGTGGACAGCAAAAGCCCCAGGAAACACAAGGCCATGGCCGCGCCCCACCGATGGGAGGGCTTGAGCCGCAGCCAAAGTTTTTTGCCCAAAGGCATGCTGGCAAGGACCAGAATCAGCAGCAGCGGCAGGTAAGAGACCAGACGGTACAGACTGGCGCTGTCCCACAGCCCGTTTCCGCCGCCAAACATGGCACCGATATAGCCGAAGGCCCGGGAAATATCCTCATTGGCAAACAAGGCCCAGCTGATGAGCACCAGGAATAGAGTGTAAATATGTCCCAAAGCGGCGGGGGCCTTTTTCAGAAGGGAAAGGAGGAAGGCCTTTTCCACCATCAGAAGCAGGGCGAAGAACAGACCCCAGCACACATAGTTCCAGGAAGCGCCATGCCAGATGCCGGTGAGCATCCACACAACGAAGATGTTCCGGTAGGTTTTAAGCAGACCTTTCCGGTTGCCACCCAGGGGGATATACACATATTCCCGGAACCAGGAGCTGAGGGAGATGTGCCAGCGACGCCAGAATTCGGTGATGCTCCGGGAGATATAGGGATAGTCGAAGTTGATTTTGAACTCAAAGCCCAGCATCCGCCCTAAGCCGATGGCCATGTCGGAATAGCCGGAGAAGTCAAAATAGATCTGGAAGGCAAAGGCCAGGACGCCCAGCCAGGCCCCCAGCACCGAAAGAGAAGAGGGGTCCATGGTTTTGTAAATCTCCCACAAGGCGCCGATGTTGTTGGCCAGCAGGACTTTTTTTGCCAGGCCGCACACAAAGGTCTGCACACCCTGTGCAAACTGCTCCACGCTTTCCCGGCGCTCCCGCAGCTGATCGTCCACATCCTTATACTTGACGATGGGGCCAGCGATGAGCTGGGGGAACAAGGTGACGAAGGTGCCGAAAGACACAATGTCCTTCTGGGCCCGGGCGTCTCCCCGGTAAACATCGATGGTATAGGACATGGTCTGGAAGGTGTAGAAGGAAATGCCGATGGGCAGACCCAGACCCAGAGGCTCCAGAAAGCTCAGGGCGGGGAAAATGGCCCGGAGATTGGTGACGATAAAGTCATAGTACTTGAAAAAGACCAAAAGCCCCAGGTTGATGATCACCGAGCTAGCCACTACTTTCCGGCAGAACCGGTCGTTTTCCCGGTGGCGGGCAATGAGCAGGCCATGGCTGTAATCCACCAAAATGGAGAAGATCATGATGAGCACATAAATGGGCTCCTCCTGCTCGCACAGATCCTTCAGATCCACCACCAGAGCTGTCATGCCGGACACGAAGCACTGCTTGCCGCAGATGGTGCGGATCTGCTTCACAGCGTCCATGGTGACGTCTTCAGAGGTGCCGGAGTCAAAGAACACGGCCATCATGGTGGAGTGGTCTGAGTTAAAGGCCTGGTAGACCTTGTCCGGCAGCATCTCCATGGGGA
>OOBV01001668.1_pt1 | contig 13279 bp, 10 predicted proteins | sample 1671731 | NCBI WGS metagenome assembly OOBV01 (sample SAMN06348186, study PRJEB24527) | human gut metagenome | biome: human gut; feature: ankylosing spondylitis patient; material: feces | host: Homo sapiens | place: China | collected 2015-10
CTGCTGAGCTACAGAGACTTATATTAAATTGAGACTGGCAACGATCACTTTTCCCTGTAAGGCAGCTGGTAGAGCACAACCTTAGGAGGGGGACGCTCTATCCAACTGAGCTACCGAGACACAGACCGATGCACACAAGGCGCACTGCCTATCTATAATACCGCATCGTGCGCATAAAATCAAGTTGAACCGACGAGGAAAATGGTGTATGCTATAAGGGAGAAAACGAAAGCGGCAGTGCAGGTGTGTGCTGCCTGCGGAGGAACGTATGAAAAAGCCATTTAAGAACCCATTCCGGCATCATCGTGCAAAGAACCGGAACAAACCGCGGGGGTACAGCCCTACCCAGATCATCTGCGTCAGTTTTGTGATCGTGATCGCACTGGGTACGCTGCTGTTGTCACTGCCCATTGCCAGCCGCTACGGGCGGATGCGGGTGATCGACGCCATGTTCACGGCCACCAGCGCCACCTGCGTGACCGGTCTGGTCGTGCGGGACACCTGGACCCAGTTCACGGTGTTCGGGCAGGCGGTGATCCTGGTCCTGATCCAGGTGGGAGGCCTGGGTCTGGTGACCCTGACCAGCTTTTTTGCGCTGGCCATGCGGCGGCGCATGGGCTTCCGGGACCTGCGAGTGCTGGGCGAGAGCGTGTCGGCTGATGGCTACGCGCAGGCCAAGGACGTGCTGCGCATCGTGGTGGGGCTGGCGGCCTGCTTTGAAGGGGCAGGCATCCTGCTGCTGATGCTGGCCTTTGTGCCCCAATTTGGGCTCCAGGGCATCTGGATCAGCATCTTTACCGCCATTTCGGCCTTCTGCAATGCAGGCTTTGACCTGTTTGGTCAGTTTGGGGCCTATTCCTCCCTGGTGCCCTATGTCCACAACTACTATGTCCAGGCCGTGGTCATGTTTATGATCATTGCAGGCGGCCTGGGCTTTATGGTGTGGGTGGAGCTGATCCAGTACCCCAAAAAGCGCAAGTTGTCCCTCCACGCTCGGGTGGTGCTGATCTTTTCGGTGCTGCTGTGGGTAGGGGGCGCAGCCCTCATCGGTCTGCTGGAGTGGAACAACCCCGGCAGCATGGGAAACCTCAGCGCAGGGGATAAGATCATGGCGTCCTTGTTCCAGTCGGTGTCCACCCGCACGGCTGGCATGAACACCATTGATCTGGCGGCCTGCGGGCCCATCACCAAGCTGCTGATGAGCGTGCTGCAGTTCATTGGTGCGGCACCCGGTTCCACAGGCGGCGGCGTGAAGGTGACCACCTTTGCGGTGCTGTTCCTGACCATCCGCAGCGTGGCGCAGGGCCGGGATGACTGCGTGATCGCCGACCACCACATTGAGTCCAAAACGGTGTACCGTGCCCTGACCATCATCGTCATCGGCGCACTGGCTGCCTTTGGCTCGGCTGTGGTGGTGTACTACAACACCTCGGATGCGGTGTCGGTCATTGACGCTATCTTCGAGTCCTGCTCTGCCTTTGGCACCGTGGGCCTGTCGGTAGGGGTCACCGGGCGGCTGAACAACGCCGCAAAGGTCCTGTATATGCTGGTGATGTTCACAGGCCGTGTGGGCCCGGTGTCGTTGGCCATGAGCCTGACCGCCAAGCCGGACGACAACAAGCGCAAGATCATGCCGGTTGGCCACATCAATGTGGGCTGAGGCATTCTGCAAATCATGCAAAAATGGAGGCTGTCCGAATCCGGACAGCCTCCATTTTTGCTATATTAGACGATGAAATTACTCTGCGTACAGACTGATGATGTTCAGCAGAATCTGGGTGCAGCGGTCCATGCGCTCCACGGTGGTGCACTCGCACACGCCATGGAAGTTGAAGCCGCCGGTGCCCAGGTTGGGGCAGGGCAGGCCCATCCAGCTCAGGGTCGCGCCGTCGGTGCCGCCGCGCACGGGCACTTCTTCCGGTTCCAGCCCGGCCATACGGATGGCCTTGCGGGCGGTCTCTACCAGATGGAAATGCGGCTTGATCTTTTCCAGCATGTTGCGGTAGCTGTCCTTGATCTCTACTTCCACGGTGCCGTCACCGTACTTGCCGTTCAGATACGCGGCAATGTCCAGCAGGTTGTCCTTCTTGAACTGCAGCTTGGCTGCGTCGTGGTCGCGCAGGATGTAGCCCAGCTTGGCCTCGGTCACGTCGCCGTACATCTGGCACAGGTGGTAGAAGCCTTGGCGGCCCTCGGTGGTCTCCGGGCGTGCCATGACCGGCAGAGCGCCGTGGAACTCCATGGCCACGTTGGAAGCGTTGATCATGGTGTCCTTGGCGGAGCCGGGATGCACGGAGAAGCCATGGATGGTCACGGTGGCAGCAGCGGCGTTGAAGTTCTCGTATTCCACGGAACCGGCATCGCCGCCGTCCACAGTATAGGCAAAGTCGGCACCAAAGCCGGGAATGTCAAACAGGCTGGCACCCTCGCCGATCTCCTCGTCCGGGGTAAAGGCGATGCACAGCTTGCCGTGGGGCAGGCCCTTTTCCAGCACCGTCTCCACAGCGGTCATGATCTCGGCCACACCAGCCTTGTCGTCAGCACCCAGCAGGGTGGTGCCGTCGGTGGTGATCAGGGTCTCGCCCTTCATAGAGGCCAGGAAGGGGAAAGCGGAAACCTTCATCACCATGCCGGTGGCGGGCAGGGTCACGTCGCTGCCGTCGTAGTTCTCGTGCAGGATGGGGTTCACGTTCTCGCCGCTGGCATCGGGGGCGGTGTCCATGTGGGCGATGAGGCCCAGTGCGGGCTTGTCCTCGCAGCCGGGAGTGGCAGGCAGGCTGCCGTAGACGTAGCAGTGCTCGTCCACACGGGCATCCTCCACGCCCAGAGCCTTGAGCTCCTCCACCAGCTGGTGGGCCAGGTCAAATTCTCGGGCGGCGGACGGGTGCGTACCGGATTCGGGATCTGAGGTGGTATACACCCGGACATAATTCAGAAGTCGTTCATAAGCGCGCATAAGAGGCACACTCCTTTATTTGTAGATTGGAAAATCGTTTTTGCAAACATCCAGTCTTTATCATACCCTCTTTTCCGCTTTTTGACAACCTTTTTTGCACACAAGACAATAAAAACACAAAGATTCAATAGCTTCCTGAAAAAAGTTCATGCGAAAGATGTATCTGTCTGTCGGTGCGACCCTGGCTGTAAAAAAGCATCTCAGCAACGCCCGCAGGCTTTGCTGAGATGCTTTTATCAAAATATTTTCCGCTGAAAATGCTCAGAGCAACGCGGAGGGCATTCAAAAAATATCCTCAGCCCAGGCTCACGCCCATGCGGCGTGCCACGGTGAGCAGCTCGCAGCCCTCGGGTACGTTGCGGGTCTTGCCGGCGATGTCGGCCAGACGGTTCTGGGTCACGCGGCCGTTCACCATGGCCACGGTCACGCCGTAGCGCTCGATCTCCACCAGCTTGGCGGCATAGCTGCCGAACTCGGTGGCCAGCACGCGGTCGTAGGCGCTGGGGCTGCCGCCGCGCTGCATGTGGCCCGGGATGCAGACCCGGGTCTCCATGCCGGTCTTTTTCTGGACGGCAGCGGCAATGCGGTTGGTGGCGGTGGTGTAGCCGGCCTCGGCGCGCTTGGCGGTCCACTCCTTGCGCTTCAGCTTGGCCTCGTCCACGTTCATGGCACCCTCGGCCACGGCGATGATGGAGAAGTTGGAGCCGCGCTTTGCCCGGCGCTCCACGGCCTCGCAGACGCGGTCGATGTCGTAGGGCTGCTCGGGCAGCAGGATGATATCTGCGCCGCCTGCAATGCCGGAGTAGAGGGTCAGCCAGCCGGCCTTGTTGCCCATGATCTCGATGCACATCACGCGGCTGTGGCTGCCGGCGGTGGTGTGGATGCGGTCGATGACCTCGGTGGCAATGTCCACAGCGGTGTGGAAGCCAAAGGTCACATCGGTGCCGTAGATATCATTGTCGATGGTCTTGGGCAGACCGATGATGTTCAGGCCCTCCTGCGAGAGCAGGTTGGCGGTTTTGTGGGTGCCGTTGCCGCCCAGGCAGAGCAGGCAGTCCAGCTTTGCGTCCTTGTAGGTCTTTTTCATGGCCGCGACCTTATCGATCTTGTCGTCCTCGACCACGCGCATCAGCTTGAAGGGGGTGCGCTTGGTACCCAGAATGGTGCCGCCCAGTGTCAGGATGCCGCGGAAGTCGTCCTCGCACATCTCCCTGTATTCGCCGTTGATCAGGCCGTGGTAGCCGTTCAGGATGCCCACGATCTCCACATTATCACCCATCCGGGCATACAGTGCCTTTGCCACGCCGCGAATGGTTGCGTTCAGGCCAGGGCAGTCGCCGCCGGAGGTCAGGATGCCAACACGTTTTTTCATCTCACAAATCCCTCGTTTCCTCTTGATCTTTCCCGCCGCAGAGCAGGGGATATCTGGTACTATAAGAGTATTCCCAAAGGGGAAGTGTGTCAAGAAAAAATTTTGTAAAAAGAAAAAAGAGACACACCGAAGTATGTCTCTTTTTCGATCGGAGCAGCGGGATTTGAACCCACGGCCTCCTCGTCCCGAACGAGGCGCGCTACCAACTGCGCTATGCCCCGAAAATACCGCAGCCCATTGGGCTGCGGTCTGGTTGGGGATGAGAGAATCGAACTCCCACAAGTAGAGTCAGAGTCTACCGCACTACCACTATGCAAATCCCCATCATTCTGTTGTCGTCAGCTTTGAACCTCGCCGCTGACAAGGGATATTATACTATACGGCCCGGGTCTTGTCAACACTTTTTTTGAGAATTTTCGCCTGAGCAGAAAATGCCAAAAACTTTCTCTTTCCGGCAAAGTATGTTAGAATAGAGTCACTAAGATTCAGGAGGATATTTTTATGCTGAAACGTCTGCGCGCAAAGCATCCCGTCGGCTTCTGCGTTTTATCCGAGGTGCTGTTTCTGGGCAGCCTGCTGCTGGCATCCTATCTCATTGTGTTTGCACTGGTGCTCTTTGGGGTGGACCTGGAACGGGTGGACTCCTACTTCCTCAGCGCCGTGCAGGAGGCGGTGGGCATGGTGGTGGCGTTGGTCATTCTGGGCCGCACCGGTAAGATGTACCTGCTCCGCCGCCGGGGCAGCGGCTTTTTCAATGGGCTGCTGGTGGGAATGTATCCGCTGGTGCTCATTGGTTACAGCCTGTATACCAAGCTGATGTTCGGGATGCCCGAGGATGGCCAGCTGCAGCCTGCGTTCAGCATCTTCAGCTTCTTTTTGAGCATGGCACTGGTGGGCGTGGCGGAGGAGTTCATCTTCCGCGGGGTCATTGCCCAGAGCCTGCTGGAGCGCTTTGGCACCGGCAGGGCGGGGGTCTGGAAAGCCTGCCTGCTGTCGGGCCTGCTGTTTGGCGCGGCCCACCTGACCAATCTGCTGTCCAGCGCTCCCTTCGGTGTGCTGATGCAGTGTGTCTTTGCGGCATCGCTGGGCACGCTGTTCGCAGCCATCTATTTCCGCACCGGCAACCTGTGGGTCACGGTGTTCCTGCACGGGGCCATGGACATTGCCTCTATGCTGGTGGGCGGCCTGTACGGCACGGAGGACGTGGCCGAGAGCATTTCGGGCTATGATGCCAGCATGATGCTCTCGATCCTGATCTATCTGATCCCGACTCTCTTCCTGCTGCGCAAAAAGAAGATCGGCGAAGTGGCGCTCTACTTTGGCCGGGACTGCGCCCCGACAGCTGCTCCGGCCCCGGAGGAAAATGAGGAACGGCTCCGGTAAGGCCTCTTGCCTTTTGAAGCAAAAAGGATTACAATCAGTCAAGGCAAACCGAGAGACAGATACTTCGATTCGGAGGAGAAGATATTATGGCATGTACAACGCTTCTGGTTGGTAAAAACGCATCCTATGACGGCTCCACCATGATCGCCCGCAACGACGATTCCGGTTCCGGCCATTTCACGGCAAAGAAATTCGTGGTGGTCCAGCCCGAGGAGCATCCGGCGGTCTACCGCTCGGTGCTGTCCCATGTGGAGATCCCGCTGCCCGGTGACCCCATGCGGATGACCGCCATGCCCAACGCCGTGGAGGGCAAGGGGATCTGGGCCGCAGCCGGTGTCAATGCCGCCAATGTCGGCATGACCGCCACCGAGACCATCACCTCCAACCCCCGCGTGCTGGGCGCTGACCCGCTGGTGGTGTACCAGCCTGCCAGGGGGGAGCAGCCCGAGGTGCCCGGCGGCATCGGCGAGGAGGACATCGTCTATCTGGTGCTGCCCTACATCCACACCGCCCGCGAGGGCGTGGAGCGGCTGGGCAAGCTGCTGGAGACCTACGGTACTTATGAAATGAATGGCATTGCATTCCAGGACGTGAACGAGATCTGGTGGCTGGAAACCATCGGCGGCCATCACTGGATGGCACGCCGTGTGCCCGATGACAGTTATGTGGTGATGCCGAACCAGCTGGGCATTGATGCCTTTGATCTGGACGATGCCTTTGGCGCGCAGGAAAACCATCTCTGCTCGGCTGACCTGAGGGAGTTCATTGCAAAGTATCACCTCGACCTGGCACAGGACGGCGTGTTCGACCCTCGTGCCGCCTTTGGCAGCCACACCGATTCCGACCACGTTTACAACACGCCCCGCGCCTGGTACATGCTGCGCACCTTGAACCCCACCACCTGGGTCTGGGATGGCCCCGATGCCGACTATACCCCGGCTTCCGACGACCTGCCCTGGTGCATGGTGCCTGAGAAGAAGATCACACCCGAGGACGTGAAATATGTGCTGTCCAGCCATTATCAGGGCACGCCGTACGACCCGTATGCAAGCTACGGTGCCAGGGAGAACCGGGGCGTTTACCGCTCCATCGGCATCAACCGCAACGACTTTGTGGCGCTGATCCAGCTGCGGCCTGATCTGCCCGCCGACCTGCAGGCAGTGGAGTGGGTGGCCTACGCCTCCAATGCCCTGAACGCCATGGTGCCCTTCTACGCCAATGTGGAGACGACCCCGGCCTATCTGGCAGGCACCACCGGTGAGGTGTCCACCGACAGCTTCTACTGGGTCAGCCGGATGATCGCTGCGATGGCGGATGCTTCCTATGGCAAGTCGGTGTTCCATGTTGAGCGCTATGAGCTGGGGGTGCTCTCCGCCTGCCGTGCCCTGCTGAATCAGTATGACGCAAAGCAGCTGGCCGAGACCGACCCCGCCCGCCGCGCCGCCCTGCGCCAGGAGGCCAACGAGGCCCTGGCCGATGAGGTTAAGGCCCGCGCCGCCGACACGCTGGATAAGGTGCTGTTTGAGCTGAGCAGCAATATGAAGAACGCATATTCCCGTTCGGATATGTGATATTTGAACGATATAATCCATCTGGTAGAAATAAGAATGCCCTGTACCATGCAAAACGGTACAGGGCATTGTTGTTTTGAAAGATAATTTAAGCGGCCAGAGCGGTCTTGATGGCGTTCATCACGGCATCGCTGTTCTCACAGCACACCATGACCACTTCGCCGGTGGGGACAGTGGCCACCTTGGCGGCGGCAGCAATCTGATACTGATCCTCGAGGTAGTGCTCCATCGTCTGCTGCTGGTTCTGGATATAGGCATCCATTGCGTCCACGACCTCCTGCGTCTTGCCCTCAGCAGGCTTGACGATGGCAACGCCGTAGCTCTGCACCATCATGGCAGAGAGGGAGGCGGCAAGATCGGTGTAGCTGCCCTCGGGCAGGTCCAGCAGGGGGAGCAGCATGTTCTGGATCTCATCGTTCAGGTCATCTGCCGGATAGCTGGCGCTGTAGCCGTACTGGGCGGTGAACTTGCCGTCCTCTGCCGGGGAGAAGATCATATAATAATCATTGTCCTCGGCTTCCCGGGCATCGTGGATGATCTGGGTGTAGTCTTTGGGGGTGGTATCTTTTTTGCTGCCGCAGCCGGTGAACACCAGCAGGGCACAGCCAAGAGCCAGCAGAGCGGCAAGAATGCGTTTTTTCATGGTCGTAGTTCCTTTCGTCTGACAAAGGCAGGGTGATCGTGATCAGTCTGCCCGCCTTTGGGGGCGTTTATGCAGCCGCTGAACGGCGGCCTTGTATCAGGAATACGGCCCGGAAGGCCGGAAGATTGCACAGCGGTTGTAACAGTTCTGTGAACGGCTTACAGCTGCAGCGCTTCCAGATCACCATGGTTGACCGGAGTAGAAAGGATGATCTGGGTGCTGGTGGTGCCCAGCTTCTGGAACTGCAGGATCAGGTGCTCCAGCTGGGGCATGCTGCCGCAGCTGACCTTGATGAGGAAGGTGTAGGCACCGGTGACGTGGTAGCACTGCAGCACCTCCTTGCTGTTCTGCATCAGCTCCACCAGCTCGTCCCGGTGGCTGGGTGTGACGGACAGGCTGATGAGCGCGTCCACATAGACACGGTCTGCCGGGCGGTTCAGCACCACGGTGTAGCCGCTGATGATGCCGTCGGTCTCCAGCTTGTGGATGCGGCTGGAAACAGCCGGGCTGGTCAGTGCTACCTGCTCGGCAATCTCCTTGACGGGCATCCGGGCATTTTTTGCGAGAAGGGAGAGGATCTTGCGGTCTAAATCATCCATGAGAAAGGTCTCCTTTTACGTTTTTGTTGAATTACACAAAAATTTTTGAAAGTAAAGTTTTACTGTTGTGGTAATCGCATAAACTGCGGAAAAACTCGCTTTTGTGTTTTCTGTGTTAATTATATAAAGTTTCTGTCGAAATGTAAAGTGCTAAATTAAAGCAAATGCCAAAAATTCTGTTTGACAAGAAAAGAAAAAAGCGTATAATACATATCGCAGGACACGGTAAGCGCAAAAACTGCGCAAAATATATTATTTCTTTAGTGTCCGCATTTGAATTGCGATTCCCAACTTTATATACTTTCCCACCCCTCTATACACAAAAACCCGCTGCCAGGCGGGTTTTTGTGTATAGAGGGGATTTTTTCTTTTTACAAAAGTGACGGCAGCTCCTCCGGGAACCATCCGCTGGGGCGGGGCCTTGCTGCCGCCGTCACGCTTTCCTGATTACACGAGATAACCCTCAAAACAGTGCAGATCCTCGGTTTTGACGATGCCTTCCAGATAGAGCCCGTCCTCCCGGTACTCCTCCACCTGCACGCTGCCCCGCTCCCGCATGGGGGCGGCCAGGCCCAGCTTATTATAAGGCAGCAGCACCCGGATGGTGTGCACCCGGTCACTGAGCAGCTCGTCCAGCTTTTTCAGCAGGGCATCCAGACCGTAGCCGGTCTTGGCGCTGGTCAACAGGATGTCCGGGTCAAAGTTCAGGGCATTGGGCTTGTCACACTTGTTGTAAACGGTCAGGCGGGGGATGTCGGCACAGTCCAGCCCGTCCAGCACCTCATCGGTAACGGCCAGCTGCTCTTCCCGCTGGTCGTCGCCCGCGTCCGCCACCCGCACGATGACATCAGACCATGCGGCTTCCTCCAGCGTGGATTTGAAGGCCTCCACCAGATTGTGGGGCAGGCGGGAGACAAAGCCGACCGTGTCCACCAGCAGAACGGCCATGCCGCTGGGCAGAACCAGCTTCCGGCTGGTGGGGTCCAGGGTGGCAAACAGCATGTCGGCCTCGGCTACGCTGGGGCCGCACAGGGCATTCATCAGGCTGGATTTGCCCACGTTGGTGTAACCCACAAGGCTGACCACCGGCATCCCGGTCTTGGCCCGGGCCTTGCGGCTCTCGCCCCGGCGCTTTTCCATCTCAGCCAGCTTTTCGGCCAGTGCGTCGATGCGGGCGTGGACGTGGCGGCGGTCCAGCTCCAGCTTGGTCTCACCGGCACCACGGCGGGCACCGCCGCCGCCACCGCCGCCGCCGCCCTGGCGGCTCAGGCTCTCGCCCATTCCCTGCAGGCGGGGCAGACGGTAGCGCAGAAGCGCCAGCTCGGTCTGCAGCTTGCCCTCGTTGGTCACGGCGCGGCTGCGGAAGATCTCCAGGATCAGCATGGTGCGGTCAATGACCTCCATGCCGCCCAGCGCCGTGGAGATGTTGCGGATCTGGCTGCCGGTCAGCTCGCCGTCAAACACGGCACATTCGGCACCCAGCTCCGCGGCGGCAGCGGCGGCCTCCTCCAGCTTGCCGCTGCCCAGCACGATGCCGGTTTCGGGGGTCTGCCGCTTCTGGGTCACGGATGCCACAGCCTCCATGTGGTTGGCCTCGCAGAGTGCAGCCAGCTCGTTCAGGCTGCGCTCACAGTCCCAAAGCCCCTGATCCAGGGCCAGTAAGATGACCTTTGTGGGGGGCGTTTCTACTAAAATGTCATAAAGTTCGCTCAAAATAAACCTCTCAGTTCTTCGTAATGTTCTCTTGTCAATGCGTAGCACCTGCAGGCAACCGGTGTGCCGTCAAATTTGTGGTAGACAGAATCGTGGTTGTAGACAAAGCCGGCTTTCTGCTGGACCCGGCCGCTGGCAGGATTTTCAAACGCATGGCAGCAGGCCAGCCAGCTACTATCTGTATTTTTGAACCAGTATTCTACAACTGCTTTTAGCGCTTCGGTGGTAAAGCCTTTGTTCCACCAGGCCTTGCCGATGCAGTAGCCCACTTCCCACACGCCGTTCGTGTGGTCGAAGCCGGGCCAGGGGTCACGCTCCGGCTCGGCGGAACTGGATGTGAACACGCTGATGGAGCCAAACACCTGCCCGGTGGCTTTTTCCACGATGGCCCACTGGTAGTAATCTCCATTGGGGTAGAGAAGCGCCCATGCGGCCAGCAGTTCCCGGGTCTCGTCCGCGTTTTTGTGGGGCTCCCACCGCAGCCAGCGGGTTACATCCGGGTCATTGGCCCAGTTGGCGTACATCATGGGGGCATCCTCCGGGGTCAGCGGGCGGAGAAGCAGCCGCTCCGTTTCGATCGTTTGTGTGCCTGCATGGCGCATGATACATCTCTCCTCACATGTAAAAGTTACGCATAGGATAGCACAAAACTGCCCTGCCTGCAAGCGATGCCTCAAAAAAACGCTTGACAAGAGTCGAAACTTCATTAAACTGAAGAATATAGAGCTCATTTGTGAGATGCGAGGAAGTATATATGATGAACATTCGCGAACTGTTACAGACCCGCCCCCTGCTTTTTGATGGTGCCATGGGTACTTATTATAAGGCGGCTCCCGGGGTGGAGTGCGAGCAGGCCAACCTGACCGACCCGGCGGGGGTGCTGGCTGTCCACCGGGAGTATCTGGCGGCAGGGGCTGATGCCGTCAAGACGAATACCTTCAGCCTGCCCCGGCTGGCGGCGGCACACGCGCCCGGCTGGGAACAACTGGCGCAGGCAGGCTGGCAGCTGGCTGTGCAGGCCGCAGAAGAGACGGGTGCCGCCGTTTTTGCCGACCTCGGCCCGGCTCCGGATACCGAGGCGGTTCCGGCGGGGCAGGTATATACGGCTGTGGCAAAGCAGTTCGCGGCGCTGGGGGCCAGGAATTTCCTGTTCGAGACCCTGAGCTCCGATGCGGGCCTTCTGGATGCCGTGGGGGCCATCAAGGCGGAAGTGCCGGATGCCTTTGTGCTGGTGTCCTTTGCGGTCCTGCCCGACGGCTACACCCGGGAGGGCATGTACTGCAAAGACCTTGCCCGGCGGATGCAGGAAAGCGGCATCGTGGATGCTGTTGGCCTGAACTGCGTGTCGGCACCCGGTGCCATGCGCACACTGGCAAAGCAGCTGGGGGGCACGCTGCCCCTGTCGGTCATGCCCAACGCGGGTTATCCCATTGTCACCCGGACGCAGGTGAAGTATCAGGGCAGGCCGGAATATTTTGCAAGGGAGCTGGGCCGTCTGGCCGCCGAGGGCACGGTTCAGATCCTGGGCGGCTGCTGCGGCACCACCCCCGCCCACATTGCCGCCCTGCGGGCGGAGCTGGACAGCCTGCCCGTGGTGGAAAAAACGGCTCCGGCAGAAGAGTTTTCCACCGTGAAGGAACAGACGGTGGAAAACGAGGACGCATTCCTGCGCAAGCTGAACGCAGGGGAAAAGGTCATTGCCATTGAGCTGGATTCGCCCCGCACTGCGGACCTGACCGGCTATCTGGAAGGGGCAAAAAAGCTGCAGGCGGCGGGCGCTGACCTGCTGACCATTGCCGACTGCCCCATTGCACAGGCCCGGATGGATTCCTCTCTGGTGGCCTGCCGGGTCCACCGGGAGCTGGGGCTGTGCACCCTGCCCCACATGACCTGCCGCGACCGCAACCTGAACGCCACCAAGGCCCTGCTGCTGGGCCTGTATGCCGAGGGCGTGCGGGAGGTGCTGGCCATCACCGGTGATCCCATCCCCACGGCAGAGCGGGACGAGGTGAAGAACGTTTACCAGTTCAACTCCCGCAAGCTGGCCCAGTACATCGTCTCGCTGGCAGGGGAAGGCCGGGAGATGCCCGGCCCCATGACCGTGTTCGGTGCCCTGAATCTGAACGCCCGCAACTTTGATGTGGAGCTGCGCCGGGCAAAGGAGAAGCTGGAAAACGGCATGAGCGGCTTTCTGACCCAGCCGGTGCTCTCGGCACAGGCGGTGGAAAACCTGAAAAAATCCCGGGAGACGCTGGGGGTCGATGCAAAGATCCTGGCCGGTATCATGCCAGTGGTCAGCCAGCGCAACGCCATCTTCATGGAGAACGAGATCAACGGCATCCATGTGGAGGACTGGATCATTGAAAAGTTTGCCGGGCTCGACCGTGCCCAGGGCGAGGAGCTGGGTCTTGCCATCTCGCTGGAAATGGCAAAGGCCGCCCTGCCGTATGCGGACGGTTTCTACCTGATGACCCCCTTCAACCGGGTGGCCCTGATGGAGCGGCTGATCGGCAGATTGAAGCAGGAAGTTCTCGGAGCATATTGACAAAACGCCAAAAAAACGTTATATTCTTTGTATAAATGCAACGAGAAAGAGTGTGCGCGGCAAACCGCCTTGCAGAGAGCTGGGGGCAGGTGAGAGCCCGGCAGGTAAGCGCTGCGCACTGTCGCTTTTGAGCAGGGGCGGTGAAGCCAGTAGCCGCCCTCGGAGCTGCCCCACGTTACCGGGGCATCAAGGGGCACGGGCTGTGTTTGCAGCCGGTGCAATTTGGGTGGTACCGCGGTATGTAGTTTACAGCCGTCCCATGGAACGTTCCGTGGGGCGGCTTTTTTCGTCCCACTCATCACATTTTTGGGAGGATACAATGAAAGAACTCGCAAAACAGTACGATCCCAGCCAGGTGGAAGACCGTATCTACCAGTTCTGGCAGGACGGCGGCTACTTCCACACGGAAGCGGACCCCGACAAGAAGCCTTACACCATCGTCATGCCCCCTCCGAACGTGACCGGCCAGCTCCACATGGGCCATGCGCTGGATAACA